>ENA-OSEO01003191-OSEO01003191.1-sediment-metagenome-genome-assembly--contig:-NODE-3191-length-20104-cov-4.125481_pt1 | contig 20104 bp, 16 predicted proteins | sample MGYA00237883_ERZ534232 | MGnify/ENA metagenome assembly ERZ534232
ACGATGCCCTGGGGGCCGATGTACATCCATCCGCCCGCGGTCATCTGCCCGTAGTTGGCCACCCCGATGGCGGCCGCCCGATGCCAGTTGTCTTCATCGTCGAAACCGCCCACCATCAGCGCATTGGTGAGAATGATGCGGGGGGCTTGCGCGGGGGAAGCGAACAGCCCGAGGGGGTGTCCGGACAGCACGGCCAGGGTCTGCTTGCGGGTGAGCAGTTCCAGGTACCGCTTGATGAGCCGGTACTGCATCCAGTTTTGACATACCTGGCCGGTTTCCCCATAGGTGACCAGTTCATAGGGGTAGAGCGCCACATCGAAATCAAGATTGTTGTCGATCATGACCTGGAACGCTTTGCCCTCCGTGCACCGGCCCTTATAGGCACTGATCGGTTTTGCCTGGATCGGTCCCTCGGGCCGGAAGCGATACCCGTAGATTCGACCCGTGGTCAAAAGCTCTTCCAAGAATTCGGGGGCAAGCCGGGGGTGCCATTTTTCCGGGACGTAGCGCAGGGCATTTCTTACGGCAAGCTCGGTATCGGCCCGGGAAAGCGTGAATTTTCTCTTCGGCGCCCGACGAATCCCTTCGGCGAATTCCGGTTTTTCGGGCAAATCCGGCAGGACCTCATCCAGCCGGACGGTGATGCCCTGGGCGATGGATCGGTTTTGGGGCATGGAATTTCCTCCTTGCACTGGGTTCGGCGTCTGTCGGAGAGCATCGGGGTTATGGGAACCTGCACCCCGGCCACCATCCGAATTGTATTCTATCCCAATGTATAATATGGTTTCAATAACGTATCCATTTTCATGCCGTTCAACGACAGCCCACAGGATAAAGCCCCATGAAACGAATTTCCCTCGGACCCGATGGAATGACGATCCAAGACCTTGTCGCCATTGCCCGGCAGGGTGCCGCGGTGCGGATCACTCAAGAATCGGAAAGCCGCATTCGCCAAAGCCGGCGGCTGATTGAGCAATGGGTGTGCAACGGAAAGACCATTTACGGGGTCACCACCGGTTTCGGTGCCTTGAGCGATGTGGTGATTTCCAAGCAGAACACCGCCCGGCTCCAGAAAAACATTCTGATGAGCCATGCCGCCGGGGTGGGCAGGCTGCTGGACAGAGAAACCGTTCGTGCGGTGATGGCCCTTCGAATCAAAGATTTTGCCAAGGGGCATTCCGGGATTCGGCTTCAAACGGCCCGTCACCTCATCGAACTGCTGAATGCCGACATCCACCCGGCGGTCCCCGAGCAGGGATCGGTCGGGGCCAGCGGGGATTTGGCCCCCCTGGCACACCTTTCCCTGGTGCTCATCGGCATGGGGGAAGCCATCTGCAGGGGCAAAAGACTGTCCGGCAGGCGGGCGCTGCTCACGTGCGGGCTGAAGCCGATCCGGCTGGAGGCGGGCGAGGGGCTTGCGCTGGTCAACGGCACCCAGGTCATGACGGCCATCGGCGCGCTTGCCGTCCATGACGCGCTGCGGCTATCAAAGCTGATCGACATCGCAGCGGCCATGAGCCTGGAGGTGCTCATGGGGAGTCGAACCGAGTTTGATCAACGGATCCACCAGGTCCGGCCGCATCCCGGCCAGGCCGCTGCGGCGGACAACATGGCACGGTTGACCCGGAACAGCGAAATTATCACCTCCCACAAAGACTGTTCACGAATTCAGGATGCCTACACCCTGCGCTGCTCGCCCCAGGTGCACGGTGCCAGCAAGGATGGAATCGCCTATGTCAGAAATGTCCTTGAAACCGAGATGAACGCCGCAACCAACAACCCGCTGATCTTTCCGGATGCCCAAACCTACCTGCTGGGGGGCAACTTCCACGGCCAGCCGGTGGCGCTGGCTCTGGATTTTCTGTGCATGGCAGCCGCAGAGCTGTCCAGCATTTCCGAACGGAGAATCGAGCGGCTGGTCAATCCGAATCTCAGCGGGCTTCCGGCGTTTCTGGTCAAAGACGGCGGGCTCAATTCCGGATTCATGATCGCCCAGTACACCGCTGCCAGCCTCGCTTCCGAAAACAAGGTCTTGAGCCACCCGGCCTGCGTGGATTCCATTCCCACCTCGGCCAACAAGGAAGACCACGTGTCCATGGGCACCATCGCCGCAAGAAAGGCAAGAGACGTGGTGAAAAACACCGAACATGTCGTGGCCATCGAACTGCTGTGCGCGGCCCAGGCGCTGGATCTGTTTACCAACGTAAAACCGGGGGAGGGGACCCTGGCCGCCTACCGGGTGATCCGAAACGCCATCCCGCATCTGGCGGTCGATCGGGTGCTTTCCGTCGATATCGAATCGATGATTGGGCTGATCAAGAACGATACCCTATTGGAAGCCGTGGAAAAAAAGGTGGGGCCGCTGCATTGAGCCGGGCCATCGGAGCCATTTTTTTCCATTTCCGCCGGCTTGTCCGGGTCAGGGAAGGATCAGGGTTTTTAACGAGCTTTGCCGATCGATGGTTTCGGTCTCTTTTTTGAAGACCTCACCGATCTCATCGAGCCTGTAGGTCACTGAATTTTCAAAGATGATGTCCAGGTTAAATACCCCCCGCTCAACCGCTCGATAGGCCTCGCGCATGTTTTCCACCGATCTCAGACGGGTATAGTGAACGGCATTCAGGTTCCGGATCTCCAGACCGTCCTCGTGGAACCGGTTGAAGCAGAATTCCTTCACCGGAATGTAGTTGTCGCCGTAGATGGCGAGGATACCGTTGTGCCGGACCATGCCCAGGGCCTGTACGATGCCGATGCCGGTGCCGCCGACCGCTTCGGCCGCGATATCCACTCCTTGTCCGTGGGTGATCTCATGGACCGCCTCAACCGGATCGGTCTCCTTGGGGTTGATGACAATGTCGGCCCCCAATTGTTTTGCAATTTTCAGTTTGGACGGCACCGTATCCACCGCGATGACCTTTGAGGCCCCGGCCTTGACGGCCCCCTGCAGCATGATGTTTCCGGCAAACCCGACCCCGTTGACGGCCACGGTGTCCCCCAGTTTCACCCCCATATGGATGGCCGCCCAGGCCGCGCACCCCAATGGCTCGTAGAGACATCCGACTTCAAGGGAGACCCCGTCGGGTATGGGCTGAACATGCGTGATGTCCGCGACCCAATAGTCCGTAAATGTCGGATAGATCAGGCTGGCGACGCGGTCTCCCACCGACACCCTGCCGCCCCCCAGATATTCCTCGACACCGGTGCCGGTCTCCACCAGAATTCCCCCCCCTTCGTGCCCCAGGGGACCCAGCGGGTAAGCGTGCCGGGGCCGTCCGTCCTTGCGGGGTTCTCCCAGTTTGGTTTCCGGGCCGCCCTTGGCCTCGTCCTCGGGTCTTACGGTGATGCCCCGGTAGAAATACCGTTCCGAACCGCAGATGGATGCCTGGTGGGTCTTGATCAGCACCTGGGTGGATTTGAGTTCGGGCAGCGCCATGGTCTCGATCGTCATTTTTCCGGGCTCCAGATAGACAACACGCGTCTCGATCATTTCGTTTGCTCCTTTTCATGGATTGAACCGGGATCTTTCGCTGTTGCGATGACCCCGCACACCCCCCAGCGGGTAGGTCAGGTAGGGAATGATCCCATCGTTTTTAATCCCGCCGGTTCCGTCGTAGGTGACCGATACGATCGGAACGCCTGTTTTTTTCTCTATCCGCCGGGCCATGGCCTCGGTCACCAGGGCGGGGCAGCAGAATGCCGGGCTTGCCTGGACAAACAGGGCGACATCCGGATGGTATTTTACGATGTAATGGATTTTTAAAATATTGTCCATCGATTCGCCGGTGTTTTCAACCCGGATGTTGTATCCGGAAAGAATTTTTCCCGGGGAATCCCCATAGTCGGGCTGGGGTTCACCGAGGATCGGCTCGAATTGTTTATAATAGACGGTCTCCTGTAGCTTCAAGCCGGCGATGAGCGCTCTGGAAGACAAGGCCTCCAGATAGTAGCCTTCCACCCACCATTTGCGAAGATAGGGGCTGGCGATCATTTTCAGGTAGTCGCTGTAGGGGGTCGTGATCACCTCTCCGCCGTTGGCCTCGATAAAATGGATGAGATCCTGATTGATCACCGGGTTGTCGCGCGCATATAAATCCCCGAATATCGCCACCTTGGGCCGCTGATGGATCGAAACGGGGATGTCCTGAAAATTCGATAGTGCCTCGGCCAGGGCATCCTCTCTGGAGCGGCTCCCCCCAAAGGCGTCGGTTAGAATCGCAAGGCTCTTTTCAACCGCCGCATCGGTCTGTCCCTTGCGGTGTTCATAGGGTCGCAGCCGGCATCCGATCCTCTGGAGATATCCCCCGAACATGTAGGCAAAATAGGTTGTTGCAGGCATTTTTAAGGACACGTCCTGCATCGACATGGGCCCCACATGGATGCCGGCGTTTTCCATCCCGTTTCCCCAGGCGTTGAGGATCCTTTTGATATGCACCGGGTATAGATGGATATTGCAGGCGATTGCCGAGGCGCCGATCCAGAGCAGGGTCTTTGAGGGGTCCAGGTCATATTTTTCCACGGTGTCGATAAAATTCTGGGCAATGATGTTGAGGGGGATGCACTGGCCGGTATTGTGCCGGAGGCTTTTTTGAATGCTCGCTTCGCTCTCCTCCAGCAGCCGTGCATCGATCCCCTCCCGCTTCAGCGCGGCGACGATCAGGCGAAGGCTCAGGGGGTCCCAATTCGGAATCAGCAGTGTTTTCTTAAACAAAGACGGCTTCTTTGCAGGGATCAACGCGGTCAACTGCCGGCAGGCGGTTTCTGCCGGCCGGGACCCCCCGGATTCATGGTGGGTTTTAAACGATCGGATGGCCGCCTCGATTCGGGTCTCATAGCCGACGCTTGAATCATGGTCATCCACCTGGAGCACCAGGTAGGGCTTGCCATGGGCGTCCATCACCGCCTTGAAATAGTCCATCACAAAGGAATCCGGCGAACACCGAAAGGAGGTGAGCAGTACCGGATAGACCCCCGGGGTTTGGGCCACCACTTCTGCGGCTTCCAGGATCCGGGCCGCATAATGCCAGTGCAGTTCACCGAGGAAGGGTTCGATGGATCGGACCTCTTTTCGCCCATAGCAGACCATGTCCTGGTAAAACGTCTGGATACCCTGCGCGGCGAAGATCTCCGGGATCCCTTTATTCATCGATGGACAAAGGACCGTATAGGGTCTTCCCAGCAGCACGACGGCCATGCCCTCTGCATTGCGCAGGGCGTTTCGGTATCGATCCTTCAGGGTCCGAAGGGCATTTTTTTTAAACGCCGCGGCCCGGTTGTAGGCGGTGGAAACCTCTGCGAAACGGATGGGGGTGCGGGTGATGGGCTTGAGCATCCGGTAGAGCTGGGCCTTGGTGTGAAACGGGTTGTAAAGATACGCGACCAGCGGCATCAGGCAACGACCGGGGCCGTTCTCATCACAAACCCCCGAGGCCAGCGGCGCGGCAAACTGCGTATAGTAGCAATACTGCCGCCGGATCTTCTTTTTTTTGGATTTTTTTTCGAGATAAACGGGAAGGAAGATAAAATCGGACCTGTCCATCAGGTATCGGACATGGCCGTAAAGGGCGCTCATGGGGGCGCAGAATTCGGCATCGGTCGCATGCTTTCCCTCTTTGACCGCATCCCGATACCCCTCGCTGGTAACGGTTTTGATGCCAAGGGTGTTAAAAAAATGCTGCCAAAAAGCCAGATCTTCATAGAGATGGAGTGCGGCCGGGATTCCGATGGACCATGTCTCGCGATATTTTTTTGCAGGCTTGACGGTAAAGGCCTTTTTTCTTTCCCTTATCAGGTCAACCCCGGATCGGTTTCCGGGCACGAACTTTTTGGTATCGTAATCCCTTCCGCACAAGAATCCATAGGCCACCTGTTCACCGTCGATCTCGGCCAGGGTGATTTTGCAGTGGTTGGCGCAAAGATCGCAGACCTCATGCCGCAGGGGGATCTGTTTCTGATACAGACCGATGCCTCTGAATGTCGTCTTTTCGAGACCCTGTTCGAGAAGGATGAGCGCCGCGCCGAGGGCGCCGGTTAAATGGCAATATTCGGAGACATGGATCGGTTTGTCGAGTCGGTGTTCCATGGCCGCGACCAGCGCCCGATTCTTGGCGGTCGCCCCTTGAAACAGCACGGTCTTGCCGATGCTCCCTTCGACAGCCACTTTGCGAAGATAGTTTTCGCAGATCGCGTGAAGCACCGTGGCCAGGACCTCATCCACCGTGTAGCCCTGAGCCAGATAATGATTGATATCCCTTTCCATGAAAACGGTACACCGATCGCTGGCAATGGGAGACCGTTGATGCTCGGTGCGCGCGGCATAATCGGCCAGGGGGCAGTCCAGTTTCTGGGCCAGCTCTTCGATAAAGCTCCCGGTTCCCGCGGCGCAGACCGTATTCATGGCCGCAAAGGTCACCGCGCCGTTTTTTACGGTGGTAAACTTGGCATCCTGCCCGCCGATTTCAATGATGGTATCCACCTCGGGGTTGAGTTGGTATGCCGCACGGGCGTGGGCCGTGATCTCATCGATGATCAGGTCCGCTCCGATCAGATGGCCGATGAATTTTCGCCCGGAGCCGGTTGTTGCGGCCCCGGTGATTTTTACCCCGATCCGTTTTTTCGCAAGCAGGTCATCGATGGCGGCCAGGATCGACTGGAGAGCGCAAAGGGGTCTTCCGGCCGTGCGGGTATAAAACCCGGCCAAAACGGTCGTGTCGTCGGCCAAGAGGACGGCCTTGGTGCTGGTGGAACCGATATCGATCCCCAGAACCACCCGGTGGAGAGTATCCGGTTTTAAGTCGGCATACCCATCGACCTCGACCCGGCTTGGAAACATGGCATTTGGGGGTTCAAAACCATAGGTCGAGATGCTGTCAAATTCGGGATAATCCGTCGGGCCTGATTCCAGCGGGGGATGAAAATACCGTTTGGGAGCGGATGTGGGGATCAGGAAATCATCGAGCGGTATCGGCCCGGCGTCCTCGGGCAAACGGTGCTCCCGGACCAGGCACAGGGCCGCTCCGATGGCTCCGAAAAGATGAGACTGCGCGTGGACAAGGAGGTCTTGTTTCAGCAGGGATCCCATGTGGTTGACCACCGCGCGATTTTTGGACACCCCCCCCGCAAATACCAGGGGCCCCCGGGGCGGGGCACCGGAAAACAGGATGTCATAGATATTTTTAGCCAGCCCGTAGCAGAGCCCGTCGCAGATTTCCGCCAGCGAACACCCCTCCTGCTGGGCATGAACCAGGTCCGTTTTTACAAAGACCGCACACCGGGTGGCGATTTTGGGCAGCTCGCCGCGGTTATGAAAGGCAAGTTCAGACAGCTCCGCAATACCGGAAAGGCTCAGCCTGCCGGCCTGCTGATCCAAGAAACTGCCGGTGCCCGCGGCGCAGGACGTGTTGGCTTTATACGTGAGGTAATCGCCGTTTTCATCGAAGCGGATCAATCCGAACTTTTCCCCGCCCACCAGCAGAATCGCTCCCAATCTTTCATAAAAATGTCGGGCTGCGGCGATCGTCGCGACCCGGTTGTCATACTGTGCGGTTGCCCGGAGCATGGGCGGGCTCGAAGACGTGACGGCCAGAGCGCAAGTTCCACGAAGATCCATTCGGGGTAAGATTTTCCGGAGGGTCTCTGCAATTCGGCCCCGGTGGAATTCATAGGCCGTTTCACGCACCTGCCCGGCGGGGTCCGTCAGCGCCATCGAAACGGTTACCGAACCGATATCGATTCCAACCACACGCAACCGGCCATGCATCTGCGCACCTCGCGATCCGCCAGGATCGAACCGGCCAGGGTAGGGAAAGGCTCCCGGGGCCGGTCAGGGCGTCCGTCCCCGAACGGCCGAGGGGGTTTTACCTTTTGCAGTCGAAAGACCCTGTGCCGACCGAATCGGGTTTGTCGTCGAAAACATATCCCACCGACCGAAGGCTTTTAAAGTATACCGGTTTTTTGGGGTCTTTTTCAAAGTATTTTCGAAACCGGACCATAAAATTGTCCACGGTTCTGGATTCCGTACCCCGGGCATACCCCCAGCCCACCGCCAAAAGCTTGCTTCGGGAAATGGGCTTGCCGGGGTTGGCGACAAAAAGCTTCAAAACCTTGGCTTCCTGCTCGGTAAGCCGTATCTCCCCGATGGCCCCATGGGCCGTAAGGGTGGTAAAGTCGATCCGGTTTTCACCAAACAGGTAGGTCGTGTTCTGAGGGAATCGTTCGGTTCCGTTTTCAATTCCAGGGACCCCGTAACGGGACGCCCTGAACAACAGCCGTTCCACCCGAAGCAAAAACTCTTCCAGGTTGAAGGGCTTGGTGAGGTAATCGTCTACCCCGCAGGAAAACCCTTTCACTCTATCGCTCGAATCCGTCTTGGCCGAGAGGATCAGAACCGGAATGCGTGTGTCTTCCAAACGGATATTGCGAAGTACGGACAGGCCGTCGATACCGGGAAGCATGATATCCAGCACGATCAGATCCGGGTGCCATTTCCGCCAGGTTTTCAACCCTGCGATTCCGTCCGGAGCGATGCGCACCAGGCACCCCTTCAGCTCGAGATTCAACTTGAGCCCTTCGGCGATGTGCTGCTCATCTTCGATCAGCAGGATGCGGTTTTTGGGGGAACGGACCACCGTTGACCTCATGGTACGGAGGCTGCCCGTTTGAGGGGAAGAATCACGGAAAAAACCGATCCCTTCCCGGGGCCGTTGCTGCCGGCCGTTATCCTGCCCTTGTGCAGTCGGGCGATGGTGTCCACCAGATACAGACCCAGCCCGCTGCCTTTGGCCGACATGTTATCCGACTGGCCGATTTGGTAAAATTTCCGAAAGATCTTTTTGAGCTCCGGCCGCGGCAGCCCGATACCGTTGTCCTCGAAGCAGATGTGCAAGTCTCTTCCTTTGGGGGCGAAGGTGATATCCACCCGGGGGGTTTCCGACGCGTTGTACTTGACGGCGTTGGTCAACAGATTCATCAGCAGCATTTCAAACAGAGACAGATCGATCCGATAGTCGAAGCTGCGGCCGGTGGGATTGTGGATGTGGATGTCACACCCCTGAAAAATATGCCTGTTTCTTTCAAAAAAATGCTCCGAAATGGAAACCAGGTTTCTGACCACAAACTCCTTTTTAAAGGTTTTGCCCTCGATTTTGGCAAGGCTCAAGATTCGGTTGACGTTTTCGGATAACCGCTCGACATCATGGATCATGAAGTTGAGATATTTGAACTGATCCTCCCGGGGAAGTTCATGCTTGCGAAAGGTCTCCAGGTAGAGTTTCAATGAGGTCACCGGGGTCTTGAGTTCGTGGGTAAAATTGTTGATAAAATTGCGCTGGAGCCGGTAGAGCTGAAAGGTCTTTTGATTGTAGACAAAAATGGTAAATATCCCCAGCAGGATGATCCCCACCAGAATGGAAAGGACCAAAATAACCACCCACGTCTGGGGTGCCAAAACCGCAGCCGGATCGAGGTTCGATTTTTCAATCACCGCCTTGAGCCCTGTGCTGATCTCGACATACCAGTAGATATACAAGATCAGGGAGACGGCGACGGTCACGATAGAGAAGACAAAGATCAGTATCGGGTGGATCAACCACTTTAATCGATTCATTTTCAAAATCCCGGATCCGGTTCGAGGAACAGTTGAACACCGGATTACGATACCATCGGATGCGAAATTCCGCTGGATACTGCCATTCTATCCGCATTGCAGCCTGAATTCAACCGATAAAAATCGAACAACAGGCTGAATCTCCCGGCAGGAGGCGCAAGGGACCGTGCAGGGTGAGCAGCAAGAACCGGGGGGAACTTTCCCGAATCATCGTGCCAAGCGGGTTTCAAAGACGGTTTGGCGGGCAAAAGGCAAGGGCGGTCAGGGAGCCGGCACGGGGGGATCGACTCGCCACCCATGCCGGCTCAAAGCGGCCCCCCGGCCTGAGCGGAGTGCCGGTTGCCGGGCCTTTGCGGCCAGGTGCGCTTTACCCTGCCCGTTTCGGGGCCTTATCGAATGATGCGTTTTAAGGCAGGGGGGGCGCTGCGGGGCGTGTCGGCCGCAAACGCAGGTTCGGGCTGCACCGATACGCGATAGGCGGTTTGCACCCCGGCTTGGGTGGCAACCGGGGACTTTTTCCGCTCCGTTTCCGGCTGCCGTGCCCGAGGTACGGGGCGGTATGCGGTTTTCGGCACCCGGACGTCGCCGATGAAGCGCCGCCGCAGGTGCTCTTTGATGCTGAATAAAACGACGGCCATCGAGGCCGCCACCCCCGGCAGGTTCATCCTGCCGAATTGCATGCGAAACGATTCCTTGATTTCCTTCAACAGGATTTCGCTTTTCCGGTTCTGCACAAAAAGGGTCGAGGCGGTGAGAAAATACCGCATCAAGGCGAGTCTTTTTTTAAAGATTTTTGAACGATTCCGGATCCGTTCATCCGGATGGTCCAGGCAATAGCGATACCCCCGCAGTGCCGTCTTGATCGCGCGCAGCATGGAAGCCCCGTTCCGGTTATAGTCGATTTCAAAGGCAAGCCGCAAAAAATCCTCCGACTCGTCCCTTGAGAAAGAATCATGGTGAAACCATATCTTTCCCTGGCCGTGCTGGGATTCATACGGAATGGTTTTGATGACCTTTCCCTGGTTTTCATAATCCGTGTATAGCTTGGTTCCGGGAATCGGACCCAGCGGCGAAAATTGCAGGTAATCCGGATTCAGCGAGGTCACAAAGTCGACATCTTCCCAGATCGTCTTTTTGTCGTGATCCTCGAGGAACAGAATCAAGGACGCCAGAACGCTGATCCCTCTTTTCCGCAATTCCTCAAAAAGTACATAGAAATCGGTATCTTTGTTCTTGGCAAAGATCTCTTTTTTCGATTCGACGCCCACCCAGACAAAGGTGACCCCCAGGCGAACCAGGATATCGAGATCCCCGATCGCCTTGAGGGTTTCTGCGGAACTGAAAATCGCAAAGGAGAAGTGGCGATGATTTTTTTCCATCAGCTCCAGCAATTCCAGCGCGCGGTCCTTCATTTTCAAGAAGTTTTCATCCAGTACACCAAAGTCGGTTATATTCTTCTCGTCTTCATACCGGCAGCAGAGATCATAGATGTCCCGACCGGTTTTCAAGTAAGGCAAATAATCCCCGAAGAAATGGGAAGTGGCGCAAAACCGGCATTTGTTCGGGCAACCCACCCCGGGTATCAGTATCCCGGAATCGGGCGCCCACGGGGCGCCCATGACCTGCCGGTTGAAAGAGCTGTAGGCAAGCGGATGCCGGATCGGCTTGTTCACGGCCTCGCCGAAGAGTTTTCTCAGGTAATATACGCCTTCGCCCCTGCAAATGAAATCATGATCGATCATCGATTCGATGTTCGGGATACTGACCCCGTGACCCCCCAAAATAATCTTGGAGCCGGGGGATACTTCGCGGATGGTCCGGGCCATCTTCTGTGCTTTTTTAAAATTGGGGATGATAAAACTGATCCCGATGTAATCATAGTTTTTTTTCAGCTCTTTCTTGAACCGCTTGAAGGTTGGAAAATCCAGGACCGCAGCGGGCATATCCACATTTTCCGCCAAAAAGGTCAGCGCATGGCTGGAATGATTGAACCGATAGGAGAAAATGCCCTGCTCCCGGGTCACCTGATTGTGAAAGAGTTCCATTTTATTTTCTTTTTCACCGTATGTATCATCGACACCGTAAGGGCCGAATACGGACGTCAGCAATAATTTCATATACTCTCCCCGGACGATAAGATTTTTTGCCTTGAAGGTTGCCAGCATACCGCAAATCGATGAAAGGCTGTGTAAAATAAATGTAAATCCTTCTTTGGGCCACAGATGCGTGCAGATGAACGCGGAGGGTTCAGCGGTTCACAGGGAACCGTGTGTATATTCCATCTGTGAGAAACGGCGTAATCTGCGGATGAATGAATTGGAGAACCGTGCGCGGCCGGGTTCAAAAAAACGTGAGCTTTACGGATCCGATCTTTCCGAAATCGGCTACGATCTCATCATCCGGATTGGCATAATAGACATCGGTGCATACCCCCGTGCTGACAAGATCCCCTTTCCTCAACGCTTTTCCCTGCACGCTCAAGGCGTTTGCCAGCCAAGTGAGCGAATTGAGCGGGTGATCCAGCACCGCAGACCCCCGCCCCTTGAGCCGGCTTTTTCCGTTGACCCGGAGGGTGACTTCGTGTGCGGCGAGATCTAGCGGCTTCCAGTCATGGAAAGCGTCTCCCCTTGCCCATGCGCCGTTGCAGCCGTTGTCGGCTATCAGAGACGGGGCGCCCACGGTGGTCCAGTCCGTAAAGCGGGTCTCCACAATCTCGATGGCCGGTATCACGGCGGCCACCGCTGCGGAAACCTCTTGCAGGCTGTAGGGCTGGCTTTTTGGCGGAAGATCCGTGGCCATTTCAAATGCAAACTCCGATTCGATCAATCGCATCGTAAATTCGGCCGAGCTCAAACGCGCCGGGCCGGTGAAAACGAAGGCGGACAACAGGCATCCGTAAAAAGGGGTTGGGATATGCAAAAGCTCCTGGGCCAGCCGGTTGGTGCAGGCCACCTTGTACCCCACCCGACGGCCCCCGTACCGGGAAAGTAGCCTGTTGACGACCTGCTCCTGAACGCGGTATCCCGCATCGAGATCATGAGGCCGAAAAATTTCCGGGATTTCATCCTCCCGGCTGTGCTCGAAGCGGAGGGTGCTGATAAACTCGGCGGCGGCGGCTGATTTCTTCTCCAGCGGATCTTGATTCATTGGTTTCGGCTCCCTGCATCCGCGTGTTCATCCCTTGGCCATTTTCTAAAAAAGGGCAACACTCACCGGGCGTTCGGAACACACGGAGATATTCAACTTCAGCCAATGTATACGGATGTCGCCGGGGTTTCAATGGTTTTCCTCCATTTTTCCCATAATTTCCGGTTTTTTTCCAACCGAGTTGGACAAAAGGGTTCACGCCAACGCTTTTGGAGATGATCCCCATTTATCCTGTTGCATGCATGATGCGCGACAGCCTTCTGCCCCGGACCCCACGGGCATGCACCGGTGCGGATGCCGGCGGGCAGGGTTTTGGGTTTGTAAATCGTGATCGGTGTGGTAAAATGGATTGAAAATCGACAAAGGAACCCATTGCGGGATGCGCCTGTATCAAAATCCCCTATACCGAAAACTCATCGTTCCCTGGTGGGACTCGGAACTTGCCTGTGCGCTGGTCCTCATGTTCATGTTCGCGGTATTTTCATTCGGGGTCATCGGGGTCACCGTTGCCAATGACCATTTGGAATACCGGTCCTATATCTGGGTTCCGGCAGCGCTGGTCGTCCTGAGTGCGGGGGTGATCCTGTCGACCACCGTTCGGCTGATCCGTCGCTACCTCAACATGAAGATCAAATCGTAAAGCCGTTTTTCACTTTTTGTTCAGAAATTCCTTGAAGGACATCTTTTGATAGCTTTCCGAGTGGATAAACTCGAGGATCGGCACGAACAGATCCGGCTCCACATACCCCGGCAAATTGCTGATTTTTTCCCCTTGCGCGCTCAAAAACCAGGTGGTGGGCAAGCCCCGGACAAAATACCGCTCGGCAATGGACCGATCGGTTTCGGAATTGATTTTTATCGGGATAAAATTTTTGTTGAGCAGATCGATGACCGCTTTCTTTGACAGGGTCTCTTCCTCCATTTTACCGCAGTACTGGCACCAGTCCGCCCAGAAATAAAGAAACACCTTTTTTTGCTGTTTTTTTGCCTGCACGAGCCCCTGCTCATGCCCGTACCAGCGAATGCCGGCACACAAGGCCGGGCTGCTCCATACCGTTGTGCCCAGAAGGATCCCCAGAAGGATCCCCATGCGTCTGGCCGATCGATTCATAGTATGTCCTGTAAGTATCCGGCGATCAGATTGAGGTTATCGGTTATCAAAAGGGCTCCCGCAAGGATGAGAATGATTCCTGCGGCCCGGTTCAGATATTTCATTACGGCTTTTGTCTTGATCAGAAAACCAAAAATCGAGTTTACGAAAACCGACAGCACCAGAAACGGTACGGCCATTCCCAGAGAATAGAGGCTCAGCAGCGTGATCCCCTGTCCCACGGTGTCCTGGTTTCCGGCCATAATCAAAATGGCGCCGAGCAAAGGACCGATGCAAGGGCTCCACCCCGCAGCAAAGGCCATTCCGATGAGCAAAGCGCCGAACAACTGAACCGGCCTTTTTTTGAAGTGGATTCGCCTTTCGATGTCAAGCCCGGGAATGCGAAGCAGGCCGATCAGATGGATTCCCAGCACGATGATGACCAGCCCCCCGATGATGCGTACGCTCTGTCGGTAAGAAATCAATACATTGCCGAGCATGGATGCCGAGGCCCCCAGCAGGATGAAGACCATCGAAAACCCAAAGACAAACAGGGTGGTGGAAGCAAGGATTCGGGTGCGGACAGCGGTTTTGTCCCCGGTCAGCTCTTCAATGGAACAGCCGCCGATGAAAGAAAAATAAGACGGAATCAGCGGAAGGACACAGGGCGAAAAAAATGAAAAAATTCCCGCCAGAAATGCCGCCGGAAACGATACCGAATCTACAAGCATGGTGCAACGTCTCGGAAATTCAACACGCGATGGTGCTTATGGGTTTTTCATTCCAGGTGGCGCACCATAGTATGGCCGAGCGAATTTGTAAAGCGCCCGCAGGCATCATCCGCTCAACTGTTTTGCCCGTTCGGCCGCGGCTGCGATGGCCTCGATGATCCGCTGTTTGACCCCATTTCCCTCCAGTATGCCCAGTGCGGCTTCGGTCGTACCCCCCGGGGAGGTGACCTTGCGGCGGAGCTCTTCAGGGGATGCGTTCGACGCGTCCAGCAGCTTGACCGCCCCCCTCAGGGTGGCAAGGGACAGGGCGGCCGAATCGTTCGGGTCCAGCCCCAGCCGAATTCCGCTTTCGATCATCGATTCGGCGAGATAAAACACATAGGCGGGTCCGGATCCGGAAAGGGCGGTCACCGCATTGAGCGCGTCCTCTTCAAACTCGATGACCTCTCCCATGGCTTCCAGAACAGTGCGGGCGGTGTGCAGATCCTCGGCAGCCGCATGCCGGTTGGGGCTCATGCCGGAGATCCCGGCGGACACCAGGGCAGGGGTGTTCGGCATGACCCGTATGATCGGAAGCATTTTTCGGTCCGCATCCGCCAGCGGAGGATAGAGCAGGGATTCCAGTTTGTCGAGGGTAAGCCCCGCGACGATGGAAATGAGCAGCTTGCGCCGGAGCATCCGGTAGTTTTTCTGCGCTGCGATCTGCGAGAGCAGCGCAACCGTATCCTGGGGTTTGACCGCAAGAATGACCACCCGGCAGCCGGAGAAAAGAGCGAGGGTGTTTTCGGTTACCGTTATCCCGTAGGTTTCCGCAAGATGGGTCCGGCGTGATGCGTTGATGTCGCTGGCCATGATTTCACCGGCCGCGGCCACCTTCGAGCGGATCAGCGCCCCGATCATGGCCTCGCCCATATTGCCGCCCCCGATAAATCCAAATTTCGCTATTATTTCAGGCATCTGACCTCCCTTTCCCTGGGGACTTTCCGTTTTCGAAACCGATCCCGACCCCCTACTGTTATCCCGGCGTCGATGCCGCTGTCAACGGCTTTTGCTTAAAAATTCTTGACTTATCCATCAGAATATATTTAATTTTCTTCGCACGCACGGGTTTTAATGCGGAATTCGCCGACAAAGGGACACGCAATGTACATCATCGGGTATTTTTTAATGGCGGTTGCAAAGGTTCTCGACTTTGTCCTGGTGTTGTTTATGTGGATTGTGGTCGCAAGAGCCGTTCTGTCCTGGGTCAGCCCGGACCCCTTCAATCCCATCGTACGGTTCGTTCACAATATCACCGAACCGGTCCTGTACCCCATCCGGACCAAACTGCCAGTGGGATTCGGCGGTATCGATCTTTCACCCATCGTGGTGTTTCTGGGCATTATCTTTATCCGGAGTTTTGCGGTCAACAGCCTGATGCGGATATCTTCAACCCTTATGTGAAAGGCATCCCCATGGACGTTTCCCCTACGGACATCCGGCAGCAGCAGTTCAGGGTACGATTCAGAGGCTTTGACATTCGACAGGTCGATGATTTTCTGGAGCGGACGGCCGATGCATGGATCGCGATCCAAACCCGGAATGAGCGCTTGCTGGAGGAAATTCAGCGTCTGGAAAAAGAAAACAAGGAGTTCCGAGAACGTGAAGAGACCTTCAAGCGGGCGCTGGTCAGCTCCCACAAGGTCATGGAGCAGATGAAAGAAAATGCCCGAAAATCCGCTGAACTGATCATTGCCAACGCCGAGGTCAAGGCGGAAAAGATGCTGAATCGCGCGCATTCCCGGCTGGCCCAACTCCATGAGGATATCGGCGAACTCAAACGGCAGCGGATTCAGCTCGAAACGCAAATTCGAGCCATCCTTGAAGCCCACAGCCGGCTTCTTGAGATGGAAAAAGAGGAGTCCAACACCCAGGACGGGGAAGAATCCAAGCTGGCATACTTAAAACCGTCAGGCTAAACAGAAAGGAATCGGCCGATGGCCAAAATCGATGCATTCTTTAAACTCATGAACGATCAAGGGGCTTCGGACCTCCACCTGGTCTCGGGCCAGCAGCCGGCCCTGCGTCTGCGGGGGGATATCGAACGGGTAAAATACAAGGTTCTGGACACCGATGAGCTCAAGGCCATGCTCTATGAAATTGCCCCCGAAGACAAAATCAAGGTTTTCGAAGAGACCGGAGACATCGATTTCGGCTACGAGATCCCGGGTATGGCGCGCTACCGGCGAATTTTTTCATGCAAAAATACGGGGTGGCCGCGGTTTTCAGGCAGATCCCCGAGCAGATCCTCACCGCCGAACAGCTGGGGCTTTCGCCGGTCATCCCCAAGCTGGCCCTGCTGCCCCGGGGGTTGGTGGTGGTCACCGGGCCCACCGGAAGCGGCAAGTCGACCACCCTGGCCGCCATCATCGATTACGCCAACCGGAACCGTAAGGATCATATCATTACCGTTGAGGATCCGGTCGAGTTTGTCCACAAGAGCCAATCCTGCATCGTCAACCACCGGGAAGTGGGCATGCACACAAAGAGCTTTGCCGCTGCGCTCAAAGGCGCGCTTCGGGAGGACCCGGACATCATCCTGGTCGGGGAAATGCGGGATCTTGAAACCATCTCTCTGGCCATCGAAGCGGCTTCCACCGGGCACTTGGTGTTCGGCACGCTGCACACCTCCAGCGCGGCCAAGACCGTCGATCGTATCATCGAGGTGTTTCCCTCCAGCGAGCAGGCCCAGATCCGGTCCACCCTGGCGGACGGCATCCGGGCGGTCATCGCCCAGGTGCTCTTCAAGCGTGTGGACAAGAAAGGCCGCTGCGCGGCGCTGGAGATACTGATCGCAACCCCGGCGGTGCGGAACCTCATCCGCGAGGGCAAAACCCACCAGATCGCCTCGTCGATCCAGACGGGGAAGAAATACGGAATGCAGCTTTTGGACGATGCCGTTATGGATCTTCTCAACAAAGGCTGGATCAGTCCCGATGAGGCCTACCAAAAAGCCAACGATAAAAGTCGATTCCGGCCGTTTTTGAAGACCCCGCCGAGCGATTTTACCGATGCGTAACCCCAGTTAGGGAGACCCCGTCATGAAAAAGCAAGAGATAGATCATATTCTCACCCGGATGCTCGATTCCCACGGCAACGTCTCGGATTTGAACCTGACCGTGGGGAAACCCTTTCAGGTCGAAAGTTCCGGACAGCTGGTGAGGGCGGATCTGGAACCGGCGGTTGAAAAATTGACCCCGTTTCAGACCGAAATTTTCGCTCTGAATCTGATCAACCAGGACCGCCGGCTGACCGAGATCCTGTTGAAGGAGGGGTCCTGCGATCTGTCCTACGCGCTGGGGGACAAGGCCCGTTTCCGGGTCAACATCTTTTCGCAGTCCGGTAAATATTCCATCGTTTTGCGGAAGCTGGAAACAAAAATCCCGACCATGCAGGACCTCAATCTGCCCGAGGCCTTTAAGAAAATGGCGCAGGAGAAAAACGGCATCATCTTTGTGACCGGCGCCACCGGCTCGGGCAAATCGACCTCGCTTGCGGCGGTGCTCAACGAGATCAACGAGACCAAATCGGTTCATGTGGTGACCCTTGAGGACCCCATCGAGTTTCAGCATCCGCAGAAAAAGGCCACCTTCAACCAGCGGGAGCTGGGGACCGATTACGACGCGTTTTCAAGCGGGCTTCGTGCCGCGCTCCGGCAGGCACCCAAGGTGATACTGGTCGGGGAGATGCGGGACCGGGAGACCGTTGAGATCGGCCTGAGCGCCGCTGAAACCGGGCACCTGGTGCTGAGCACCCTGCATACCGTGGATGCCGGGCAGACCATCAACCGTATCCTCGGGATGTTCAGCACCGAAGAGGAAAACCAGGTCCGGATTCGTCTGGCGGACACCGTCCGATGGATCGTCTGCCAGCGGCTGCTGCCGAAGGTCGGCGGGGGGCGGGCGGCCGCCTTCGATATCCTGGGATCCAACCTGCGGGTCAAAGACACCATCCTTCACGGCGAATCCGAAGGGAAAACCTTTTACGAGATCCAGCAGGCCGGCACCGCCTTCGGCATGATCACCTTCGATGACTACATCGTAACCTTGTACGAAAAGGGGTTGATCAACGAAGATACCGCCATGGCGTATGCCTCCCGAAAAGCGGTGGTGGGCCGCGGGATCGACGCGGTAAAGAGCAAGCGCGGAGAGGCCACCACGGACATCGAAGACCTGCAGATCGACAGCGACTACGAGAAATCCAGCCGTAAAAAATGAGCCAAACGGCTTCCGGTGAACCGGTATAAGGAGGATACATGGATATCGTATGCGAACAGTGCCAGGCGAAGTTCAAAATCCCGGACGATAAGATACCCCCCGGAAAGGTGGTATCCATTGCCTGCCCAAAGTGCAGGAGCAAGATCACCGTGGGGGCTGCGCGGAAACCCGAGTCCCCGGCCCAAGCCGATGCGTCCGATGTCGACGCCCTGCCTGCCAACGCATACGATGCCGCAGACAAACCGTTTGACTTTGTGGAGGAAGAGGGAAAAACGGCCCTGGTCTGTCTGTCCGACGCCGCCGAAAAGAAAGCCCTGATGGGCGCCTTGGAGAAGATGGAATACCATCTTACGGATGCCGCGGACGGCCGCGAAGCGCTCCGAAACATGCGCTACCATATGTACGATCTGGTGGCGGTGGACGAAGCCTTCGATTCGGCGGAGGCCAAGCCCGGGGGTGTTCTCGACTACCTGGAACGGTTGCCCATGGCGGTGCGGCGCAGCATTTTCGTTACGCTCATCAGCCGAACCCATCGGACCCTGGACAACATGATGGCCTTCAACAGGAGCGTCAATATGGTGCTCAATGTGAAGAATATCGCCGATGCGGAAAAAATACTCTCCCGAGCCATTACCGAAAACGATTTTTTCTACCGGATCTATAAGGAAACGCTCAGAAAGCTGGGCAAGATCTAACGGCGCCGGAATCGGAAGCCCGGCGTCGGTTGACCCTCCATGAATGCCGGCCAAGGCAGTGGCTTTCCCGGCCCTGAAGGGAACACCGCATCTTGACGACCCGCCGTGGCGACACTGCAAAACAGCAGCCGAGCGCACCCGGGAACATCCTCCGGCGCAATGCCCTCGCCAATTTCGTCGGGCGCTTTTGGAACGCGCTGCTGTCGGTGGTGTTCGTCCCTGTCTATATCCGCCTGATGGGTGCGGAGTCTTACGGGCTGGTGGGCTTTTTTGTCACCCTGCAGATGATTCTTTCCCTCATGGAATTGGGGCTCGCCACCACCGCGACCAAAGAGGTCGCCCGGCTGTCCGCGGAAAAACCGCATGCGCCCTCGGATCCTGCCGGAGATCTGATCCGCACCCTGGAGGTTGTCTACCTGTTGATGGCTGCCGCTGCGGCCCTGATCGTCTTTGCGGGTGCGGAAAAACTGGCCGGGGAGTGGTTTCAGGCCCGGTCGGTCTCGAAAAGCCGCATCGAACATGCCATCGTGATGATGGGGATGCTCATCGCGGTCCGGATGCCGTTTTCCCTGTATTCCGGGGCC
>ENA-OSEO01003192-OSEO01003192.1-sediment-metagenome-genome-assembly--contig:-NODE-3192-length-20097-cov-3.629670_pt1 | contig 20097 bp, 19 predicted proteins | sample MGYA00237883_ERZ534232 | MGnify/ENA metagenome assembly ERZ534232
CGGCATTACTCTCGGCGCCGGTAAATCTGAGTCATCAATCGCCCGGTTTTTATCTTTCATGAAATATCCGGGCTAATTGCCGGCCTGATGAATCCTGCCATTCTCCTCAGCTACGAGAAAACATTTTCGGTTTTTAGCCTCGCATGGTGGCCGCTTATTTGGTAAAGCCCTCTATTATCCCCATGACGGCAGTCCGAGATCTTCCGGGCTTGCGGCGGGAGGAATCAAGGCATTGTAAACTTGCCTCGCAAGTGCTTGACATCTTGTGAAGGACCTGGTTGCCTTAGCCCACCAGTTGATTGAAGCATTTCCAGCCGTCTTTGAAGCCAGCCTGTAATAATATTCGCCCTTTTGCCATTCAATTGCCGATTGATTAAAAATCATATCCAAGGGAGCATATGCGTAATCACGATAATTCAATTTTGCGAGCTCAAGGTGGGCATAATATTGATCATACTGGGCTTTAGCCCTTGCGGCCTGCACAAGCCTTATAGGGTCGCAATCTAGCTTTAATTGATAAAAAGAGTAGGTCGGTGCGATGCGGTAGTAGTGCTCGCCGGCGGCATGCGGCGAAGTTGTCTTGGCCAAGCTCCCCTGGGACACATAGTAGAGTCCGTTGGCTCCATCATCAGGAATAAGTATGCCCACCATTGCATTTGCCAAGCTAGCTATCGCCACGTGCCAACCTTTCCCCTGAGTTTTACGGAAAGCAGCATCGGCTTCTTCCAACGTAGGATATGACGGCTGATTTCCAGGGAGGCGCCACATCATTTTGACGAAATCAAGATCGATTTTACCATGATAATAATGCAGCATGTTCCAGAGTTGCAGGTTCCTGGATACGCTGCTTATCGCGCTGTTTGAGGTTGCGCCAAGCCAACCGCCATGGAGTATATAGGTGCTGCCGCCGCCTCGGTATTGACTCAGCTGCTTCGATAACAGATTATTTGTGGCATAAATGAAATCAACCTCACCGTGATCTCCGGCTTTTCTAATAACAAGTGGGTTCTCCCTTTTTTCAATGCAAAATGCGTTCGCTTTTGTATCCGCCCATAAACCACCCATCCCTCGGTCGGCGCTGGGCAGGGAAATTAACATTTCTTTAGCTTTACTGGCGTTATCGGCAAATCTGAGAAGGTGCATCGTCATCATGTAACTAGGTATGCCATAGCCATAATCCTGCGCCGGTCTGGTATAAGCTCCCGCGCCATGATGAACATACGCCAATCCTTTATCGTTCATTCCAGGATGCCAGGCAGAGCCGGTTGCAGGCGAAATAATAAAATTATTACCTTTTTCTGGAAAGAGAGCTACAACATATTCAAAGCCATGAAACTCTGCGTCGCGCGTAGGATGATCCACTTTTCCGCCTCCAATTATGATCTGGTGATCTCCACAGCCTCCACAGATCAGTTGGCTATTCCGTGTTGCAGTCCCCCAGGCTGCAAAACCGCTGCAATCTTCTCCACCCCCCAAATCTTCATCTTCATATTGTGAGGGGAAAGCAGAATAATGCTTGATTTCACACCATTTTCCGAGCATTTGGGCGTATGTAAGGATAATGCCGGAATCCTTTGCTCCAGCAACCATCCCTCTCAGCATTTCAACCATTTCGGGGGTATATCTTTTGATATACCAGTTGTACGCCTTTAAGGAAGCGAGCTGTTCCACAGTGTATTTGCGGTGTGCTCTTTCAGTAAGTGGCGCCTTGCCGTAAATTTGCACGATCTGCTGATACCATTGATATCCCATGTCATAGTCTGAGCCGCACACAACAATAACCGGCCTCACATTCGGGGTGAGGGGCACTTCACCGGCATAGGCTATTTCTGCGTCATAAGCGAACTTATTTCCAATTTCCATCTTAAGCACACCTCATATAGTTGCGAGTTGCAAAAAAGATTCTTCAGTCCGGATATGCCTGTTTTTGCATCACAAGAAAACATCCTTTTCCATCCGTGCAGGCGAATGAGACTTAGCAGCCGCTGATTCATTTTTTCTTAACCACATATTGGGAATGCACCTATTGTTACGATAAAACCAACTTTTAAGTTGTCATAACCTGGGGGAAAAAAAGCTCCTCCAGCCTTGCTGCCCGCTTAATGATTCCCTGCTGCACTTGGTATTCCATTAAGAGCTCAAGGGAGCGCCGTGCGCTACCACTTTTGAGGCTATAATCGAATCTTTCTCCCATTATTTCTTTTTTCCACTTTTCCTCCGCATTTTCTTCTTCATTTTCATAGCGCGCCGTAAGGTTCTGCGCTTGACGAAAGGCCCCAAGCAGCCTCTCCGGAATCCATGGATTATTATCCACAATATCCTCGCGTAAAACAACCACATGGTTGAGGTGGAGGATCCCGGTTCGACGAAAGTATTTGGCTTCGACTTCGCGAAAATTTGGTATCAAGCGTCGCAACCTCGGATTTTTTTCCAAAGCCTTGTATGGTTCAAGTGCTGCGTCTATTTTTCCTTCCTCAACCAATTCAATGGCATGCTCACGCGTATGCGGCAATGGAATAAGAATGATTCGAATGGTGGCGGGAGGCCTTTGCAACGTCTCTTCTCCGATTTCAGGCTCAGCTACGTGCCACTCGACGCTCTCAAGCTTAACTCCGTACTCGTCTTGTAAAATTCCTTTCATCCAGACAGGCGTGGTGGAATTATACCGATGTATGGTGGCTTTTCTTCCTGGAAGTTCTTTCGGGCCCTTTAAATCAGATTTGACGGAACACCGCATAAATCGATGACAAAATCGGTAAGAAGGGAATACTGGTAATGCTTTGAGACGGATTCCTCGTAAACGTGCGTAGATAAAAGAAGATAGTGAAAGCTCGCCCCCATCAAGGTTTCCCGTTATAATTGCCCGGTGACGGGCTCCCGTGTTATCGAACCCGGTGCCGAACTGATACTGAAGTTGGAGTTCTATTCCGGACGCATTAACGGCACCATCATACAGCGCCCGTGTAGTGGGTCCCTGACTGAGGCCCAAATGAATAGGTATTGGCATATTTTTCATTTATTGGCACCCTGACTCTATCGGTCTCAATTGCTCACACTCCCAATTAAAAATTTCGTTTAGAACTTTGATAGCCATGATTAACATCAAACTCGATCGATTCATTTATTTTTACCCTATTACCTGGTTTAAAATAATTCCCGGGTAAAATCTGATTTCCAACAATAATGAAAACACTCCATAGCAAAATATGGCCGTTAGAGTTGCCACAAGGAGAGCCTTTGACCAACCCGCACCATGTGCTTTCATATACCAACCACCGAATACAAAAATAGCGATTACGAAACCAAACAAATAAATGGCGAATACAAATCCTATCATCCATATCCCTTCCAGAAAATAGGGCATCGGGTTTTTGGAAGTTTCATCCCTTTTCGCTTTAGCTTGGGTTTCTTCACCCCTTTTTGGTTTTGCACCGGTCAAATCTTTTATCAACAAAACCGAGGTCAGTATAATGATAACGCCGCCGACAGATATTGGCGCAAGTTTTGCCTGCCAATAGGAAAACCCGGCAGCAAGAGTAACCGCTGCGAACATTGCAGCAAGTATTATAGCAAGAAAATATGTCTCAGCTCTCATATTGATACCTTTCTAAACTTCCGGACTTCAATTAGATTTCTTATAGGTTCCAGAAGGTAAAGGAGAATGGTGATCACCATAATAATCAAACAACCAGGACGAAGGAAAAATAGAGGCCCACCCGTTTGAAATGAAAGCCAAAAATAACCTTCGAAGTATTCGCCCAAAATAAAACCAAGAAGCAGGGCTGGTCTGTTGAATCCGAACTTCTTCATCAACATACCCACAAAGCTGAAGGCAACTGCAATAGCTATATCGGTCACATTTTTGTTATCAATATATGCGCCGACAAATACTAACGTTAAAATTACCGGCACCATATATCGGGGGCTTATGGTAACCAGAAAGGTAAGGTTGAGGTAGCCTACAATCAAATAGCATAAAATCCCACACAGGACGTTAGCTAATGCCAGCCCCCAGAGCAAGGTGAAAGTAAGTTCTAAATTTGCACCAAGCATTTCAGGCCCGGGAATGACTCCTTGCAGTAACAATGCCCCGAGAAGAAGTGCCATTGACGCGCTGCCGGGCACGCCTAAAACAAGTGTTGTGAGCAATGCCCCTCCTTCTTTGGCATTACTGGCGCTTTCGGGAGCAATTATTCCTTCGACAACTCCGGTGCCGAATTTTTCAGGATACTTAGAGGTTTGCTTAGCTTGCCCGTAAGCAACAAAAACAGCTGTATCCCCTCCAATACCTGGAATAAGTCCGACTATATATCCTATGGCGCAACTGCGGAACCAAAGAAACTTGTGACAGAAGACGTCCTTTATTCCTTTCCAAATCTGTTTTCGTAGCTCTTCCCGGCTCTTCTGCATTCCTTCAGGAACAATCGGCAATCCGGAGACAGCCATACTCATCAATTCAACTCCGGCAAATAGCCCCAAAACGATCGGAACAAGCCTTAACCCATGCAGAAGAAAAGGGATGTCGAAGGCGTATCGATCAACCCCGGTGCTATGCTGGTAGCCGACAAGTCCCAAAAATATGCCGATAAGACCAGAAATCAAACCTTTGATGTTGGAACCTTTTGATAAAACTGCCAGGAACGAGATTCCCATCAAAATCAGAAAAAACATCTCAGGACTGCCAAATCCCATAATGATTGGCCGGACTACGGGAATCATGACCAGTGCCATAAAGACACCTAACACGCCACCCAAAGTGGCACTTCCAAGCAACGCCCCAAAGGCGCGTCCAGACTCACCCTTTTTTGTCATCGGAAAACCATCAAGAAGGGTGGCCACACTCGGCCCAGTCCCCGGAATATTCATCAAAATCGCCGTTATTGAGCCGCCTGTACTGCTTACAGCAGAAATTGCCAACAGCAGGGAAATACCAGCGATTCGTTCCATCCCGAACACCATGGGTAAAAACAAAGCCATCGCCACCATTCCTCCGACGGCTGGGAGAATACCGATCAAGATACCGATACAAGTACCTAATAATAAAAACCCAAACTCGGTTAGATGAGCATAGTTCAGCAGTCCCTGGACAAATGCCTCAAGCATAATTAATTCTCCTTGGCAGATCGGATGGTTTCACCGCTCTTGCGCTTAATTACATGTATTCTGCGCTTTATCGGCTCCTTGAGGATATTACCGCCATGGTTTGTTGAATCTGTTGCTTCGAAAATAACTTTCCGCTCCTTTGTCTACTACTTGATAGCTGAATATTTAGATAAAATGGCGTCTAATTGATTCCCCAGATCTTTATTTTTGCTTAAGTTTCTCATCGTATCCTGGAGCTTATCACCCGGGATAAAGCCCTGAAACCCTTCTGCAGTTTTCCTTACCCTTGACTGAACCTCTGAATTCTCACTCATTTTCGTGAATATTTTTCGAAGATAATCAATTTTCTCCTGCGGTACACCCGGTGTTGTTGCCGCGCATATGCCGGTGCCGGAAACCATTGCGTAGCCGTCTTCCAGGTTTTCAGGTATTTTAATTCCAGCTTCAGCAAGGGTTGGAATTTCAGGAAGAAGTATGCTTCTCTTTTCGTCAAGTACAAACAACCATGATGTATTACCGTTTTTTTGATCTTCGAAAGCCGACGTTTCTCTTACTCCGGCAGTAATATCAATTTCACCGCGTGCAACGGCAAGCGTCAGAGCGCTTCTTCCTTTAAAACCACTGATCACTTTGCCCTTTAAACCCAGGATTTCCATCATGACTGCCACCGAGGTTACCAAGTTACCCTTTGCCGAAGTCCCTCCGCCTTTCAGCCCTTTAGCACCTCGTAGCTCTTCCAGGGTCTTATATGGTGATTTAGGGGAAACCCCGAATAAATTTTTCTCCGGCAAGACGTCTGCAAGATAGTTGAATTTTTCCAACTCCCAGAGTTTGCCCGGTGTTTTCAAAATTTCACTGAACTGAAGGGAATTCTTATCTTTCATAAGCAGGGATAAACCATCCGGCTTCGTGCGGGTATAAACATAGTTTATGCCTTCATCACTTCCCATGTTTTCAATTTTAATACGCGCGCCTGTTTCTCTTTCCAAAAAGGGCGCCAGCATCCGGGCAACAAGGTCGGTGCTGCTGCCCGGTCCGCTGGCAACGACCCAATGGATGGTTTTACCACGGTAAAATTGTTCGACATTTTCAGCTCCCGCAGGTGGCGTAAGCATCAGATCCATTACCACTATAAAAATAAAAATGCCGAATAGCGCCATTAACCTTATCATCCTTGTGCTCATTTTTGCCCTCCATTTTAGTTTGTTTCGCGATGACCGCACTTACTGTAAATCGCGTGCCCAACTTACAAACATAAAAACCGGTCGAAAAAAACGTGAGCTTCTCGCCCGAAAAGCGAGGCCCGCAGGAAGTCCTTCAATGACCACTGAATATTAGAGATAATTCTTGGTTTTTATACGAGCAGATTTACCTTTCACTCAAATTTATTTTAAGCGCAGACAAAATGTATAATTAAAAAGAACGAATTAGCCCGGGATAGAGGCGCATTTCCATCCCTAAGGAGAAGACACAGTAGATAAATATAAACAGCCCCAAAGCCGTCCCCAGGGAAAGGAGCCATCCCAGGCCGTGAGTTTTCAAGTAGAGAAAAAGGAAGAAAGGAATACCACCCCAAAAACCTAGTACATAAATAAATATCAAGAAGGCTGCCATCCAGGCAATTATCAAGGCATAATCGCGGGGTGAGCTAACCTTATGTTCAGATTTTTTGGCGAATGTTCCTTCACGCTTTCCTTGCCGCATCTGGTAACTCTCTTTTAGCATCACTATGGTCATAAGGATGGTGGCTGGAATACCGATAACCCACGGAAAAAGTCTTGCTTCGAAGGGATATTTAAGCGCGTAGATGTCAATGATTACCAGGAACGTCAAAATCGCTGCCGAAAAAATGAGGCTCAAGTTTATCATCTATCCCCGCCTTCTTTGCCATATTTTAGCTAATGGATCGTAACTCATGCCAAATATTATGATCAGGATGAGGATAATGCTCACGGGTCTCAGTGGGAAGCCCATGCCATAGGCGTTCAGAGATATCAGAAAATATGTCTCGGCCAATTCTCCCAAAATGAACCCAAGGATGAGTGCGGCTCGGCTATAGCCGAAATGCTTCGTCCCATAGCCCAATATGGTAAACATGAAAGCAGTAACGACATCGGTCATACTGCCTTCCACACTGTATATGCCTATGGTAGGAAATATCAAGATTAAAGGCGCTATAATTCTGACATCAATAAAGGTTACCTTCACAAGGTGCTTTGCAAAGAATAAGAGAATGACTGATGAGAGAACATTTCCAATAATTACGGTCCAAGCCAGAAAGAAGGATAAGGCTAAGTGTTCCTCTAACATTTTCGGACCGGGCGCGATTCCCACCACCAAAAAGGCTCCTAGAATCAGAGCCATAGTGGCACTGCCCGGTATGCCGAATGCAAGGGTGGTCAGCAGAGCGCCGCCTTCCTTGGCGTTGGAGGCGGCTTCGGGGGCGATAACCCCTTCCACCGCACCGCATCCAAACTTCTCCGGGTGCTTGGAAGTCTGCTTGGCATGACCGTAAGAGGCAAAGGTGGCTATCTCAGCACCCACTCCCGGAATTATGCCTATAAAAGTCCCTAACGCACTGCAACGGAGGAATAACCAGAAATGACGAAAGACGTCCTTCACCCCTTCAATCACGTCTAAACCGACCGCCATTATGGTTTTACTGGAACGGGAGATTTTACCGCCGCTCACAGCCAAGTCGACGACTTCAGGAAAGGCAAATAGTCCCAAGGTTAGCGGAATCAACTTTATACCGTCTTCAAGATATGCGGTGCCGAAGGTAAAACGCGGTATCCCCGTGGCCGACTGATACCCAAAAAGTGCCAGTATTATTCCAATTGCGCCGGAGACGAGCCCCTTTGCCATATTCCCTGAGGTAATTGTCGTAATAAAAGAAATACCGAGCAGCGCCAGGAAGAAAAGCTCCGGAGATCCGAAACTGAGAACCAAAGGGCGCACCACGGGAATGAGGGTCATCATTATAATGCCGCCGAAAAGCCCCCCAAAGGCACTGGCTGTAAGACCGGCACCTATGGCGCGTCCTGCCTTGCCCTGCTGAGCCATGGGATATCCGTCGAGCAAAGTCGCCGCGCTCGGCGCGGTGCCGGGCATGTTGATTAAAATAGCCGTCATTGAACCTCCCTGGGAGGTTCCACAAGCCACTGAAAGCATCAATACGAGTGCCGTTTCTGGTTTCATGCCCCATATCATGGGCAGGAAAACAGATAATGCCGCTATAGCGCCGATGCCGGGTATGATGCCGACAATAAGGCCGATGAACACACCTATCAACATAAGTGCGAAGATGTCAAACCTCAACAAGAACAGGAATCCCTGAAGCAGTGCTTCTAACATACAGTCACCGTCTTCTTTTTAATACCCTTTTATTCCCAGAAGCTTTCCGTACATTGCTTTGTCCTCTCCTTGGAGGAGCGTCGTGTTAATGGCTTCGGCCGTCTCCTTACCGGTTGCATAGTCTATAGAAAAGCTTATTTTTTCAAGCCGCTCTTGTAATTCCGGATCCTCCACAGCCCTTTTCAGGGCCGTTTCCAGGAAAGCGACCCTTTCCTGAGGGACGCCCGGCGTGGTCGCTACCGGCCTGCCCACTTTATCGAAGGCTATGCTGATATCTACCATTCTTTGCTGCTGGGGGGACATTGTCTTCGCTTCGAAGATTGTGGGAACATTGGGGAAAAGTTTTGACCGCTCCCGCGTCAGGGATAGCAATGGGAGCGCATCCTGCGAATCTGCGTAAGGGAGAAGCGTTTGGGGGTTCATGATCAATGCACCTATCTCGCCTCTCATCAAAGCCAGAACTTCGCCTGATGTTCCCTTATAGCCGGCTACCACTTTCACATTAATGCCAAAAGCAGATCCCATCACCATTGCCCAAATAGCCTTTGAAGTCGTTATGCTGCCAGCGCCGAACTTTACCTCCTCAGCCCGTTGAAGGTCGGCAATCGATTGATAACCCGACTTCTTGCCCGCCACTAATAGATATTCCTCTTTTCCCAATGTACCCAGCCAGTTAAATTTGCTAAGATCAAATCTTACTCCCTGTTCTCCAAAGCTTTGCGAAATTACGGCATTACGCGTTCCGAAGGTAATGAGACTAAGCCCATCGTTCTCCTTTGCCAGTCGATTCAGCGCCACCTTTGCCCCGGCACCAGGCTCATTTTTTACAATTACGGTTGTCCCCAATTGCCTCTCAAGGAAAGGCAAAAGCTGTCTGGCAGTGGTATCATAGCCGCCACCCGGTTTGTAGGGCACAACAAACTCCACCGTTTTCCCCCTGTAAAAGGCAGCAGCGTCTTGCCCAGCCGGAGAAGCAGCCCATATCAGCGAAGGCGCCAAGATCAACCCGGTTAATAGAATCGAAGCTATCAGCCGTAAAATTTTCATCTCAAACCTCCCTAATCTTCTGCGATACTCAACTTCGCAGGAAAACGGTTATAAGTGTATGGATCAAAATATAGATAATGTGCTGAAGGATTATATTTATCTTACCCCTCATCTACTATTAAATCACGTAAAACTCGCTTTTTCTGTAACGGCGCCACTGTTATCTCTATGCCGGGTTCCACAATGTGGGTACAAGCATGTCCAGGTTTGCCGTTTATTAACATCATGCACGAGTTGCAATATTGGAATCCACAGGAATACCGTCGAAATGCCAAGGTACTATCGACCTCAGAATAAATATACTCAATTGCCTGGAGCAGATTCATCTTTTCTTCCGGTAGGGGGATAAGGTAACTTTGAAAATAGGGAGCTTCATCGATTTCAGGGTTATATCGGTGAACTTTCAGGAGAGCCTGATTATTTTGGGAAATCATATTATCCTTTTTAAGAAAACCACCTTGTAAAAAGCCCACATTAAACTTGTGCTAAAATCACTGCGCGTCCGGGCACATGCTTCTTTTCGGTTGTCCAATACTTGGGTCTGCGCAGTCGATTATGGCGAGATTGGTTTAACAGAACTTTCCAATCCTTTATTATTTGTCCATTTTATAACCGTATGCTTAAGCCAATCCTTATTTTCTTCGGCAAAATCCGATCTGAAGTGAAAGCCGCGGGATTCCTCTCGAATCATAGCGGCCTGGCAAATGATTTTTGCGCAAGCAACCATCCAGCGCGCATCTATGCCATCGATCAGATTTTGATTATAGCTTAAGCCTTGCTTTGTACCCACCCTTACAGAATCCAGATCCTTTTCTAAACTCTCTAACCTCGCTAATCCCTTGTTCAGACCCTCTCTGTCGCGAACCATGTGCACATGCCGGCCCATAACAGAACGTACTTCGTTGCGAATCTGCTCCGGTGCAATACCTCCATTTTCAGGCAGGATCAAGCACTTGAGATAATCGTGGACTTCTTTAATTTTTATCGCTGAAATTTCAGGTGTGTTTTTGATGCGCCCTATATCGTGTGCGGCGAATTTACCCGCTCTCGCTCCAAAAACAATCATTTCGGTAAAGGCGTTCCCTGGAACTCGTTTTGCCCCGTGGACGTTTGCCGAAACCTCACCGGCTGCATAAAGCCCGGGGACAGAAGTTTCGCAACGTTCATCTATGTGAATGCCCCCCATCATGAAGAGTGCACCCAAACCAACTTGAACTTTTCTTTGATAAGGAGTTACACCGAATTTTTTCAGAAGCGCAGATCTGCGTTGAGCCGCTGGATGACGCCTGCGAATTGCGGCTTCGTTGCCTCTAAGGTCCATATAGACAGGGCCGCGGCCCACATTTAGCTCTTGCCATATCAAGCGCGCCGCCTCATATGAATACCCCCCCAAACCGGCGGGAAGAAACGGTTTGCCCCCATTATTTTTTAGCTCTGCCCACGGCAGGCAGCGTAAACCGGATATCAAGGGCGGAGCTATCGGCATAATCGTAAACTGGACCATTTCCATGTCTACCAGTTCAGCCCCCGCCCAAGCGGCCATAACATAACCGCTGCCGGTGCTGCCGGTTCGGATGCCCATCGGTTCGTGAGCGGTTAAAGGATAAATTTCGCCCATACTTCCGGTTGCTAAAATAACCGCCTTGCATGCACAAACCAACAGGTTTCCATTCTTGGAATTTAAGAAAATGGCACCGCTTACCCGTCCGTTAGCGGTTACCAACTGGAGAGCAAGACGGTCCTCCAGCACTATCACATTTTTTTGTTTCAGCAGGTGATGCTTCAGGGTGGACAATATTTCCTTGCCGGGTAGATATAAGGCGCGTGGGTAGCGCATTTGCGGATCCGAAGGCTTCGGCGGAACCTCCCAAGTTACCTTGGCCCCCAACTCTTGAAGGGTTTGCGCCTGCTGCCTGGCCTCCTCCGTTAGAACACGAACAAGGTTGCGGTCATTCAGGTTGCAGCCGATCTTGACCAAATCTTCAGCATGGATTTCCGGCGAATCCCCCGGCCACACCGCGGCATGATAGCCTCCATTGCCGGTTGGGGTGAGCCCCCCCTTTCCCAGGGGCGAGCGACAGATAAGGACTACCTTTTTACCCATATGCGCCGCTTCAACAGCCGCACGTGAACCGGCGCCGCCGGCGCCAATAATTAGAATGTCTGCCTTTATATGGTCGACCTTGAAATCTGCTTTCATTTTTCAACTGCCTGTCTGCCAGAAAGGAATTATCTTTAAATGCCTTTATGCCTGGCCCGTGAGCCAGGTCCCGCCCGCATCTGTTATCTGGAGCATGTCCACCCGCCACACGGTCTGATCATTACTTTCACCATCCTCAGCCAGAACAACCTGGAGAACTGTATTTTCCCCCACGCGGTCTGTGGGGCCCAGCGGGTATTCCGAAATGTCAAAACCGATGCCGGATACGACCGGCATATCCTCTGTAAAAACCAGCCCCTTCTCCCTGCCGGCTACCCTGATATTTTCTTCAACTTGTGCAAGTGTTGTGTTTGCCCTTACACGCGAGGCGATCTCTTTTTGCACCTCGTTCAGAGAATTCAATTTGCGGGTCAGAGCTTCATTGGCTGACGCAACGGAGAGGGTGCGGCCGATTACGCCCCAATGACGGGCATAACGGATAGCTATATAGGCCACGAGGATATCACCTGGTTTTGGCTGGGTATGGTCGGGGTATCCGGGACGAATTTTACCCTTGCGAGCGCAGCCAAGTAAAATATTCGTGTCTTCACAACCAAGCAGGCGCGAGCGGTAATCGATGACGGCCGCCATATGCCACAGATCTTTGGCTCCGGCAACTTCTTCGTCCATGATGCCGCAACCGAGTTCGGCCAATTTGAGCGCCTTCCGAGTTGCCTTAAGACTGCTTCCATCCTTTGCTGCCATCATCGCATAGAAATTTTCAGAAATATCCTTTAGCGCAACACCTGAAAATTCATTTTCCACTTTGGCGGCATCACTCAACGAAAGGCGCTCTCCGCCCACCAGACCAATTGTACCGCTTCCAGCCAGATGCTTGGCTTGACTGCAGGCGGCAGAGAAATAATCACGGGCATTCTCAAGGTCGCAGGAAGTAAAAAGACGAACCCTGGGAATATTTCGTGACGGTTCGGCAGTGTAAAGAAAGGGCCCTTGCTCCAGACCCAGTATGGCAAACGCACGTCGCCCCAGCCGATAACAAGGATAATTCGTCAGGTAGCAAACAGGTCCATTGGTGGCACCATCACGATAGATTGCCAAGGCATCGAGACCCATATTCTGCATAAGTGCCCGAGCCGACCCATTCCGTTCATGGATGGTTTCAGCGGATACGATCTCCTCATGCCTGATGGTAAGACCATGACTCAAAACCGGCAGCTTAACAAAACTCATTCTCGTGCCTCCCAATATTTTCTGTTTTCGCTGAAAACTACATTTGTAACTCTATTTTGCGCTGCATTCGTATATTTTCGGCTTAATACGCGTCAGGCGTTCGATACCGTTTGCCGTTACGATGATGTGTTCGCCAAGGGCAAGATAGCCGGTTTCCGGAATAAATTGATTGGGATGAACAACAAGGCTCATCCCTTTTTCAAAACATTTGGTTACTTCCGCCTTTAACTTGATCGAGCCGAGTCCAAAGCCGTGCCCTCTTTGCTGCATGTAGGGCGGCTTGCAATATTCGCCGTAGCCGCCCCTACTGATGATTTCGTCTTGAATCCTGACGACTTCACCCATTCTGACACCCTCTTTGATTACCAGAAGGGATTCTTCCAGCGCTTCTGTTAAGATGGCATACTTCTCTTTGACAAGATCCGGTAAATTTCCCATAATAGCCGTATTACAGAGTTGCGCCGAGTACGTTATCGATCCAAAAGCGGGTGTAAGTTCAAACAACAACAAATCGCCCGATTCAATTTTCTTCCCATTGGGCAGATGCATGCCGGTATTATCCCTGCCGACCGCCAGCATCTGGAAGTTTTCCGTGGCACCCATGTTACGGACCGCATAGTCGATTTCGGCGGCCAACTCAAAGTCCGACAGACCCAATCTGGCAACCTGTATCGCCCTCTCAAATCCGGCGTCCGCCATGCGCGACGCCGCCCGTATCAGGTCTAGTTCATACGGGCTTTTGACAGTTGCGGCATCTTCTAAAAGGCGTGTCGCGGATAACGTTTCCCGAGAAATTGCTGCTTCAAGCGCCACTATATCGACCCGGGTCATGTTTTCCCTGCCGGCGATACCGAGTGGCTCTCCATATTTTTTGCAAAGAGTTGCGATTTCATGAAAAAAGCTTTTCCCGATCACCCTGACATCTTTAAACCCACTTTCCGATACCGCTCTTTCATGGTTCCAGGGCTCGGATATAAACAAAACCGGCTGATTTTCAGCGGCAGGCAGATAGCAAAAAGCCTTTTCGCCGACCAGAGTGTAATTTGCCAGATAGTGAATGGGTTCAGGGTTTATTTGATTTGAAAAAACAAGTATTCCCCCAATTTGATAAGATGCCATCGCTTCGCGAATCTTTTGCCAACGCGAGCGCATTTCCCCAGAGGGTGGTAGCATGGCCTTTCTTCTCCTCCCATTAAATATTTCTGATCATATGGACAACTTCGGCATCAAGACTGTTCGAGCGTTTTATATAAATGCCGCCGGCTTTTAATCCACTCCAGCATCCCACCGGCCTGGGAAATTTCCAAAAGAATGGCAGGGGTCTCTCCTGCCTGCAGAACTTCTTCCGTTCTCAATATTTTGATGCTTCCCTTTTCAATATCGACTTCCAGTTCATCGCCTTTTTGCACTTTTAGTGAGATCCCTGCACATTGCAGGACCGGCAGAGCCATATTCCAGGTGTTTCGGTAAAAGACCCGGCCGGCACTATCACAAATGATGGCTTTGACGCCTTTGGCTTTTACCACCCGCCCGGCCTGGCGTCCGGACGAAGCGCCGAAATTGCGGCCAGCCACGATAAAGTCTCCCGGCCGTACCTTTTTGGGAAACTCGGGGTCATAATATTCCAGAACATGGTCCTTGGCCCACTCCATGTCCCGCTCCTTTCCGGAAGCAAGGATTGATTCCGTGTTGATGTGATCTCCAAACGTCCAAGCTCTCCCTGTTGTAGCTGTCAATTTTACTTCCTCCTATTAAAGATATTGGCGCGGATCGACAATTTTGCCTGCCACTGCAGATGCCGCCGTTGTGTAGGGTGAAGCAAGATAGGTCGGCGTATTTGCACCGGACCTTCCCGGATAATTGCGTGGATGGGTACCGAGCATGACTTCACCTTCGCCTAAATTGCCAACACAATGCATCTGACACGGTCCGCAATAGGGCGGTGTAACCAGCCCACCGGCATTCATAAAGACCTCCACCAGCCCTTCGCTGACCATCTGGTCGAGGATTTCTCTTGTTCCCGGCACCACGATCAATCTGACTTCCGGGTGCGCCTTCCGGCCGCGCAGCACTTCCGCAGCCATCCGCATGTCTTCGATACCGCCGCCGGTACACCCTCCGATATAGGCCTGCTGGATCCGGAGCCCCTCCAGTTCCGCCGCGGTTTTGGTAAAGTGGGGCTGGGGCGGGACCGCTACCTGGGGGTCCAGGTCCGACACGTCTACTTCAAACGTATTCACATAAGTAACGCCGGGGTCGTTATAAACCGATTCAAATGACCGGCGGCTTCTCCCCTTCATAAAGCTGAGCGTTACATCGTCCGGCTCTATCAGGCCACAGGTGCCGCCCATCTCGGTTGTCAGCAAGCTGAAGATCATTCGCTGCTGGACACTCAGACCCTTTATATACCTGCCGGCGTATTCCACCGATTGCCATAACGCGCCATCCGCCCCGATGAGACTTAAAACATGCTGGGCGACATCTCTCGCACAGACACCTCTTTTGGGGATTCCTTCTATTTTAACCAATATGGTGGGAGGGACCTTAAACCAGGCTTTGCCCGATAGCATAACTTCGGTTGTTTCCCAGTTCATGGGGGATGCGAGGGCTCCGATACATCCATAAGCGGTTGTATGTGAATCTGAGCCAACCGCCACGGCGCCGGGCCAGACATGACCCTTCTCCAGCATCAGATAATGACCGTTGCCTGTTCCCATGTCATAGAGGTATTTGATTCCGTACCGTTTACAGTTATCTCTGACATATTTGGCCGCGTCCGCATGTCTTTGATCAGCAGGAAGAAAGAGATGGTGACCGGCGGCAACAATTACCTTTTCCCCGTCGAAAACTGATTTTACCCCCCCGATTTCTTCAAAGTGGCGGAACTTGTAATCAGGCGAATGCATAAATACGGCATCAACCGCTGCAATAACGATTTCACCTGGAAAGACTTCTTTTTTGCCGGAAGCTTTAGCTAGAATTTTTTCAGCAATGGTGTGTCCGCTCATCCATTTATTCTCCTTTTTATCTATTGATTCTTCGCAAGACGCGTTTTAAGAAGATTATAAACTCCCCCGGCTTCCAGAATCTGCGACATCGTATCCGGAATCGGTGGCGCTGACGTTTTCTCGCCGTTTTTCAAATTCAATACCGAAATTGTTTCAGGTTCGATAACGATTTGCATTTCGTCACCCTCTGCAAAAATGGTTGAAACGGCTTCAATTGCAAAAATCGGGATTCCAAATGCAATGCAATTACGGTAGTATAATCTTGCAATTGAGTCAGCAACAATTGCGGCAATACCAAGATGCCTCATAATAGCGGTGGCTGATTCTCTGTGCGAGCCACACCCAAAATTTTTCCCTGCAACGATGATATCCCCTGGTTGCACTTCCTTAAAAAACTCCGGCCTGATCGCTTCCATAGTGTGCAAACGTAAAATTTCCATACCCTGTCGATGCCATCTTCCGGGTGCGATGACATCTGTGTTTACATAGTCGCCGAATTTAATGACTTTTCCTTTAATTGTCTTTTCTTTCATCTCTACAGCGCCTCCCTAGGATCTATGATGTGCCCGGCCAAGGCCGACGCTGCTACCGTTGCCGGCGACGCCAGATAAATATTTGCTTCGGGACTCCCCATCCTGCCTTTAAAATTACGACTGGTTGCGGTAATGCACACCTCTCCGGGAGCCAAAGCGCCGAAGGTCCCGGTGCACGGACCACAGTTGGGGTGACTGATGATCACACCGGCATCTATCAGAGTCTCAAGATAGCCTGCCTGCATTGCTGCTTTATACACCACCCACGAAGCCGGTCCGACAATGCAGCGAACATCCTTGTGAATCTTTTTTCCCTTCAAGATTTTTGCTGCCCAGGCGATATCTTCAAGCCGTCCATTTGCACATCCGCCAATATTGGCCTGATTAATGATGACATTGCGGTAATGATTGGCGGGATGAACAACTTCCATTCCATGCGGCTCAGCAACAAGCGGCTCTAATGCCGAGACATCGATTTTATATTCAGTTTCATACTGTGCATCTTCATCGGAACTGACCGGTTCGAAATCACGTACCGCTCTATTTTTCAAAAAATCCAGTACCTTTTGATCCGCCGGAAATAAACTGAACTTAGCTCCGAGTTCAACCGACTGGTTTGCAAGACAGAGGCGGTCACTGATGCTCAAATCATTCACCGTCGGTCCGACCCATTCCATTGACTTGTACTGTGCCACATCCGTCCCGTATTTTCCTGAAATAAACAAAAAAATATCTTTGGCCGTGACGCCATCGGATAGCTTGCCGGAGACATCAATCTTTATGGAAGCAGGAACCCGAAGCCATAACTCGCCAAAATGGAGGACCCATGCCATCTCAGTTTCTCCGATACCGGTTCCGCCACAATTCAATGCTCCGTAGATGGTTGTATGGGAATCCGGAACAACGACCAAAGATCCCGGCAAAACCAGCCCTTTATCCACCATGACCTGGTGGCATATTCCCGCTTTGACATCGTAAAAATGGGGAAGGTTGAGTTTTTTAACCAGCTTGCGGAGAGCCACATGATTCTGTGCTACCGACACGCTTTTCTCCATTGCCGGAGCATGATGGTCGATCAGAACAACCACACGCTCCCTATCCCATATATATCTAAGCCCACCTTCAATCCCTGCGGCGATCATGTCCTCCTCCAAGTCTACGAAGGTATCATTAAGGAGAACCTGATCAATCTTAGCTGTAACGAATTCACCAACTTTTACGGATTTTTTGCCGCAATGATTGGATAGAATCTTTTGTGCCATGGTCATGCCCATATTTCATTCTCCGCAATATTGTTTAAATTTCTCGGCCCTGCAGTAGATGATTAACTCTTGAGGCCCTTTATTTTCGATATTTGAGAACTAACTCCTTATATTGAATCAACTCCAAAAGTGCATTGTTGGCCACAGAAGCTATTTCCTCAGCCTTCATTGGGTCAGGCTGTTCATTTGCTGCAATTACTCTTCTTTGATATTCGACATCATTTGAGGCGCGCCAAAACGCTTCCTGCAGTATCTTGACGACATCGGCAGGAACTCCCGGAGGCGCCCCTACGGCACGGTACATGACAGCAAGATCCAGCAAATTTTCATAACCCAGCTCAATTATTGTTGGAACGTCCGGGAGCAACTCGAGCCGTTTTCTTGTGTACACCCATAGAGGAACAAGATCGTTGGCATCTACAATCGATTTTTTTAAACTTGCAAATGGGCCTTGATACCAATCCAAATCGCCCCGCATGACCGATAAAATAGCTTCCGTGCTGCCTTCATGTGAAATAGGCTTGATTTTAATTTTCATTTTATCGGCAGAAATCAGGGTGATAAGACCGCCCGTTCCGCTCAAGCTGACCACGCTGGCGTTAACTTCGGCGGCTTTCTGAAGATCTTCAATTGATTTGTAATTCGATTTGATGGAAGCGGCACTTGCATATGCAACCTGGCTCATATTGCCGAGCCAAGTTATTTTTCTTAAATCATATTTCCCCGTTCCCAACATCTGGTTGACGGCATTTCCCGGCAGGTTTAAGACCCCGATCGTATAACCATCCGGTTTGGCGCGAAACATTTTGGTGACACCGATATTCCACTCACCTCCCGGGGAATTATTCACGACAATGTTTACAGGGTTCGGTAAATACTTTTTTATGTAGGGAATGAGCAACCGCGCAAAAATATCAAATCCGCCTCCCGGACTCGTCGGAACAATAAAGGTAATATTCTTTGAAGGAAAAGAGGAGGCTGCATTTAGATGACCGGCAAAGAACCCGATTATCGCAACTGCCGTAAAAAAAATTCGAATTCTTAAGCGAATACTTCTTCCCATAGCTTCCTCCTAGAATTGTTATCGCCATGTAAATCAAATTCATTGGTAGTTTCGTCAAAACCTGTCCATTCCTGCTTAAAAGAATTAAAGGCTCCAGCGCATCCAGATATTTCCGGATTTTCTCTTAACATTTTTAAATCTTGCAATATATTGAAATAAATCTCCTCGATATAAAATATGGCTGAATAGTGTGGGAATCCGTTTTTTTGCATACATGGTTCTGACAACCGACAGCATTGGAGAACCAGAGGGAATTTTTAATTTGTTTGAAATTTCTTGATCGGCAAATGATGCTTGGATCGTCTGAAACGCTTCTATAAAGACAATCCCGATTTCTTTCTCCAGAATTTCTAAAAGTGATCTTTGATATAAATCTTTCTCATCAATTTTTGATCCGATTTCGAGTGGGAGATAATTAATGATGTAATTAAATGTATTGTTTTTTAAATATCTTACTCGCTTAAAACGAGCAACTATTTGATTGCTTTGAGTTAGTTCCAATTTCTCCTGAACGTATTTCGGAGCTGGGACCCGATCAATTTCAACCGATCTGGTTTCCGGTTTTTGGACTTTGTAGAAATCTTCATCAACAAACCCTGCGGATTCATAAGAATTACTTTTTATTAAATTTTCATTTTCTGTTACGAAAGTGCCATTTCCTCTTCGGACTTCTAAAAGGCCTTCCTGAACTAACTGGAAAATTGCCTGACGTACCGTTAACCTGGTAACCTTAAAATGATCGGCAAGCTGATTTTCTGAAGGAATTCTTTCACCGGGATTAAATTCTTTATTGATAATACGATTCTTAATGTTCTGTTTGATTTGATAATAAATTGGGATGAGTTGGCCCATTTCGACCACTTAAGACTGGCAAGTTAAAAGCTGGTAACTAATTTTAAATACAAAGAAAAAAAATGATATGATACGTTTATATTAAATAGGTAAGGCTTCCTGCCTTTCAGGCAATAGATAATATAAACTTGATTAGATGTATATATGGATATACGTTTTGTCAAGAAAAAAATGTCTAACCATGTATACTCACAGTAAACAAAAATTGCTATGAAATCTGATTCGGATAGGTATGAGTACAAAATCATTCTGTCAAGGGATAACCGGTGACGCCAAGGGTGGAACAAAAGATAAAGGTGAAATCGACCGCATGAATTTGAATTTTAACATGCGGCTCAAAAATATCAGGTGAGGTAGAATCGAGCCTGGAAATGGCACAGAACAGCATGCGGCTGAACTGGCCCCGCGAAGAGGTCGACAACCGTTTGAAAATGATCATGAAAAATATTCACCGGACCTGCCTGGATGCAGCGGCCGAATACGG
>ENA-OSEO01003194-OSEO01003194.1-sediment-metagenome-genome-assembly--contig:-NODE-3194-length-20090-cov-3.952431_pt1 | contig 20090 bp, 19 predicted proteins | sample MGYA00237883_ERZ534232 | MGnify/ENA metagenome assembly ERZ534232
CGTTGGAGTCGATGTCCACCACCTGCCAGGGGCCGTTCTTGCGCTTTTCCATGCCCAGGCGCAGGCGCTGGCCCTTGTAGTGGTCCGAAAGCAGCACCAGCTCGCAGTGGGGCTTGAGCAGGGGCAGCAGGTCGATCATCCCCGGCACTTCGCGGTGAAAATTGCGGCGGATGATCCGCATCAAATCTTCCACCTGGACCTTCCACCCGCTGCGGGCAATCGCGCCGGATAGATAGTCCCGCTCGGTGATCCGCCCGCACAGGATATCCTGAAAGCCCTCTTTCAGAGCCTGGTTAACCGCCGGGATTGGGCAGCCCACCAGCTCGGCGACCGGTTCGCCCACCCCATACAGGCCGGAGATAAACACTTCGGAAAGGTCAAACAAGATCGTCCGCGGCTTCGCCATCCTCAAACCAGCTCTTTCTCCCACCACTGGTAATCTCCCACCCGCGAGTAGCCCAGGCGCCGCGCGGCCTGGAGAGCGCCCCTGTCTTCCGCGGGAATCAACGCGCCGGCCAGGTCAAGGTTCCGCGACCGGCAGGCACAGGCGGCGGACTCCAGGGAGGTTTGCGTGAAGCGCTCCTCCAGCCACAGGCCGCGGTAGCCAAAGGTCTGCACTTCGACCCAATATCCCTCTGGCGGCATGCGCGGGCACGAACCATCAACTCCGGTTGAGACATAAAGTTCAAATTGGCGCGGGCGCGGTGAAAAACCGCACCGCTCGAACACCCGCTGGCTGGCGAGGTTGTCTAGGCGGACCAGACCGCGGGCAAGCCGCGCGCCTTTCTCCGCCCCGGCTTTCAGGCTGGCGGATACCAGGCGGGTCCCCAGGCCGCGTCCCTGATGATCAGGATGAACGGCCAGCAGGTCCACCTCCCAGCGCGGCACGCCTGCCGCGGAGCGGGTCATAAACCCGTCCACGAAACCCACCAGATTCTCATCGCGCCACGCGGCCAGCACGGCGTGTGTCCGGTGGGTGAGCGCCGCCCGGATCAGGTCATCCTCGACGGTTTCCTGGGGCCATACCCGCCGTTTCACCGCGCCAATCGTCCGCGTGTCCTCGACGGAGGCCAGGCTTACCCGGATAGAATCAAACTCACCGCCAGTCTTTCGCATTTTTACCGGAATGAACCTCATCAAAAATGGATTGCTATCGATTTATCGCACCGGCCCATCCCTGGGGATGAAGAACACAAAGGGAATCCCCAGAAAAACCACCAGAGACGCCATCAGAAAGGTGTTGCGCAAACCAAACCAATCCCCTACCGCGCCAAGCAGCATGACCACAGCAGAGCGCAGCACAAAGGTCATCGCCATAAAAATCCCGTTGGCGAAGGCCCTGTTCTCAGCGAAGTGCTCCTGGATAATCGCCATCAACACCGGGTTGAGCGAAAGCACCACAAAACCGAGAATCAGCAGCACCGGCACCACCGGCAGCTGGTTTACCACGAGATAGAGAAACAGCAGCATGAAGACCGGCGTCAGGGCCAGAGAAAACAATAACACCGTGCGCCTGCCAAAGCGGTCGCTGAGCGAACCGCCAAAAAACGCGCCAACCACCCCGGACAGTTCAAACACCGAAAGCGCCGCTCCGGCCAGCCACAGCCCGGCGCCTTCTTCGGTGAGGAACACCGTCAGATAAGTCGATAAAGTAGCTACCGCGAAGGAATACATCAATACAATTCCAACCATCGGCCCCAGCACGGGAAGCATCAACCGCAAGGTTTTGAGCCAGTGATCGGTGCTGACTTTACTGGGAGCTAAATCCGGCACGTCTTTCAAGCGGATATACAGGGCCACAGAAGCCAGCACACCGGCAACGATCAGCCAGGGCATATTTCGCAGGCCCAGATACGTGATGACAGTGACCACGACCAGCGGCCCAAGCACCCGGCCCACTTCGCCGGCCACCATAAAGAAGCTCATTCCACGCCCCAGGCGGTTCCCGGATAATTTCCCGGCAATCACCGGAGCCACGGAATGGAAAGCCGCCGAGCTGATTCCCGCGAAGACCAGCAGCAGACAGATCAGAATATAGGAGGGGGTGACCCCCAGCAAACTCATCAGGATCGCGGTCACCGCGGGAGCCAGGAAAACCACATCCCGCAGGCTGATCCGGTCGGCGATCCGCCCAAGCCAGGGTTGGATCAGGGAGGGCGCCTGCAGGAACACCGTCAGCAAGCCGGCCTGGGTGTTGGAGAGGGACAGGGTCTCCATCAAAGCCGGCAGCATCGGCGGCAGAAACCCGGTAAACGTATCATGCACCGCGTGCCCGACGGAAATGGTCAGTACCCGGCCAGTCTGAAAGGTATCTTCCGATTCGATAAGTTCTTCTTCATTGACTTCGTTCAGATCGCGCACTGTTGTCATCGTAAACCCTCTGTATTGTTTCAACTTTGCTGCCAAACTGATATCCTCCGGCGGCAAGCACTCTCCATTTTACCAGCATAAAATGAAACCGTCCCCACCTGAATATAAAGAACTTCCGGAGCGGAAACCACACCGGAAGTTCAGTACAGTCAATCCTAAAAAGGTCTGTTTATCCTTTGGAGGGAATGTATTTGGCAATCTTGCTCGCCAGATTGGAGATCGGCATGGTCTGCAGCCAGACTTTTCCGGGGCCGCTCAAAGTGGCCAGGAATAACCCCTCGCCGCTGAACAGGACATTGGTGACGCCCTTGACCATGGTGATGTCATATTGCACACTGGGCTCAAACATGGCGATATGGCCCGGGTCGACCTTGATGGTCTGGCCCTCTTTCAGAGTGTAACCGCGCACTTCACCGGGAATTTCCATGAAAACAGCACCTGGGCCGGTTACTTTTTGCAAAATAAAGCCCTCGCCACCGAACAGGCCGGCACCCAGCTTCTTGCGGAAGTGCATCTCCAGCTTAACGCCGTCTTCCGCGCACATAAAAGCATCTTTCTGGCAGATGAGACTCTGACCGGGAGCCAGTTTGATATCCACGACTTTACCGGGTGCCTCTGGCGTGAACACTACAAAGCCCTGGCTGACCTTACAGGTGTAGGTGGTCATGAATAAAGATTCACCAGACAACGCCCTTCCCAACCCCGACATTAAGCCGCCCTTGGTGTTGGTGGTCATATCAATTCCGGTACTCATCCAGGCCATTCCGCCGGACTCAGTATAAATAGACTCACCCTGTGTCAGATGAACTTCCAGCATTTGAAGAACTTCGCCTGAAACTTTATATTCCATTTTGGTCTCCTTTTTTCTTCTACGGTGATTTCATGACAGCTATTAACCATCTGATTCGATTTTACTGTTTATCCACAAAAAGTACAAACCCCAAACACCCGTTTTGCAATGCTTTACCGATCCAGTTCAATCCCGGCCCGCTGGCAGCATCAACGCTACCCGGTCCCCAATCCGGATCTGGCCGGGTTGGAGAACACGGGCATACACCCGCGACCATCCCGGATATTTTTTCTGAGAAGTGCGGGTAATCACCTTATCCTTGAAATAATCCTGAACGGTAGAGCAGGGTGAGGTGTAACCGGTGATTTCCACCAAAACTTGCCTTCCCAGCTTCAGGCGTGCGCCCGGCACAACCTGGCCCCAATCCAACCCGGTCAGGGTCAGGTTTTCCCCCATCGCGCCGGGGTAAATCGGATGGCCTTCTTCTTGAAAGGCCAAAAGCCGGTCCAATGAGAACAGGCACAACGCCCGCTCTATCCCGCCATGCAGCTCCCGGTTGCGCTGACCATCTCCCTCAATGCCATCTTCTGTCACCACAGCCTGATTGACCACCTGTTTGGGCATTCCCTGGCCCGCGTTGATTTGAAATATCCAGGCTTCTCTCATCGTTCTCATCCCTTCTAACAAGTTTTCTCTATGATAGCAAATTTCACGCGATTTTGAAGGAGACAGAGAAAGGTTTTAAAGCCGGCATTCAAAGTTATGAACCCAGCGCGTTTTCTGCCCAGGCATCGAACTCCGCCAGCAGCCGGTTTTTAAGCGGCTCTTCAGCGCCGCAGGCCGTAAACGCGTTGCGCGCGATCCGCGCCAGGCTGGTTTCCCCGTACCCGAAGGTATCCGCGATGACCTGATATTCCCGCGAAAGGGTTGTGTTGAAGAGCGGCGGGTCATCACTGTTGACCGTAACCAGCAGCCCCATCCGGTCGAGGTGGGGGAAGGGGTGTTCGGGCAGACTACGGTAAACATGCAGGCAGATATTGCTGGTCGGGTTCACTTCCAGGGGGATCTGGCGCGCTTTAAGTACAGCCAGCAGATCGGGGTCTTCCATCGCGCGCACGCCGTGCCCGATCCGGTCCGCCTGAAGCTCATTTAACGCTCCCCATACACTGGCCGGGCCATCCACTTCGCCAGCATGGGGAACACACAGCAGCCCGGCCTGTTTGGCCGCGGCGAAGGCATGGGCGTATGGCTGCGGCGGGGCACCGATTTCATTGCCGCCCAACCCGAACCCCACCACGCCCCGGCCGCGCCCCAGCAGGGCGTATTCCAAGGTACGCTCCGCGGGGTAGGGATCATAGGTCTTATCCGGATTGCGAAAACTCAACTGGCGCGGGCAGTCAAATACCCAGCGGATTTCCACCCCAAACTCCGTTTTGGCACGCAGCCGGCCCGCCTCCAGCCCCTCCAGGATATCCGAGATGGTAAGACCTTTGCGCAGGAAATCGGTATGGGTGAAAGGGGTCACCGTCGCTTCCCGGTAGCGGATATTCTGGGCGGCCATATCCGCGCCAAGCTCGTAAGCAATCAGCTCGAAATCTTGTGAGTCGCGGATCAGGTCCTGGATTACCAGATAGACCTCCAGGAAGTGTTCGAAATCGGTGAACGCGTACCAGCGCCTCAGGCCTTCCAGATCGGTGGCCGGCAGGGTGTGCCGCATCCCATGGCGCCGGGCCAGTTCCAGGACTGTTGCCGGCTGGATGGCCCCCTCCAGATGCACATGCAGTTCCGCTTTGGGCATGGCGTGAATGAAATTCGATAGACCGGGGTGGTTTTCCATATTTTTATTGGGCTTCTCCTCCTGAAGATTTTACCAGCGGATTCAAAAATCTTTCCCGGTGATTCGCCGCAAAATTTTATCCACATGGACGTGCGAGGTCTCAATGAAGTGAACATATTTGCCCTGCGTCCCGCCCGCCGCGGTGCCGGCCACAAACAGGCCGGGCACATTGGTCTCCATCGTCTCCGGGTCATACTCGGGCACCTGAAGCTCGCCGCGCAGGCGCACACCCGCCCCCTCAAACAGACTCATATCCGCCACAAAGCCGGTACACAGCAGCACAAAGTCGGCCTCCCGCAGGAAGCGCTCGCCCGTACCTGAAACCAGGGTGACCCGGCCGGGTTCAATCGTTGCCAGCTCCGTCCCCGGCAAATAGCCGATCTTATTCTCGCGAAGGACGGTGTCGATGTCTTCCAGCAGCGCCTTTTTGACCCGGTCCCGCTCCAGCTCGGGCAGGCGGTGGCTGAGGGTCACCTCCGCGCCGGCCCGCCAGCAGCGCATAACCGCTTCCAGGGCCGAGTTCCTGCCCCCCACCACCAGCAGCTTCTGTTGAAAGTAATGGTGCGGGTCATCAAAATAGTGGCTGACATGCGGCAATTCCTCGCCGGGGATATCCAGCCGGTTGGGGGCGTCCATGCCGCCCGTCGCCAGAACCACCTGCTTGCAGGCATACACCCGTTCCCCGGTCATGGCGCGGGTGGTAAGCCGGAACCCCTCTCCAGCCTGTGCCACTTTCAAGACCGGTTCATAAGCGTTTACCCGGACGCCAAACTGCTGGGCCACCCCGCGCAGGTAAGCCAGGTACTGCTGATTGGTAACCTGGATCTGCTCGGTGGTCTGGAGCGGGACGCCCGCGATGGCGATCCGTTCCGGGGTGCTGAAGAAATGTGTGCCGCGCGGCCACCACGAGATGGTGTGCCCAAGCTGATGGGCTTCCAGCAGCACATAGTCGATCCCGGCCCGCCGGAGGGCAACCGCCATTTCCAGCCCGATTGGCCCGGCTCCGACTACTGCAACGTCCTTTTGGATAACTTGTTGGCTCATATTGAAATCCCTGCCTTCCGTTTGATTAAATCATTGCAACATCCTGCCTGAATCCTACAAAGAACCGCTTGAAACTTCAAGCGGTTCAAAAACACTTTTCTCGCTGGTGGGATAGCTTTTATACCACCCCACCTTTCTTACCAGGCTGGGGTGGGTACTTTTTCCAAAATACAATCTGAACGCTACTGGTAAATTTTCATGAAGGCGTCCAGCTCATCGATCCGTTTCTGTTTCTCTTCCGGAGACAAAAAGGAAGCTTCGAACGCGTTTTTGGACATCTGGTAAAGGTCTTCACGGCTGAGGTGAAGCCCTTCCTGGATCGCGATGAAGTTCTCGTCCATATAACCGCCAAAATAGGCCGGGTCATCCGAGTTCACGGTGACTTTGATCCCCATATCGAGCATCTGCTTGATGTTATGGTCCTCAATCCGGTCAAAGACACACAGCTTGATATTGGAAAGCGGGCAAACCGTCAGGGGAATCTGATTCTCCACCAGGTATTTCACCAGCTCCTGATCTTCCGGGCTGCGCACGCCGTGGTCGATCCGCCGCACATTAAGGGTTTTGAGCGCCTGCCAGACGTATTCCGGCGGGCCTTCCTCGCCGGCATGCGCCACGATCAAAAAACCCTCCCGTGCGGCGCGCTCAAACACTTCGGAAAATTTCTCTGGTGGATGGCCCACTTCTGAGGAATCCAGCCCGACTCCGACGATCCAATCCTTATACGGAAGGGACTGCTCCAGGGTTTCCATGGCCGCCTCAGCGCTGAGATGGCGCAGGAAGCACAGGATCAGCTTTGAAGTGATTCCCAGCTTTGTTTCCGCGTCGGCCATGGCCCCGTGGATGCCTTTGATGACGGTCTCAAAAGGCACCCCGCGGTCGGTATGGGTCTGCGGGTCAAAAAAGATTTCAGTATGGCGCACATTCTGCTCGGCGGCTTTTTTGAGGTAAGCCCAGGTCAGGTCATAGAAATCCTGTTCGTTGAGCAGCACCTGCGCTCCTTCGTAATAAATATCCAGAAAGGTTTGCAGGTCGGTAAAGGCATAAGCCTTACGCAGGTCCTCCACCGATTTAAAACGCAGCTTGACCCCATTCCGGCGGGCTATTTCGAACATCAGCTCGGGCTCAAACGTCCCCTCAATATGCAGATGAAGCTCTGCTTTAGGTAATTTATGGATAAATTCTCTCACGGATCATACCCTCCTATACAATTAATCACAACCCTTCATGCTTTTATTATATAAAACTTCCAGGCCCGGCAAAAAGTTTTTGCGGGGTTATCCCTGTACAGACTTCCACTTTTCCAGGAGTTCGCGTTCCTTTTCGGGTGAAAGTCCGGCGCGCCACTTATGGGCGAGGCGCTCGCGATCCCAGGCGAGGGTCTCGGCCACCACCTGTTCCACCGGGCGGAAAGTCAGGCCGGCTTGCCTGGCTCTGGTATTGTCAAAGGTGAACATACCCTCCGCGGAAGGATCCGATTCCGGCATCCAGAAGGGCATCTCCCACATGGCGCTGACCTGATTCGCAACCAGGAAGCTGTCATCTACCCAGGTGAAGCGGGCCTTGCTGCCGCTGACCCGTTTGCAGGTCTCCAGGAAATCGCCCATCGCCAGCGGCTCTTCTGGGCCAACCGCATTATAGATCCCTGTTGCACGCTGTTCGACCATCCGGATCACCCACTCACCCAGGTCACGGGCGTCGATAAACTGGATGCCGCGTTCCGGCTTACCCGGCGCGAGGACTTCCCCACCGCGGTCAACCCGGTTCAGCCAGTAGGCAAACCGGTCCCAGCGGTCGTGCGGGCCGACAATGATGCACGGCCGGGGAATAAAGTGGTTTTGGGGATAAATTTCCTGAACCACCTGCTCACAGCGCACTTTCAACGGGCCGTAATACTCTCCCCGAGGGTCCTCAATGGTCTCATCCGGAAGGGCGCTGAGCGGCGCGTCCTCATACGAGCCAGCAGCCAGGGGTTCCTGGTACACCGATTCGGTTGAGATAAAGGTGTAGTGCTCAACCCGGTCCTTGAGCAGTTCCGCGGACTGGCGCACCACCCGCGGCACATAGCCGCTGGTGTCGATCACCGCATCCCACCGGCGGCTTTCCAGCACACCCAGACCGCCGTCCCGGTCGCCGTGCAGGTTTTCAACCTGCGGGAAAAGATTGGGGCCGGATTTACCACGGTTGAACAGGGTAACCTGATGACCTCTCTGCAAGGCCGCTTCCACCAACGCCCGGCCAACAAAAATCGTTCCGCCCATAATTAATACGCGCATAGTTTTAAAATATCCTTTCTGCACCGGAAATCATCTTTGTTTCATTCAATTGTAAATTAAAAAGACGGGGCGCGCCCGTCTTTTATCTTATTGCGATAAACCTGTTCAAGATTCCGCTTCACCGGCTTCCGGTTCATCCGGAACAAATTGCAGCGCGGCCGAGTTGATACAGTAGCGCAGGCCGGTCGGCTTGGGGCCATCTTTGAAAACGTGCCCGAGGTGAGCGCCGCAGCGGTTGCAGACAACTTCCTCACGGATCATGCCGTGGCTGAGGTCCATAGAAACCGCTACATTGTCCTCATCAACAGGCGCCCAATAACTCGGCCAGCCGGAGCCCGAGTCATATTTCTCTTCAGAACTGAATAACTCATTGTGGCAGGCCACGCACAGATATTTTCCTCTGGCTTTATTGTGATAATACTCCCCCGTGAAGGCTGGTTCTGTGCCTTTTTGCCGGGTGATGTGGTACTGCTCAGGAGTCAGCAATTCTCGCCACTCCTGGTCTGATTTTTTAATTTTGTCTGTCATAAGCTTATTCCTTTCAACGCATTTCGCGCAGCAATTCCCTGGATTAAGATAATTATATGAAACATTCTTCCCATTCATGAAAACGATGTAGAGCCTTTGTAACGTAAAAATGAGATTTATAATTTTGTTATTAACTACCGCATTCCAAAAGGGAAAAAACCATGATCAATTCGGCCACTTTTCAATGCGCTACCCTGGTGTACTTCTCCCCGACCCACACCACCCAGAAGGTTTTGCGCGCCATTGCGACGGGGATGGGCCTGGGCCAAACTGTGGAGGTGAACCTGACCACGCCCGCGGCAAGATCCAATCTCCTGCCGGCTATCACCTCAGATCTGCTGCTGTTGGGGATGCCCGTTTATGAAGAACACATTCCCACCATGCTCTTTCCTATCCTGAAGAAGCTTTCAGGATGCGGCCAGCCAGCGGTGGTGGTCGCGGTATATGGCAATGTGGGTTTCGGCCTTGCCCTGCAGGAAATGGCTGCCTTAGCCGCGGAATGCGGTTTCCGTGTGGTGGCCGGAGCCGCCTTCACCGGCGAACACTCCTTCTCACACGATAAACTCCCTCTGGCTGCCGGGCGCCCAGACCAGCGGGACCTGCAAACCGCGGAAAGTTTTGGCGCGCGCATCGCTGCCAGGTTGAAGGAATTGCCACAAAACCAGCCGGACAACAGCGCTGCCATGCCCGGCAAACTTCCTCTCATCTCACGCCTCCTGCCGCCAAACAGCTCAACCCTTTTCGCCCATCTTCCAACAATGAATCTGGAAGCGTGCATTCATTGCGGCGCCTGCGCGCGAGCCTGCCCGGCGGGCGCAATAGACGCGGACAGCCTGCAAATCGACGAATCAAAGTGCCTGCGCTGTTTTGCCTGTGTGCGGGCCTGCCGCGCGGGCGCGCGGGTGATTTCGCTGCGAAACAAATGGATTTCTTATCCCTTCCTGAAAGTGAAAAGCATGCGATCCCATCCTCCTCTGCTGATCCTGTAAAGCGCTACATCCCATCACTGTGTGTTTCCGCGCAAGAGGGGCGCAGATGATGGTAAGATTGAACATCAACCCGTTTCCGGCTGCCCGGTCGCAGCTTCATCTCTGTGCCCGCAGCATCAAGAGGTTTCCAATGAATCCACGTCTGCAAAAACAAATCGAATTTCTGGTAACCATCGACCGGCTCAAACAGGTCGTCCGGCGCAATTACCTGGCGGATGCCAGCCGCCCCGAAAACACCGCCGAGCACAGCTGGCACCTAGGACTGATGGCCATGGTGCTGGCAGAACACGCCAGCCAGCCAATTGACACGGCCAGAGCGGTGCAGATGGTGCTGGTCCACGACATCATTGAGATCGAAGCGGGGGACACTTTCGCCTACGATGTTGAAGCCAACAAAGACAAAGCGGAACGGGAACAGAAAGCCGCCGGAAACCTGTTCGGGCTGCTGCCCGAAGACCAGGCTGGCGAGATGATCAGACTGTGGGAAGAATTTGAAACGAACCAGACCCCAGAAGCCCGCTTCGCGAACGCGCTGGATCGGCTGCTGCCGCTGCTGCAGAACTACTACGGTGGCGGTCCTTCCTGGAAAGAGAACCAGATCCGCAGCGATCAGGTGCTCCAACGCAACCAGCCGGTGCGGGAAGGTTCTGAAACCCTGTACCAGATGGCCGTTGAGATCATCCAGGACGCGCTGGAGCGCGGGCTGCTGATGCCGCCAGAAGACATCTGATCCTCCACACGCCAAACACAATCCCCTAAAAGCACTTTTAGCCTTTTGTAGAGGCTGAATACTATCCTTTTCACCAGGTTAACAATTACCCATTTCACTGATTTGCGCGCTATCGATTTATGCCAGAATCTGGACAATGTTCATTTGAGTTGAAAAGGAGTAATCATCATGAGTGCTGGTCTTACAAAATTTGAAACCAAACCCTCTGTGTTCAATTTGCTGGTGAAAGGTTTCAAGTGGAATCTGAACCGCGACCTCCTGGTCGCATTCGCTTCATACATTCTGGTTGTTTCAGGGCTGTGGCTTGCCTTCCAGGTTTTCACCACCAACCGCGTTGCCGCTAACTTCATCACTTTCGGCCCGGTTACCCTGGCCGGGTTAGGTGTTGCCCTTCCGGCGCTGTACACCGTCTTGGTGCGGCGCAGGCCGCTGTCGGATCTGGGTGTTACCCTTGAAGGGCTGCTTCCCAGCCTGCTTCTGGGCCTGGTGTTGGGGTGGGACACCTATCGTAACACCCTGGTCACGCTGGATGTTCCCTGGGGGCGCCAGATAGTACCGTTGCTTAGCATGGCGCTTGCGGTCGGTTTGTTCGAAGCTGTTTTCTTCCGCGGGTGGCTCCAGCTCCGATTTGAAGAAACTTTTGGCCTGGTTCCTTCCATACTCCTCGGCGCGGCGTGTTACAGCCTTTATCATATCGGCTACGGCATGGGCACTGAAGAGGTGTTGTTTCTGTTCGGTCTGGGCCTTACTTTTGCCACAATGTTCCGGCTGACGAAAAACATTCTGGTTCTCTGGCCTTTCTATACCCCGGTTGGCGGGCTTTACACCAATCTCAAAGATGGATTGGCTCTTCCTTTTGAAGCCACTTATGGGTTCTTAATCACTATTGCTGTCATGATCGCTATCCTCATTTTCTCAGCGATATCTTTCCGGAAACTTAAAAACCAGGTGGAATAAGACTTCCCGTATCGCAGGGTGAACCATACACCCTGGCATGTTCTAAAAAATTGAAAACGACTCGCGTTGAAACTCGCGAGTCGTTTTTTGTTAGGTTGATGTGTCGCAGGAGGCTCAATACTTACGATTGCCCGGCCAGTTGCCAATGACCTGCCGCAGGATGGCAAACTCTCCCAGATGGTAGGCCATGTGATCCGCCACCAGGAGTACCTCTCTGAGGATGTTGTAGTCTGGCGCGTGCGGCAGCGGGGCGGTAAGATCGGTGCCGGGGTCTGCTACCATCCGCTGGAGCGCCACCGCATCTTCCTGAATGGCGCGGATAGTTTGATCCCAGCAATCCTGGCTCGCCAGTTCGTTTTCACCAGGCCAGTAGCCTTCCGGCCACTTTGGAGAAACGTAATCCGGATCGCGGATGAAATCGAGGATATCGCGCTGTGCCAGCCGGATATGTTCGAGGAGGTGCCAGAATGTGTACTTTACCTGCTGTGGCCGGTGATTAAAATCCCTGAAAGGAAAATCCAACACCGCTTCCTCCAGGGTCATGTGGGCGTTTCCACCCCGCAGAAGCGCTAAAAGCTGTTCACGCAGCACTTTATCATCACTCATTCAACACCTCTCTATCCATACAAATCATTAAAAACCAAACTCAAACCAGTTTGTTCCGAATATGATCGAGACAGCCAAAATCAGGAAAAGGACAGTCAGGATCAAACCACACCCGCACCCCATACATCCATTTCCGTACCCAAAGCGGTCCTGAAGCCAATCAAAGACTTTATCCAGCAGAAACAGCTTCAACAAACCCGATAAACAACCCGGACGGTCATTCATTGTTATCTCCTTTACTCTTTTATTAAACAAAAATCTGCACAATTTCTCAATATATATACGTTGTACAAGCGCAAAACGTTGCGTTTTGTGGAGAATGACCGCCGGTACCCCGCGTTGAAATCGACATCTGCCAACCCGCATCAGGTCAGATACGGCGTAAGGCCAAAATTGTCATAAATAATATTTTGTTGGGAAAGTTGGAAGATTTTCTGAGGCGCTGAACGCGCCCGGCCTTTATCCAGGATGGTCTTACCTTTCCGTAGCACGCAGGCAATCGTTACGCTTCAAGCTGAACCGTTCGCCCCACCAAACCCTAAGGATACACCCAACACCTCAGAACGCCTGAAGCCTCACTTCCACAGCCAGCCCACCATAATCCGTCCTGTCCAAACCATCGCCAGGCCTCCCACCACGTTGAAAGCGGCGTTTATCAAAGCCAGAAAAAATTCTCCGCTGCGCATCAGATTCAACGTTTCCTGCCCCAAACTGGAGAAGGTGGTGAACGCGCCCAAAAAAACAACCAGGATGACAGTGCGAAGCTGAGCGGATAGGGAATAAGATGACTCCACCATTGCCACGATAAAACCGATCAACAGACAGCCCAGCAAATTCGCTGCCATTGATCCCAAAGGAAAGCCCAGATGATTTGAGCCATTTTGAAAGAAACCACTGAGCGTGTACCGCGCGAATGCCCCCATAATCCCCCCTGCACCGATAATATACATTTTATTCAAAACACCTCTTTGGAAACATGGTATCAGTTTATTATCCATAAAACAGAAGGCATTCTAACCGAAATATCCCAAACTGTCAAAAACAGCCGGCGGAGCATGTATCTTTAAGCGAACCTGGTTTTTATCATCCTTCCCGGGAAGTAATTGAGGTCGCCGGGCTGGCTGGCAGCGATCAACAAAAGAGTTGTCGTTACCGTAAGTGAAGTTTACGTTATTCCTGGCCTCGCGCCACCTTCCGGTGGTTAATACCAGAATGCACAATGAAACATGAGGTTAGTTCTAAACAATGGGGGCCTATAGGGGCAGTACGGTGGTTTAAGGATTGACCCAGGTCTCATGCCGGTCACGACCGGCTCGTTTGGCGGCATACATGGCGTGATCCGCTTCGTCAATCAGCGTATCCAGGTCCATCTCCCCCCGCAGTTCAGACACCCCAACGCTGATGGTCACAAAAGCCTCTCCCTGTCCCACCTTCAACGGGGTTTCACGGAAGAGCTGAACCAGGCGCTCCGCGACCTTAGCCCCCTGTTCCAGATTGGTTTCGGGAAGCAAAATTGAAAATTCTTCCCCGCCGTACCGCCCCACGACATCCATCTCGCGCAAACACTTTTTGATCAGTTCTGTACATCGTTTCAACACCAGATCACCGCGGTGATGGCCAAAGGTATCATTGATCTTTTTGAAGTGATCAATATCCACCATGATCATTGCCAATGAATGGTTAAAACGTTTGGCCCGGTTGATCTCAGCCTGGGCCAGCTCAAAGAAGTGGCGGCGGTTATTGATCCCCGTGAGGGGATCGATGGCTGCCAATTGGCGATATTGTTCCTCGCGCAGCCGCAAAGCCTTTTCAATCCGTTTCCGTTCGGCAATTTCCTTTTCCAGCTCGACATTCTTCAAGCGGGCAATCTCCGCTTCTTTTTGGGCAGTATCTGTCCGGTAAGCGACTTCCAGAGTCTGGATCTTCTGGTCATTGATCTTGTCAGCAAAAGACTGGCGGATGCCATAATATTTTTGACACTGCTCCAAAGCATTCTCAAAATCACCCAGCGCATAATAAATTTGCCAGAACCCGTTATGGCATTCCATGATCAGGCTTTTATCCTGGAGCTGTTCAGCAAGCTGCTGCGCCTTCTGAAATATCTCCCGCGACCGCGGGTATTGACCCTGCTTCAAGCAGACCAGTCCCAGACCCACCAGCGCGCCAGCCTCCTCACTTTTGAAACCTGAAGCGCCAGCCAGATCCAGGCTTTGCTGGAAACACGATTCCGCCTGGCTTTCTTCCCCCAGGTTAAGATATTCGTGCCCCATCTGAGTCAGCACGTTTATCTGGATCAGTTTATTCTGGATCTCACGGCTGATTTTCAGGCAGCGGTCAAAAGTGGTTTTCGTTTTCTCATGATCCATGAGCGCCGAATAAACACTGGTCATGTTACACAACACAAATGACTCCAGCATCTTGTTTTGGGCTTCAACCGCGATACCCAAAACTTTCTCATATTCTTTAAGCGCCTGGGAAAAGTTTCCGATTAAAAAATAAACTGTGCCAATATTTAACAGCACCTCGCCTTTAATTTCCGTTGAATCCAAGTGTTCGGCCAGCGCAAGCGCCTCCAGCAGCACATCCATCGCGCTGGCATATTCATGCACCGCGGCATAGATCCCCCCAATATTGCGCAGCATGACGGCCTCTTTTTCAACACTGCTGATCTGTCTGTAAAGGGAAAGCGCGTCATAGGACTGGTTCAACGCCAGCGAATAATTTCCAATACCCAGATTGACATGGGCAAGGTTGCACAAACTATCGGCCTGCCCTTTCAGATACGGCGATTCCGCGAAGTTGTCCTCTGAAGAAAGGTGATAAGCCTGCTCGCTGAGGGAGATCGACCGTTCCGGGTCCACTGTCTCCAGGCCCCAGGCAAGCGCGTTTAATGAATCGACCTTTTGGGTGATTTCCTTCAAAGTCTCATCCCCCTTCCGCATTTTTTTGATTTTCCCTGTCTCGACAAATTTTTTGGTCCATCCAGCCGTATACTTTTATTGAAGTGGTTGGTTACGCCAATGAAAAACCTGACCGTAAATCCGGTAAAACTAATTTAAAAAAAGTAATACTTTTATGGATCAAACCGCAGTGAACCCTTCCTGTCGGTGCAGTAAACCTGAGAACAATGCTTTAACTGACGGTAACCAATCCTTGAACGGAAATCAACATCTCAATTCATACCGTTAAAACATTAAAACAATATTAATTTACACCAAAATTCACAAAATTGCAAGCCAATTGGACCTGGCAAATTTGATTTGGCCTTGTACATCCAGCGAAATTTAACCCTGAAATCCCTTCCAACCTGCCGGCGGTGGTTTGCGCAGCAGCAGATTGACCGGGCTTCACAAGGCTGATCGGAACCATCACGGTGTGGACCCTATCATTATCCGGATCTGAACTCAGGGCAGTGATTCGGGTCCGTATCCAAAACACAATTTGAAGTATTTTCCTCCAATAAAAAAGCGCTTACTTTGTTGGCGCGCATTCACAGAATCACGAAATTCTGTTGAATCGATGGAGAAATTTTGTATTATTTACGTTATAATTTACCTATGCCGACCCCCGCAAACATCCTTAAAAATACATTCGGCTACGATACCTTCCTCCCTTTACAACGTGAAGTGATCGAGAACGTGCTGGCCGGGCGTGACACACTTGCCATCATGCCAACCGGCGGCGGCAAATCACTCTGCTACCAGATCCCCGCCCTGCTGATGGATGGCCTGACCCTGGTCGTTTCCCCACTCATCGCGCTGATGAAAGACCAGGTCGAGCAGCTGCGGGCGAATGGCGTGCCGGCCGTATTCCTGAACAGCACCCTCTCCCCCCAGGCTTACCAGGAGAATATGGAATGGGTCCGGGAGGGTTCCACCAAACTGCTCTATGTGGCACCCGAAACGCTCCTGACCCCGCGAATTTTCTCACTTCTTTCCAGCCTTAAGCTTTCCCTGTTGACGATTGATGAAGCGCACTGCATCTCCGAGTGGGGCCACGACTTCCGCCCTGAATACCGCCAGCTGGTCAGTGTTCGCCAGCGCTACCCCCAGGCCGTTTGCCTGGCCCTGACTGCCACTGCCACCCCGCGCGTGCGCGGCGACATCAAAAACAGCCTGAATTTCTCACAATCGAACGAATTTATCGCCAGTTTCAACCGGGAAAACCTGTTCATCGAAGTGGTACCCAAGAGTGACCCCACCGCGCAGACAACCCAATTTTTGAAGCGTTTCAAAGACCAATCGGGGATCATCTATTGTTTCTCCCGCAAACAGGTGGATGAGCTATCCGCTTATCTGGCAACCAAAGGTTTTTCTGTGCGCCCGTACCACGCCGGATTAGAGGATGCCGAGCGCCAGGCCAACCAGGAAGCCTTCATCCGCGATGATGCGCAGATCATTGTGGCGACCATCGCTTTCGGGATGGGGATCAACAAACCCAATGTGCGTTTTGTGATCCATTATGACCTGCCCAAGAGCATTGAGAACTATTACCAGGAGATTGGCCGGGCCGGCCGGGACGGTCTGCCCGCGCACTGCCTGCTATTATACAGCTATTCGGATGTCGCCAAATTGAATTATTTTATCAACCAGAAAGAAGGCGAGGAACGCCGAGTCGCGTCCCAACACCTGGACGCCATCGTGCGTTACGCGGAAGATAAAACCAACTGCCGCCGCAAACCCCTGCTGGCTTACTTTGGCGAGAACCACACCCCAGACAACTGCAATAACTGTGACAATTGCACTACGGATCCCCCCACGCTGACCGACATCACCATCCCGGCCCAAAAGTTCCTCTCCTGCGTGCTGCGCACTGGCGAACGCTTTGGCGCGGCTCACGTCACCCATGTGCTGCTTGGCTCTAAAGCCGAAAAAGTGCTTTCCCATGGACATGAAAAACTATCCACCTACGGAATCGGCGCTGAACTTAACCAGAAACAGTGGATGCATCTCTCCCGGCAGCTGGTGCAGCTTGGTTACCTCAAGCAGGATGTAAAATTCCGGACCCTGAGCCTGACCCCCAGCGGCGTGAACGCGCTCAAGAAGCGCTCCACCATCCTGGGACAATTGCAGGAAGCGGAAACACCCGCCGCCCGCGCCAAAACCCGGACCACAGCGCTGGAATACAACCAGGCCCTGTTTGACCTCCTGCGCCAGAAACGCAAAGAACTGGCCGATGAAAGCGGGGTGCCGCCCTACGTCATCTTTTCGGATAAGACCCTGGTAGAGATGAGCGCGTACTACCCACAGTCGCCCGAAAGCCTGCTCAACATCAGCGGCGCGGGCCAGATCAAGCTGAATAAGTTCGGTGATGCCTTTTTAGAGATTATCAGGGGATTTTGCCGGCAGCACGACCTCACGGAACAGAAAAAAGACGCGCCGCGCCCGAAAACGGATTCAGGGGGACGCACTGCCGTGATCGGTGAAGCCTATAATGCCGGGGAAAGCATCCAAAGCCTGATGGAACGATATCAGGTGCGGAAAGGAACCATTATCCAGCATCTGGAGCGATACCTCGCGGATGGAAATTCACTGCACAGCAGCAGCGCGTTGAAGTCCCTGACATCCACATCCCCTGAAGAACAGCAAGCCGCGGCGCAAGCGTTTGATGAACTTGGCACGGCTTTTCTCAGGCCGGTCTTTGATAAGCTGGGGGGAACGATCAACTATGATGAACTGAAGATTTTACGTTTGCTGTATTTATGCGCCCAGAACCAGCCAAAAAACCAGTAACCAGCCGTCCTATCCAAACCCTGAATTGAGGGGATAAAACAGACTATTCCCAATCGCTGGGATCAAACCGCCTCAACCGTTTGATCTGGCCCCGCTTTTTCTTATCCCCCACGCGAGCCGCCTTTGCCGTAACGCTCGGGCGGGTGGCTTTGCGCTTTTTGGGCTTCTCCAACGCTTTCTGGATCAGGCTGACCAGCCGTTGGGTGGCGTCCAGGCGGTTGTGCTCCTGGGTGCGGTAGCGTCTGGCTTCAATGATGAGCACCCCATCCTCGGTGGCGCGGCTGCCGGCCAGCCGGAGCAGACGCTCTTTCACCTCGGGCGGGAGGGAGGGTGAGTTGCGCGCATCAAAGCGGAGCTGGACAGCGGAGGCAACCTTGTTGACGTTCTGCCCGCCGGGGCCTGAGGCACGGATGAAGTCGTACTGCAGCTCGCTTTCGTCGATGTGTGTCGATGGGGTGATCTCGATCATGGGTTAAGTATATCAGGCTATCTCTTCCCGAAAGCCCATCCCTATTGGTGCTTTCACACGAACCTAATGCAAAGAACCGGGGTTTGCGCCAGGCACTCTTTCCTTCCTGCGTAAAGGGGTTGTGCCCCGCATTCCTTCAAAGCCCAACCTAAGCGCTGCGCGAAATTACTCTTTTACCTGCACGCGCGTGCCGCCGGGCATTTGCACGGTAAATTCGCCTATGTCGTAGGTCACTACTGGGTCGGTCCAGCGGAAAATCCACTTGGCATCGTCGGGGCTGGCGTTGATGCAGCCGCGCGAACGCGGTGTGCCATAATCGTTGTGCCAAAAAGTTGAGTGAATAGCCACGCCGTTGCCAACAAACAGCACTGTCCAGGCAATGCCCGGAATATCCCACCCGCCGCCGGTTTCACCGCCGGTCATGTGGTGAGAAATGAGCTTGCGCCAGACCGGGCTGTTGGTGATGGGGGTGGACCATTTGTCCGAAGGGTTGCCATCGATGTCATACTTGCCGCCAGAAGAAATGCGGCAGAAATACACTTCGCTGTTGCCTTCATAGCAAGACAGCGTCTGGTAATTGAGGTTAATCAGCACGCGTTTGTCGTCGCGCCCCGGGCTGATGGGTTCAATCTCCTCGCGGGTGAGTGGGCGAAAGGCTTCTGCCCGCGCCCAAAAAACGTCGTTGGCGTAACGCTCTACCAGGCGAATTTCGGTTTTTCCTTCGGCATTTTGGCGCAGGTCGTCTGCCCAGAAGACCTGACTGTAATAAAACCGCGGCTGGCGGTTCTCGTACATCCAGCTTCCTTCTGACACACCGCGCGGATTAGCCCAAATCAGGTCCACATAGGGCACGCTTACCTCAACCCACATCCCGCGCCCTAAACCAGTTTGAGGTAGTTCGGTTACGGGCGGCTGTGGCCGATTCCACACCGGCTGCACATTGGAGCTATACACATAGCCATGGGGCGTTTCCACCCAGCGCCGGTTAAGCGTCAGCCCTGGCGATTCGCCCACGACCTCACGCAGCCACTCCACCACTGCATCCTTGTAAAGCGGTCCCAAGTCGCTGCTGAGCGTGGTAGGGCGCGACCATAAGCTGACTTTACCGGCAGTGATTCGCCCAAGCCGCTCTGCCTGACCCCATTCAGACTTATTGATGTCCCATAAGAGTGGAGACAACGCCACCGCTCCCAGGCTTTGCAAACCCAGTTTCAGGAATTGCCGGCGGGTAAGGGAATGGTCTTTGAAGTATCTCATGCACTAAAAGTACCCTATTTCCAGTCAAATTGTCAAGTTCGCGGGAGGCTTTGAAGGGTGAAACAAGGTCAACCGCCGGCGGTTCCACATCTCAGGCAAGAGAGGCAAGCCGATCAGGTGGGGGATTCAAGGCCTGCTTAGCGCGAACACGCTGTTAAACGTAACCCATCTGGCCAAAGTGCACGGCAGGCTGGCGGCGCTGGCGCACATCAGCTTCAGGCTGCAGCCGGGGGAAGCGTTGGTGGGTGGTGGGGCAGCTCTATCCATCCATTTCATGCTGACTGACTACTAAGCCTAATTATCGTAGAAAATTCATTGAGGGCTCTTCTCACTTTATTATGCTATTGCGGCCTGACTAAATTACACCTGCCGATATCCCCTATTTCCTGATCCAACCTTTCCAGTTGAATGCTTAACCACTGTCCCCTCACCCCTCCCTGGTGACCACCCGCACGGAGACCGGTTTGTGGTCGCTGGTTTTTTCTTTTTTATTGAGCGGGGCGTT
>ENA-OSEO01003195-OSEO01003195.1-sediment-metagenome-genome-assembly--contig:-NODE-3195-length-20089-cov-3.627424_pt1 | contig 20089 bp, 11 predicted proteins | sample MGYA00237883_ERZ534232 | MGnify/ENA metagenome assembly ERZ534232
CTGGTACCGCTCCACGCGCTGCCGGAAGGTACGGACAGGCACGAGGCCCATGACTTGAGAAAAAACGAGCTTGCCGACATGCATGGGTTCTTCCCTCCTTTACCAGAAAGAGAGTATGCCCCGAATGCCGAGCCAATTTAAAATCAAGTACACGCATAAAACGGTTGTTTCTTGTTCTATTATAGACGGTTACTGAAATTCAAAACACCGTATCCCGGACAGCAGTGACGCATAACTATTAATATACCTACTTTGTATCTCCCGATTTCCGCCGCAATTCTACTTCATTTTACCCGAAATGAGAAGACGAAATCATAGTGGAAAATCAATACATTTGAACTTTCGCCCGTGGGCGGTTCGTGGTAATACAAATCGCCCCGAGGTGGCTTGCATACGACAACGTGAATCTGATAAAGACGGCGGCATGATCGAAAACGAAAAGGCGGTGAAGGGCATCTTTCTCCTTGTTTTTTTTCTCATCTACGGCGGGGTTCACCTGTATCTCTTTCTGGGGGCTCGGGCGTCTCTCGCGCTGGGAACACGGAGCAGCGTTCTTCTCGCGCTCTTCATGGGCGTCATGGTCGTTGCTCCCCTCATCGTCCATGCGGCCGAACGATACGGCCTGGAGCCGCTCGCCCATTTTTTTGCCTGGACGGGATACATCTGGATGGGGTTTGCCTTTCTGCTCTTCTGTCTCTCTCTGATTTTCGACTGCTACCGTCTTCTCGCGCATGTGGGGGCGTATATCTTTTCATTCGATTCTTTTTCGATCATACCTCCCGCCCGATGCCGTTTCCTGACGATGCTTTCACTGGCGGCTGCCCTCGCGCTGTACGGTTCTTTTGAGGCCCTGCGGATTCACACCGAGACGATTACCATAAAGACCGCAAAGATCCCCCGGGAGATCGGAACGTTCCGGATCGTTCAGATTTCTGATCTGCATCTGGGTCTCATCGTCCGGGAAAAGAGACTGGAGCGAGTCCTCAGGGAAATCAGAGCGGCGGCCCCCGACTTACTGGTTTCCACGGGCGACCTGGTGGATGGAGAGACAAACAACCTGTCCGTCCTCGCCGATCTCTTGCGGGAGATACAACCCGCGTACGGAAAGTTTGCCGTGACGGGGAACCATGAATTCTACGCCGGTCTTGACCAGTCGCTCGCCTTTACGCAGAGGGCGGGATTTACCGTTTTGAGAGGCGAGGCCGCGGACGTGGGCGGGTTCATGACGGTGGCGGGGATCGACGATCCCACGGCCCGGATCTACAGGGCCCGCGTGGGAAGGCCGGAAAACGAGCTGCTGGAAGGACAGACCGGCGGGCGGTTTACCCTTCTCCTCAAACATCAGCCGGTCCCGTCTCCCGCCCCCTTCGACCTTCAGCTCTCGGGGCATACCCACAAGGGGCAGATCTTCCCCTTCACCCTCATAACCCGTCTGGTGTTCCCCTGTAACAGCGGCCGATATGAGCTTTCGAATGGAGGGACGCTGTACGTGAGCAGGGGATCGGGCACCTGGGGGCCGCCCATGCGCCTTATGGCCCCCCCCGAAATAACCGTTATCGATTTGATAAGCAGCGGGTAGCGCCATGGTTCTCCAGCCGGCAGGGGGACCGGGCACCCGTTTTGCCTGTTGTAAAACTTGCACAAGTAATATATAAAACCCCGTCTTTAAAAAAGGTCATTCCGTCAAGCCGGAACAAGGAGAGAAAAAATGGGAAAACTGTTCGGAACGGATGGGATACGGGGGGTAGCCAACGAATACCCCATGACATCGGAAATGGCGTTGCGCATAGGGATGGCGACGGCTCACCTTTTCAAGCGCGATGGGCACCAACCGCGGATCATCATCGGAAAAGACACCCGCGTTTCCGGATACATGCTGGAACATGCCCTCGTTTCGGGGATCTGTTCCATGGGGGTGGACGCGTATATGGTCGGCCCCATGCCGACCCCCGGTGTCGCCTTCCTCACCAGCAATATGCGGGCAGACGCGGGGATCGTCATATCCGCCTCCCATAACCCCTATCAGGACAACGGTATCAAGATATTCTCCAGCGACGGGTACAAGCTCCCCGATGAAAAAGAGTTGGAGATCGAAGAGATGATCTTCGCGAACAACATGCAGTCGCTCCACCCCTCGCCGAACAGGCTGGGAAAGGCCTACAATCTGGAGGGCGCCCGTGGACGATATATCGTCTTTTTGAAGAGTTCTTTTCCCAAGTCCTTTACACTCGAGGGGACCCGCGTGGTCCTGGACGCATCCAACGGCGCCACCCACCGGATGGCGGCAAAACCCTTTTTCGAGATAGGCGCCGAGGTGAGCACCATTTTCGCCGACCCTAACGGAGAAAACATCAATGACGGGTGCGGCTCTCAGCATCCGGAAAAGCTGGCCAAGGAGGTCCTCGCGCAGGGGGCGGACGCCGGATTTGCCTTCGACGGTGACGGAGACCGGGTCATTGCCGTTGACGAAAAAGGGGGCGTCCTGACGGGAGACCAGCTTATGGTCATCTGCGCCAGGATGATGAAGGAAGAGGGAACCCTCACCAACAATCTGGTGGTGGGAACAGTGATGAGCAACCTGGGCTTCGGTATCGGCCTCAGGAATCTCGGCATCGAGATGGCAACCGCCCCGGTGGGCGACCGCTATGTTCTCGAAATGATGAAGGACAGGGGCGCTTCCTTGGGCGGCGAGGATTCCGGGCATATTATTTTTCTCAACCACCACACGACAGGGGACGGTATTCTTTCGGCCCTGCAGGTGCTCCTGGCGATGAAAAAAGAGAGTAAACCCCTCTCCGAGTTGGCCCGCCTCATGGACGTATTCCCCCAGAAACTCATCAATGTGGATGTGTCGTCGAAACCTGATATCGCGACGATCCCTGAAATCGTGGAGGTCATTGCAGCGGTTGAGAAACAACTCGGTGAGAAGGGGCGGGTCCTGGTCCGGTACTCCGGAACACAGAACATGTGCCGCGTCATGGTGGAGGGACCGACAAACGAGGAAACAGAGGCATGCTGCCGCCGGATTGTCGATGTGGTGAAAGAAAAACTGGCGTAGGAGAAGCCCGCAACTCACGCTGAAGGGAAATAGATGTTCACGGTATTGATAACGTCTGATTTCGACCACATGAGCGAGGTGGCCGCGCGCATCGTGATCGATGATATCAGAGAGAAAACCGGCGGAAACGACCCCTACGTTCTCGGCCTGGCAACGGGCAATTCACCGACCGGGCTCTATAAACATCTGGCCAAGGCGGTAAACGCGCACCGCGTAGACGCCTCCCGGATCGAAACCTTCAATCTCGACGAATACGTCGGCCTTCCAGGAGAAAACGCGCAGCAGAGGGCCCTGCACCCGGAGAGCTACAGCTATTTCATGATCCAGGAACTTTTCGGCCTCCTGCGACACAAGTTCAGAGAGACCTCCGTCCCCTGGGGAACCCTCGTCGACCAGGAAAAACTGGTGTCGGAACTGCGGGCGCATCCGTCAGACTGGAAGGAACAGGGGGCCGACAGGGGGAGGGCTATCGTCATACGAAGGGACGCGGAATCGGAGTATCTCCGCTGGATCAGAACGGACATACTGGACGGGTACGCGGAGAAGATCGCGCAGAAGGGCGGTATCGATCTCCATATCATCGGCGTCGGCGGCAGAGGGCATGTCGCCTTTCACGAATCGGGGATCCCCTTCGAGGGAAACGAGATGCTCCTGGTGAAGCTCGATGAGAATACCGTATCCAACGCGGTCGCGGACGGCCATTTCCCGCGGGAGGAAGACAGCCCCCGATATGCGGTCTCCATGGGAGCCGAGCTCGTCTACCGGGTAAAAACGGTGCTGCTTCTCGCGAACGGGAGTCGCAAGGCCGCGCCCGTCGAGGAATCTCTCCTGCGGGACCCCTCGCCCATGGTCCCTATCTCATACGGCCAGACATTTTCCCGGCAGGGCGGAAGGATGGTATATGTCATCGACAGCACCGCCGCGGAGCACCTGCGGGGTAAGACAGCCGAACTGAAGCGGCGGGGCATCGAAATTGAGGATATGAGCGACGGACACGCCGAGCGGAAGGTGGCCGACCTGGCATTTTTCAGGGACCCCGAACTGTCCCTCATGGGATAGAAAAACCGACTGGTTCGAAAAAGTATCGTCGACATGTTGAGGTGAGAAAAGCAAGGATGGCTCACAGGATAGAAGTCGGATTCAGACAGGGCGTCAGGGATGTCCTGGGAGAAAAAACGGCACGCAAGATAGTCGAGCACCTCGGGATCGATGTGGCGGGAGTCGAGACCATCGAGGTATACACCATCGAGGGGGATCTCACGGGAGACGAACTCGCGGCGGCCGCTAGCGGCCCCCTCTCCGATCCCATCATTCAGAAATACACCGTCGACCGGCCCCTTGCGGCCGGTTTTGACTGGCTGATCGAGGTGGGATTCAGGCCGGGCGTTACGGACAACGTGGGGAAGACGGCCCGGGAAGCGATCGGACTCCTTCTCGGCCGCCATGATACCGTCCAGGTATACACCTCGCGGCAATATGCCGTGCAGGGAAATCTCGGAAGGGATGGCGCGGAACTGATCGCGTCGGGGCTCCTGGCGAACGAACTCATCCAGCGCTACGAGATCATCGGCAGAGATGAGTGGGATTCCGCACGGGGCGTCGCGCCCTATATCCCCCGCGTGATCATTGATGACAATCCGGTCGCTGAAGAGATCGACCTGGGTGGGAGCGACGAAGAGCTTCAGGCGATCAGCAACAACCGGGTTCTCGCCCTGACTGTCGATGAGATAAAGATCATCCGCGAGTATCTGCGAACGGAGTCCATCCTGCGGGGGCGGGAAACGGTCGGCCTCGGTTCGCAGATCACCGACGCCGAACTCGAATGCCTTGCACAGACCTGGTCCGAGCACTGCAAGCACAAGATCTTCAACAGCCTGATCACCTACGAGGACGAACAGGGCGGGACGGAGGTCATCGATTCCCTCTTTTCGAGCTGCATCAAAAAGGCGACGAAGGAGATCAGGGAATCTCTGGGAGATGATGACTGGTGCCTGTCGGTCTTCGTGGACAATGCCGGGATCATCCGGTTCAACGATGACTGCAACCTTGTGTTCAAGGTGGAAACCCACAATTCCCCCTCGGCGCTCGACCCGTACGGCGGCGCTCTGACCGGCATCGTGGGCGTCAACCGCGACCCCTTCGGAACCGGAAAAGGATCGAAGCTGATCTTCAACACCGATGTCTTTTGCTTTGCATCCCCTTTTCATGACGTGCCCCTCCCCCCGAGGATTCTCCATCCGCGGCGTATCTACGACGGCGTGCGGGAAGGCGTTGAACACGGGGGAAACAAGAGCGGTATCCCCACCGTCAACGGCTGTCTGGTCTTTGACGAGCGGTACCTGGGGAAACCTCTCGTCTACTGCGGAACGGGGGGAATCATGCCCGCCCGCATCGAAGGGGAGTCTACCCACTCCAAGGCGATCGTCCCGGGTGATATCATCATCATGACCGGGGGACGGATCGGAAAAGACGGCATCCACGGGGCGACATTCTCGTCGGAAGAACTCCACGAGGGCTCGCCGGTCACCGCCGTACAGATCGGCGATCCCATCACGCAGAAGAAGATGACCGATTTCCTCCTCATCGCGCGGGACAAAAATCTCTACCGGGCGATCACGGACAACGGAGCCGGCGGTCTCTCATCGTCGATCGGCGAGATGGCGACCCTCTGCGGGGGATGCGACATCGATCTCAAAAAGGCCCCTTTGAAATACGCGGGTCTCCAGCCGTGGGAGATCCTCATATCGGAGGCCCAGGAGCGGATGAGTCTCGCCGTGCCCCCCGAAAAATGCGAGGCTTTCCTCGCGCTCGCCGCGAAGATGGATGTGGAGGCCACCGTCCTCGGCACCTTTACGGACTCCGGCATCTTTCATGTCCGCTACGGAGAGAAGACCGTGGCCTATCTCGACATGAAATTCCTTCACGAGGGGCTCCCCAAGATGCGGCTTTTCGCCCGATGGACGCCTCCCCGGCACGATGAGCCCGATTTTCCCGAACCTGAGGATATGGGGCGGGCGCTCAAAGAAATGCTCGGCCGCCTGAACATCTGCAGCAAAGAATCGGTGGTCAGACAGTACGACCATGAAGTCCAAGGGGGAAGCGCCATCAAGCCGATGGTCGGGGCGGCAAACGACGGACCAAGCGACGCGGCGGTGATCCGGCCGATCCTGGACACCTTCGAAGGGGTGGTCGTGGCGAACGGTATCTGCCCCCGGTACAGCGATATCGACACTTACCACATGGCAGCCTGCGCGATCGACGAAGCGGTCAGAAACGCCGTCGCCGTGGGGGGCTCTCTCGACCGCCTGGCCGGCATCGACAACTTCTGCTGGTGCGATCCGGTGGAATCGGACAAGAACCCCGATGGCCGGTACAAGCTGGCGCAGCTCGTCCGCGCGAACCGGGCGCTCTACGATTACACCACGGCCTACGGGGTCCCCTGCATCTCGGGGAAGGACAGCATGAAGAACGATTACATCATCGGTGGAACCAAGATATCGATCCCGCCAACCCTTCTCTTTTCCACCATGGGAAAGATAGATGACGTGAGAAAAGCGGTCACCATGGACGCCAAGCGGCCCGGAGACCTGGTGTACGTCCTGGGAGAAACTCGCGAAGAACTGGGAGGGTCCGAATGGTTCGCCCTGCACGGATTCATCGGCACTACCGTTCCGAAGGTGAACGCGCAGCGGGCGAAGAAGCTCTACCGGGCGCTGAGCCGGGCGATTGACTCCGGCCTTATCGCGTCCTGCCACGATTGCTCCGACGGAGGGCTCGGTATCGCCCTCGCGGAGGTCGCTTTTGCCGGCGGGTACGGGATGGATATCGCCCTTTCAGACGTCCCCCGTGAAGGCATCACACGGGACGATTATCTTCTCTTCTCGGAATCTCAGAGCAGATTCGTGGTGACCATCTCACCGGATGCGAAGGAGGCCTTCGAGGAGATCATGGCGGGACACAGCTATGCCCGCATCGGCACGGTACTGCCGGAGGGGATCTTCAGGATAGCGGGGATGAACGGAGCGACCATTCTGGAAGAGTCCATTGACTCCCTGAAAGAGGCGTGGCAGAACCCCTTGGATTTTTAGAGAAAACGAGCGGCATATGACAACAAAGGTCAAGACAATCGTACTCACGGGAAACGGAACGAACTGCGAGATGGAGATGGCCCACGCCTGCCGGCTCGCCGGGTCGGACGTGGTCGACATCGTGCACATAAGCGAGCTCCTCTGCGGGGAAAAACGCCTGGGGGATTATCATTTTCTCAATCTTCCGGGCGGATTTCTGGACGGCGACGATCTGGGTTCCGCGAAGGCGGGGGCGAACCGGTTCGTCAACGCGACCATCCGAGGCAGCAGGGAAAAGCTCTACGGGCAGCTTGTGGATTTCATCCGCGACGGGAAGCTGATCCTGGGCGTGTGCAACGGGTTTCAGCTCATGATCAAACTGGGCCTCCTTCCCGCTTTCGGCGGCGATTATGCCACGCAGACGGTGACGCTGACCTTCAACGATTCGGGACGCTTTGAGGACCGCTGGGTCTATCTGAAAACCAACGAGGATTCGCCCTGTGTCTTCACGAGGGGGCTGCGAGGCATGTACCTTCCCGTCAGGCACGGCGAGGGGAAAATTGTGACGGACAACCCCGACGTACTGAAGCGGCTCCGCGCGGGAAATCAGATTGTGATGCAGTACAGCGATCCGACCTATGAAAAAACCGCCATGGAGTATCCCCTCAATCCGAACGGGTCGGTGGATGCCGTTGCCGGAATCTGCGATGAATCGGGCCGCATATTCGGTCTCATGCCCCATCCAGAAGCCTATCTCCATTACACCAACCATCCGCGCTGGACACGGGAGACCCTGCCCGAAGACGGGGCGGGCCTTTCTCTTTTCAGAAACGCCGTCGATTTTATCAAGAACCTTTTCTAACGATCTCCCTTTCTTTTCGGCTTGTCAGCCGCACGGCAGATGCCGTCAGGACGCCGTTTTCGCGGGGCATCGGGGGAGACCGCTGTTCGTACATAATGGTGGATCGCCTTTCAGAATGTTACCGTAATGTAGCAGACGGAAATATTTCGATTGCAGTCCGCGGAGAACACGTCTAAAATAGCTATACAAATCAAATGGATGTGACGAGGATACCAGATTGTGTTCCTGGTATCAATATTGCTTGAGGCGAGGGGTAACCATATCCCCTCCATCGACTTCGAAAGGGAGGGACCAGCTGTGAGTGGAAACGTGAATCGTTCGGTGAGTTTTTCAAAGATGTCCGGGCACGGAAATGATTTCATCATCATAGACGGGCGTTCCGGGGAGGGCGCCGCGCCCTGGTCCGACTATGCCCGGGAATGGTGCGCGCGCCGGATCTCCATCGGGGCCGACGGCCTCATGATTATCGAGCCGAGCGACGCCGCCGATTTCAGGCTGCGCATATTCAACGCGGACGGAAGCGAAGCGGAGATGTGCGGGAACGGAGCGCGGTGCGCGGCCGCTTATGCCGAGCGTCAGGGAATCGCGCCGCGGCGGATGACGATGGAAACCATGGCGGGCCTGGTCGGCGCCTCCGTCGAGGGCGATGTGGTGGCCATCCAATTGACGAATCCTTCATCCATGAAGGATGAGGCGATTCTGGAGATAGAGGGCGAGCGCGTTCCCTGCTGGTTCATCAACACGGGTGTCCCGCACACCATCATATACCGAAACGGCGTCGCCGCCATCCCGGCTGACGAGGTGGCTCGGATGGGGCGCACGGTTCGATTTCACCCGGCCTTCGCGCCGGCCGGGACCAATGTGGATTTCGTGGAGGTTCTCGAGCGGGGACGGATACGGGCGCGCACCTACGAGCGGGGTGTCGAGGCTGAAACGATGGCCTGCGGAACCGGAGCGGTGGCCTCGGCGATCATCAGCAGCGTATTCAAAGGGGCGGGAACCCCTCCGATTGAAGTGGAAATGCCTGGGGGAACCCTCACCGTCGATTTTAAAGAGAGGGAGGGCGCTTTTGAGGAAGTGTGGCTCAAAGGCAACGTCGTCTTTGTCTATGACGGGCGACTCTCCCGGTGACCGGGTACAGGATTCTGCAACTGCAGGAAAGGAAAAGCAGGGTGCTGCCGAGCGTACAGACATGTGACCCAGACCGTCTCAGGGACGCCTGCGGAGTGTTCGGGATCTTCGGAGACCCGAAGGCCGCCGAAAAGACATATCTGGGACTGTACGCGCTCCAGCACCGGGGGCAGGAAAGCGCGGGGATCGCCTCGTCCGACGGGAAGGTGATTTCCCTCCACAAGGGGATGGGCCTCGTCCGGACGGTTTTTTCGCACGCCGGCATCATTGCCGGACTGCCGGGCGCGGCCGCTATCGGCCACAACCGGTACTCCACCACCGGCGGATCGGGCCTGATCAACGCGCAGCCCATACGCATACGATTCAAGAAGGGGCAGATCGCCGCGGCCCATAACGGAAATCTGATCAACGCCCTGGAACTGCGGAAGGGCATGGAGGAGGCCGGATCGATCTTCCAGACCACATCGGACAGTGAGATAGTCCTCCACCTGATCGCGCGATCCGAAAAGACCACCATTGACGACATGGTCATGGACGCCCTGCAGAAGATTGAAGGAGCCTACTGCTTCCTCTTTCTTACCCCCTCGGAGATGATCGCGGCGAGAGACCCCCTCGGATTCAGACCCCTGTGCGTCGGCTCTCTCGGGGATGCCGCCGTAGTCGCGTCCGAATCATGCGCCCTCGATATCATCGGCGCCCGCTACATCCGCAGCGTGGAGCCGGGGGAGATCATCAGTATCGACGCACGGGGAATGACATCCCGCAGACTCCCCGAAGCTTCGCGGAAGGCATTCTGCATCTTCGAATATATCTACTTCTCCCGGCCTGACAGCATCATATTCGATGAGAAGGTTGATAAATTCAGGAGAAAACTGGGGAAAAAACTCGCGGAGGAATCCCCCTGCGACGCCGACATCGTCATCAGCATCCCCGATTCCGCCAACACGGCGGCCCTGGGGTTCGCCCAGCGATCGAGGATACGTTTCGAGATTGGGCTCATACGGAATCACTATATCGGCAGGACCTTCATCGACCCCTATCAGGATAAACGGGATCGCGACGTGCGGATCAAATTCAATCCCGTCTCGGGCGTCCTGGAAGGGAAACGCGTCGTCATAGTTGATGACTCGATCGTGCGCGGCACAACCATGCGCCAGCTGGTCCGGCTCATACGGGACGGAGGGGCCGCCGAAGTGCATATCAGGGTCGCCTCGCCCCCGGTGCGGTGCCCCTGTTTCTACGGGATCGACATACCAACCTCCGAGGAACTGATCGCGTCTTCTCATTCCACGGAAGAGATATGCCGCTCCATGGAGGCCGACTCCCTTGCCTATCTCTCGGTACCGGGAATGCTTGAAGCCGTCCCGGACGGTGCGATCCAGTGCACGGCCTGTTTCACCGGCGATTATCCAACGGCGATCCCGGCGGGATTCTGCAAGGACCAGTTTGCCGCTTCGGAGTAGGCGGGGCGTATCATCGACCGGCACGCGGGGATTTCCGCCGGATAAAAAAACGAGTGTGAGAAAAACAGTAACAGACGGGTAAACGAACTTACAGATTTCAGGAAAAGAGCGGTATGACATACACACAACGATCGGGATGCGGAACGCTTTCACTGTCCGATATGGGGCGGGCGGTGCAGCTGGCGGGGTGGGTGGACGCCCTCAGGGATCATGGAGAGGTCATCTTCATACACCTGCGCGACCGGAGCGGCATCGTACAGGTGGTCTTCGACCCGGCATTCATGTCTTCGACCGACCGCCGAAGCGCCGAGTCGCTGAGAAGCGAATTCTGCGTCTGCGTGACCGGTCGTGTCGCGCGGCGCGAGGCGGGGACGGAAAATCCCCATATCGAAACCGGATCGATCGAGGTGATCGCCGACAGTCTCCTGATCCTGAATAAATCACGGACCCTCCCCTTCCCCATATCCGAGAAGGCGATGGTTGCGGGCGCGACGGTCAAGGGAACGGAGGCCATCGGGGAAGACCTGCGCCTGAAGTACCGCTACCTCGACCTGCGCCGTCCCACCCTGCAGGGGAACATCATCAAACGCCACAGAATCACCAAGGCCGTCCGCGACTATCTGGACACCGAGGGGTTCATCGAGGTGGAAACCCCGATGCTCACGAAGAGCACGCCGGAAGGCGCCCGTGATTATCTTGTCCCCAGCCGGGTGCATCCGAAAAAGTTCTACGCCCTTCCCCAGTCCCCGCAGCTCTTCAAGCAGCTTCTCATGATCGGCGGCATGGAGCGGTACTTTCAGATCGCCCGGTGTTTCCGGGACGAGGACCTGCGGCCCAACCGCCAGCCGGAATTCACGCAGCTTGATCTGGAGGCCTCCTTCATCGATGAGGAATTCATCTACCGCATCACGGAAGAATTGATTGTCAGAATGTTCGCCGTGGGGGGCATCACCCTCACCGCCCCCTTCCCCCGGATGACCTGGCGGGAGGCGGTGGACACCACCGGCTCAGACACCCCCGACCTGCGCTTCGGCCTTCGCCTCGTCGAGGTCACCGATATTCTTCAAGGCACGTCTTACGGGATCCTGGAGCAGGTTATCAAACGGGGCGGCGTCATCAAGGGGATCAACATCAAGGGGGCATCGGATCAGTTGAGCAAGAACGTCCTCCAGAACGAGTATGCCAAAAAGATCGTCCCGTCCTTCGGCGCCAGGGGGATGACCTGGATGCGCATGGTCGGCGGCAAGCTTGAATCGAATATCGTCCAGTTCTTCAGCCCCGAAGAACAGGCCGCGCTCATCGGGCGCCTCGAGGCTGAGAACGGCGATGTCCTGGTAATGATCGCCGATCCCTCGCCGATACGGGTCAACAGGGCGCTGGGACTGCTCCGCCAGCATCTGGCCGGGCGGCTCGGCCTGATCTCCCGCGACAGCTACTGCCCGGTGTGGGTCACCGATTTCCCCCTCTTCGAGATACATGGGAAGACCGTCACCTCCACGCATCACCCCTTTACGGCACCGGACCGGGTCGATTTCGATCCCCATGACCGGCGCGCCCTTGCCGCCCTCACGTCCCGTTCCTACGATATCGTAATCAACGGCGAAGAGATCGGCGGAGGAAGCATCCGGATCAACGACATCGAGGTGCAGCACCGCATCTTTCAGGCGCTGGGGCTCTCCGACGATGAGATCAAGGACAAATTCGGATTCTTCCTGCGAAGCCTCCGGTACGGCGCGCCCCCCCACGGCGGGCTTGCCATCGGTATGGACCGTGTCGTCTCCATGATACTGGGAACACCGTCGATTCGCGACGTGATCGCCTTTCCGAAAAACCGGAGCGCCTCCTGTCCCCTGACGGAGGCGCCATCGCCGGTGTCGGATCGGCAACTGGCCGAGGCGGGCCTCCTCGAAGCGGTGGGGGTCGGATGGGTGGACGGCACAAAGGTGGTTCAATACGTTCCATGAAGTTTTTTGATCCCAAGAGTGGCGGAAGGACATGAAGGCACTGCTTGCACTGGAAGACGGCCGCATCTTTGAAGGCGTATCCTTCGGAGCGCAAGGAGAGCGCGCGGGCGAGGCGGTATTCAATACCGGGATGACGGGGTATCAGGAGATCCTGACCGATCCCTCCTACAAGGGGCAGATTGTCGCCATGACCTATCCCCTGATCGGGAACTACGGCGTCAACGACGCGGACGCCGAGTCGCGGGGGCTGTGGCTCGAAGGCTTCGTGGTCAGGGAGCTGAGCGAGGCCCCCAGCAACTGGCGGTCGGAGAAGGATCTGGGCGCCTATCTCACAGAACACGGGGTAGTCGGGATGCAGGGCGTTGACACACGAGCCCTGACCAAGCACATACGGGAGGCAGGCGCCATGAAGGCGGTCATCTCCACCTCCGATCTCGATCCGTCCTCGCTGGTGGACAAAGCACGGCGCTCTCCGGGGCTTTCGGGGATCGATCTGGTGCGGGATGTTACCTGCGACCAGCCCTACACCTTTGCCGATCAGGATGGCCCCACCGTTGTGGTCCTGGACTGCGGCGTCAAGTTCAGTACCTTGCAGCAGCTTCGCGAGGCGGGATGCACGGTCGAAGTGGTCCCTGCCCATACCCCCATCGGCGAGATCCTGGCATATGAACCCGCCGGGGTTCTGCTGTCGAACGGCCCCGGTGATCCGGCGGCGGTCACCTGCGTGGTTGACACCGCCCGGGAGCTTCTCAGGATGGGGACGATCCCCCTTTTCGGGATCTGCCTGGGACAGCAGATCCTCGGGCTCGCGCTGGGCGGAAAAACGTTCAAGATGAAATTCGGACATCACGGGTCGAATCATCCGGTCAAGGATCTCTCAACGGGGCGGATCGACATCACCGTCCAGAACCATGGCTTCTGTGTCGACCCCGATTCCCTCGACAGGGAGGCGATCGAGATCACCCATGTCAATCTGAATGATCACACCCTGGAGGGGATCAGGCACCGGAGCCTGCCCGTCTTTTCGACACAGTTTCATCCCGAGGCCGGGCCGGGGCCCCATGACGCACGGCATTTCTTCAAGCGGTTTGTGGAAACAATGCGACACCGATCGGAGAGCATCCTATGAGAGAAATGGTTGCGGTCTTTGATTTCGGGTCCCAGTACGCCCAGCTCATCGCCCGGCGGATACGGGAACTGGGCGTGTACTGCGAGATCGTCCGGCACGACACCCCGCGGGAAGCGCTGGAAGAGCTTGGCCCCGCCGCGATCGTTCTGTCCGGCGGCCCGTCATCCGTTTTTCAGGCCGGCCATCCCCGGATGGACCGGCGGATTCTGAACATGGGAATCCCCGTTCTCGGGATCTGTTACGGGATGCAGCTCATGGCCCGGATTCTGGAGGGGACCGTGGAAAAGGGAAAAAGCGGCGGCGAGTACGGCCCCGCCCGGATAGCGGTGCCGGATCCCGCCGGGATCTTCACCGGCCTTCCCTCGTCCCTCGATGTCTGGATGAGCCACGGCGATCATGTGACCGCGCTCCCCGAAGGGTTCCGGGTGCTGGCGGGGACTTCGGCGTGCCCCATCGCGGCAATGGGCGACGCCGCCAATCGAATATACGGAATACAGTTTCACCCCGAGGTAGCGCATACCCCGCAAGGACTGGATGTCATCAGAAACTTTCTGTTCGGCGTCGCCTCCTGCAAAGGCGGATGGACGATGGGACGCTTCATCGACGAATCAGTCTCGAAAATCAGAGACGTTGTGGGCGATCAGACCGTGATCTGCGGACTTTCCGGCGGAGTCGACTCCTCGGTCGCGGCAGCGCTTCTGAACCGCGCCATCGGGAACCTGATGAAGGCCATCTTTGTCGACAACGGTCTCCTCAGAGAGGGGGAAGTGGAGGAGATCCGCACCCTCTTCACCGAAGAGTACCCCCTCGATTTCCGGATCGTGGACGCCGCGGATCGATTTCTCAATGAACTGAAGGGAGTGGTCGACCCCGAGACGAAACGAAAGATCATCGGGAAGACCTTCATCGACGTCTTCTCCGATGCGGCGGCGGACGTGCGGGGGGCGAAGTTTCTTGCCCAGGGAACGCTCTACCCCGATATCATCGAGAGCAGATCCCCTCTCGGAGGCCCGTCGTCGACGATCAAGAGCCACCATAACGTGGGCGGCTTGCCGGAAGACCTTGCATTCGAGCTGATCGAACCGCTGAAGGAATTGTTCAAGGACGAGGTGCGCCTCCTCGGAAAAGAACTGGGGCTTCCGGAGAGGCTCCTCGTCCGCCAGCCTTTCCCCGGCCCCGGACTGGGGGTGCGCATCATCGGCGAGATCACGAGAGAGAATCTCGCCATCCTGCGCCGGGCGGACCTGATCGTCCGGGAGGAGATCGAGCGCTACGATGTGAACCATGAGATATGGCAGTTCTTCGCCGTCCTCCTCCCGGTGAAGAGCGTCGGGGTGATGGGAGATGAGCGGACCTACGCCAACGTGGTCGCCCTCAGGGCCGTCACCAGTCAGGACGCGATGACGGCGGACTGGGCCCGTATCCCCTATGATGTCCTGGGACATATCTCCTCGCGGATCATCAACGAAGTGGCCGGGGTGAACCGCGTCGTCTACGACATCAGCTCAAAACCACCCAGCACCATCGAATGGGAGTAATCGCAGCGGCATGCCCAAACGCACGGATATACAGAAGATACTGATCATCGGGTCCGGCCCTATCGTGATCGGTCAGGCCTGCGAGTTCGACTATTCCGGGACCCAGGCCTGCAAGGCCCTGGTCGAGGAGGGGTACGAGGTGGTGCTTCTCAACTCCAACCCCGCCACGATCATGACGGACCCCGAGATGGCGCACCAGACCTACATCGAGCCGATCACCGCCGACGTCATCGAGCAGATTGTCGCGAAGGAGCGGCCCCAGGCCGTCCTTGCCACCATCGGCGGGCAGACCGCCCTGAACACCGCGGTAGAGGCGGCCGAGCGGGGAGTCTTCGAACAATACGGGGTGGAGATGATCGGAGCGGACCTGGCGGCGATCAAGCGGGCGGAGGACCGGGATGCATTCAAGGCGGCGATGACTGAGATCGGGCTGGATACGCCCCGGAGCGCCGTGGCGAAAACAATGGATGGGGCGTGGGAGATCGCGCGGGAGATCGGCTTCCCCCTCGTCATACGCCCGAGCTTCACCCTCGGCGGGACCGGTGGGGCGGTCGCCTACAACGCGGAAGAGTTCGAAGCCTTCGCCGCGAACGGGATGGAACAGAGCATGATCGGCGAGGTCCTGATCGAGGAATCCGTCCTGGGGTGGAAGGAATACGAGTTGGAGGTGATGCGTGACCAGAAGGACAATGTGGTGATCATCTGCTCCATCGAGAACCTCGACCCCATGGGGGTGCACACGGGAGACTCCATCACCGTCGCACCGGCACAGACGCTGACCGACCGGGAATGCCAGGAGCTCCGGAATGCCTCCATCGCCGTTATCCGCACGATCGGCGTCGCTACCGGAGGGTCGAATATCCAGTTTGCGGTTCATCCCCGGACCGGCCGGATCGTGGTCATCGAGATGAATCCCCGTGTTTCCCGGTCGTCCGCCCTCGCCTCCCAGGCGACGGGGTTCCCTATCGCGAAGATCGCGGCCAAGCTCGCCGTCGGCTACTCCCTCGACGAGATCCCGAACGACATCACCAGGAAGACCCCGGCCTCATTCGAACCCACCATCGATTACTGCGTCGTCAAGATCCCGCGCTTTGCCTTTGAAAAATTTCCCGGCGTGGAAGATACGCTGACCATATCAATGAAATCGGTGGGAGAAACGATGGCGATCGGCCGCACCTTCAAGGAGGCCCTCCAGAAAGGACTCCGCGGCTTGGAGATCGGCCTGTCCGGCCTTGACCTCAAGAGCGAAGAGAAGGTCGACCCCCTGCGGATGGAGGAGCGCCTGGCCCGCCCGACTCCGGAGCGGCTCTTTTACGTCAAGGCGGCACTCAAGGCGGGGATGTCGGTGGAACAGGTCGCCGCGATAACCGCCATCGACCCGTGGTTTCTCAGAAACATACGGCAGATCGTCGAGATGGAGCAGACCCTCGCATCCTGTGCCGGGAAGGGAGATATCCCCGCCTCCGTCCTGAGGGAGGCGAAGGAGATGGGCTTTTCCGACCGCCAGATCGGGGAGATCATCGGGATCGATGAATCGAGCATGCGGGCTCTCCGGGAAGAGAAGCAGATCATGCCTGTCTATAAGCTTGTCGACACCTGCGCAGCCGAATTCGAGGCATCCACCCCCTACTACTACTCGACATACGAGCGGGAAGACGAGGGGCGGTCCGGAAGCGCGAAAAAGGTCATGATCATCGGCGGCGGCCCCAACCGGATCGGCCAGGGTATTGAATTCGACTACTGCTGCGTACACGCCTCCATGGCCCTCAGGGAGATGGGGTATGAAACGATCATGGTCAATTCGAACCCGGAGACCGTCTCCACCGATTACGACATATCGGACCGGCTGTACTTCGAACCCCTGACGCTTGAGGACGCCCTGAACATCGTCGAGGCGGAGAGACCCGAGGGGGTCATCGTCCAGTTGGGCGGCCAGACCCCCCTCAATCTCGCGCTTCCTCTCAAGCGTTACGGGGTCTCGATATGGGGAACCTCCCCGGAGGCGATCGACCGCGCGGAGGACCGGAAGCTCTTCAAGGAGATGGCGGACAAGCTGGATGTCCGTCAGCCGGAGAGCGGCACGGCCCTCTCCTTCGCGGAGGTGGAGCGGATCGTGGAGCGGATCGGGTACCCCGTCCTGATACGGCCGTCATACGTCCTGGGAGGGCGGGCCATGGTAGTGGTCTGGAGCCGTCAGGATCTGGAGGGGTTCGCCCGGGAGGCATTCGAGGCGTCTCCCGGCCATCCGATCCTGATCGACAAGTTCCTCGAAGACGCCATCGAGGTGGATGTGGACGCCGTTTCCGACGGAGTTGATGTGGTGATCGGCGGCGTCATGGAGCACATCGAACACGCGGGAATCCATTCGGGGGACAGCGCCATGGTCCTCCCCGCCTATTCCCTGGACCGGGTCGTCATCGACGAGATCAAGGACAAGACCAGGCGCATGGCGCTGGAGCTCGGCGTGAGGGGGCTCCTCAATATCCAGTACGCGGTCAAGGGAACCGATATCTACGTCCTGGAGGTCAATCCCCGGGCGTCGCGGACCGTCCCCTTCATATCCAAGGCGACAGGAGTGCCGCTGGCAAAGATAGCGACCCGCATCATGGCGGGCAGGACTCTCAAAGAGCAGGGGATCACGGCCGATCCGGAGCCGGGATACGTCGCGGTGAAGGAATCGGTACTCCCCTTCAACCGTTTCCTGGGCGGGGATATCCTTCTCGGCCCCGAGATGAAATCCACCGGCGAGGTGATGGGGATCGACACCGATCTGGGTACCGCCTTCGCGAAAAGCCAGATCGCCGCCCGGCAGAGTCTCCCCCTCTCGGGGAATGTTTTTATCAGCGTGAAGGATTACGACAAAAGAGAGATTATCGCGGTGGGAAGAGAGTTTGTCCGGATGGGTTTTGAGATCCTTTCGACGCCCGGCACCGCGCAGGCCCTGGCGGAACAGGGTATCCCCGTGAAGCGCCTGTCGCGGATCGGCGAGGGGAGGCCGAATCTCCTCGATTACATCAAGAACAGGGACGTGGGACTTCTCATCAATACGCCGAGCGGACCGAAACCGCGGCGCGACGAGGTGGTGATCCGCCATACCGCGGTTGCTCACGGCATCCCCGTGGTGACGACTGTGTCCGGCGCTCTGGCCGTCGTCGGCGGGATACAGGCCCTGAAAAAGGGGACCTTCGGCATACGGTCCCTCCAGGAGATGTATGGGGCGGAGCGCCCACCCCGCCGGGCCGTATGATATTTCAGAAAGGAACGGGTTGTGCCATGGAGTCATTGGAACGGATCAGCACGGGATTTGAAGGCCTCGACGAGGTCATCGATTATCTGCGCCTCGGGGACAACGTTGTATGGCGCGTCGACGACATCAAGGATTACGAGACCTGCGCCCGGCTGTTTGTCAAGCAGGCCCTCAGCGACAAGAGAAAAGTCATCTATATGCGCTTTTCCGACAGGGCGCCCATCCTCGAGAACCATCCGGATATACAGGTCCGGCGCCTGGACACGGGGAGCGGATTCGAATCGTTCTTCACGGAAGTATACAACATCATCACCCGCGAGGGGGTGGAGGCGTTTTACGTTTTCGACTGTCTCTCCGATCTCCTGGCGTTGTGGGCCAGCGATCTCATGATCGCCAACTTCTTCATGAGTTCCTGTCCCTATCTTTTCGAGCTGGACACCATCGCCTACTTCGCCCTTCTCCGGGATAGGCATTCTTTCCAGACAACGGCGCGGATCCGCGAAACAACGCAGCTCTTCCTGGACCTTTACAACGATGAAGGGACCCTGTACGTCCACCCCCTGAAGGTATGGAACCGGTATTCCACCACCATGTTCATGCCCCACGTCCGTGAGGGGAACCGCTTCATTCCCGTTACCGACAGCACGGAGGCCGCCGAGCTCTCCCACATCATGTCTCGGAGCGCGCGGGAGCGGGCCAAGCGGAATCTCGACTACTGGGATCTTCTCTTCCTAAAGGCGGAAGAACTCCTTGAAAAGCCGTGGGAATCGGAAGCGCGGCAGAAAATGGTCGACAAGCTGTGCAGTATCATGATCACCCGGGACCCGCGGATGTCGATCCTCGTCAAAGAAAACTTTACCTTGGAGGATATGTTGAGCATCAAGGACCGTCTCATCGGGACGGGGTTCATCGGCGGCAAGACCACCGGCATGCTTCTCGCCAGGAAGATCCTGCTCAAAGATCAGTCCTTCAACTGGGAGGCGCAGCTCGAACCGCACGATTCCTTCTACATCGGCTCGGACGTATTCTACACGTACCTGGTCCAGAACGGCTGGTGGAAACCGCTCATGGAACAGCAGCAGGCCGGGGAAACGTATTTCCAGGCGGCCCGGGAGCTGGGAGACAGGATACGGCAGGGAACACTTCCCGACGAGATCCGCGAGCAGTTCCTCCAGATTATCGAGTATTTCGGGCAATCGCCCTTCATCGTCCGCTCCAGCAGCCTTCTCGAAGACGCCTTCGGGAACGCCTTCGCCGGGAAGTATGAAAGCTTTTTCTGCGTGAACCAGGGCAGCCCCGAGGAACGTCTCGCCCGGTTCGAAGAGGCCGTCAAGAAGGTCTATGCCAGCACGCTGAACGAGAACGCGCTCAGCTACCGTATCCAGAAAGGGCTGCAGCATGCCAACGAGCAGATGGCTCTTCTGGTCCAGCGGGTGTCCGGGAACCGTTACGGGAACTACTTCTTCCCGGATATCGCCGGGGTCGGGCTCTCCTACAACACCTTCGTCTGGAAGAAGGAGATGGATCCCAAGGCCGGCCTGCTCCGGCTGGTCTTCGGCCTCGGAACGCGGGCGGTCAACCGCGTCGAGGGGGATTATCCTCGGATCGCGGCCCTGGACCTCCCCCTCCA
>ENA-OSEO01003199-OSEO01003199.1-sediment-metagenome-genome-assembly--contig:-NODE-3199-length-20053-cov-3.479025_pt1 | contig 20053 bp, 17 predicted proteins | sample MGYA00237883_ERZ534232 | MGnify/ENA metagenome assembly ERZ534232
TCCTGACCAAGACCGGTTCGCTGACCCCCCTGGAAACGACCCTGGTCCAGGCCCATCCCCAGGCCGGTTATAATCTTTTGCAAAACCTGGATTTTTCCCAACCCGTGGCCCAGATGGTGCTGCAGCACCACGAAAGATTGGACGGTTCCGGTTATCCGGCCAGGCTCAAGGGACAGGAGATTTTGTTGGAGGCCCGCATCCTGGGCGTGTCGGACGTGGTGGAGGCCATGGTTTACGCCCGGCCTTACCGCCTGAATTTAGGGATCAACCAGGCCCTGGCCGAAATCTCCCGGAACCGGGGCAGGCTCTACGACCCCGAAGTGGTAGACGCCTGCCTGGGGCTTTTTGATAAGGGATTTGATTTCTTATAAATATTTACTTGACCCACCCCGCATAGAGCGCCAACCCCAGCCAGGCCCAGTTGTTGGCATAATAATTGTCCGGGTCCGCGAAGAACGCCCGCTCTCTTTCAATCCGGTAGAAGATTAAAATCCTCTCCGCCATTTGCCGGGCAAAGTCTTGCTCCCCCGCGGCCAGGGCCGCGGCCAGCACTCCGGCATAGAGCACCGGGCTCTCATAGTTGACCAGGGGTTTACCCCCGTAACTATAGATGGCCGCCAATCTGCCCCGGGTTTGCCATTCCTTCTGGAAAAAAGGCAGAAAACGATGTTTTAAAAGGCTGGTAGCCCGCTGCTCCTGAAACCAGAGGCTGTCCAGGGCCAGCCGCCAGGGGAGGCGCACCGCCTCCCAACCGAAGTGGGTGTCCCGCCCGGGCGCGGGGCTTAGTTGGCCCCGGGCATCCACCCGGCACCAATCCGGAAAGAGGCCCACTCCCATTCGGCCCCCCAGGCCCCGGGCCAGGCGCGTCAGCAGGTCATAGGTGGAGTCCCGCAGCCGTTCCCAGCCGGCCTGGGGTTGGAGCGGCGCCAAAATCCGGTAGGCCGCCGGGGAAAAATAAGAGGGATTGAGGAGGTAAGGGGGCTGGGGCTCGTGCCAGTTGCCGGGGGTGAGGAGAAGTTCGCCTGAGGGCAGCCGCACTGTCTCCAGGGTCCAAATTGCCTTAAGGACCCGCCGGGCTTCTCCGGCATAATCCGGGAGTCCCGCAGGCGGCCGCCAGCCCCGCCGGGCAGCCAGGGCCAGGGCCAGGGCGTAATCCAGGTCCCCGTCCGTGGCCGTGTTCCAGTCCAGGACGCGCCAGGCGCCGTCTTTATCTTGGCCCCAGCGCCAGGCCAATAGGGCGTCACCCTTCTCCCGCTGGCGGGAAAGATGCCGCCAGGTCCAGGCGTAAACCCGGGAGAAAGTGGCCGGGTCATTGGCCCAGACCGCCCGCAGTAAAGCGTAAGCCTGGGCTTCGGAGATGCTCTCCCCGGCCCTTTCCGGGATCACCACCCTGCCTTCCGGAGAAATATAATGGCGCACATAGCTGCGCCAGGAATTTTTGAGAATCCGCTCGATCTGCGCCGAACCAGCTTTATTCTCACAACCGCAGCCCGGAGAGCCCATAACCAGGCAGAGCAGGGCCAGACCCAGGATCATCTGAACTATGGTTTCCCGGAATTTAACGGGGCAGATTGCCATCTTCTCACCAAGTCCTGAAGCGATGCAGACAAAATGTCACTTAAGTGGCGGAAATGCAAGCATATTCTTTGTCAGCCACCGTTTACTTTCTTGCCTTTCTGGAGCAAGCTTCTGTCCCACTCGGACGCAAAGACGCCACCTTAATTTGCATTATCAGCCGCCGATGCTTAAGTTGACCCATAATAGGCTGGGAAAAGCGGAATTACGCTCTGTCATCCAACCTGACGAAAATCTTCATCCTCTTAACCGGAGACCGGAAACGGCAATCTATTTTATCCGGAGGGCGCTAGTGATGAAAGTTTTTATGACCGGCGGCAGCGGTTTCGTGGGCACTTATCTCTCCCGGGAGTTGGCCCGGCAGGACCATGAAATCACCATCCTCACCCGCAAAGAGAGACCTCCCCAGCCGGAAGAAACCCGCATCCGCTTTCTCAGCGGCGACCCCACCAAAGAAGGCCCTTGGATGGAGGCGGCGCCGGAGCACGATTGGATCATCAACCTGGCGGGTGCCTCCATCTTCACCAGTTGGACCGGGGAGAAGAAACGGGAAATCCATGACAGCCGCATCCTCACTACCCGCAACCTGGTGGCCGCGCTGGAAAAGGGGGATCGCCACCAACTTTTTTGCAGCACTTCGGCCATCGGCTACTACGGCGACCGGGGTGATGAGGAACTCTATGAGGACTCGCCGCCGGGAGACGATTTTCTTTCCCGGCTGGCCCAGGAATGGGAGGGCGAAGCCTTAAAGGCCCAGGAATTGGGAATTCGGGTAGTGGTCACCCGCTTCGGCATTGTCCTGGGAAAAGGCGGGGGCGCGTTACAGCAAATGTCCCGGGCCTTCAAGATGTTCCTGGGAGGGAAAATAGGCTCCGGCGAGCAGTGGTTTTCCTGGATCCACCAGGAAGACCAGGCCCGGGCCTTTGTCTTCGTCAAGGACCATCCGGAAATCAACGGTCCGGTAAATTTTACCTCACCTAACCCGGTGCGCAACCGGGAACTCACCAAGGCCCTGGGCCGGGCTTTGGGCCGTCCCACCTTTATGACCGCGCCGGCCTTTATGGTGCGCTGGATTATGGGCGAGTTCGGTGAGGTGATCCTCACCGGCCAGAAAGTCCTGCCCCGGAGACTGCTGGAGGCCGGATTCGAGTACCGCTATCCCGATATCGACCAGGCGTTAAGGAATTTATTGGGATAAAGGCCCTTACAACGACACCCGCCGCAGCCTGAGGGCGTTGCCCACCACCGACACCGAACTGAAGCTCATGGCCGCCGCGGCGATGATGGGGCTGAGCAAAATCCCGAAATGAGGATAGAGCACCCCGGCGGCGATGGGGATCCCCAGGGTGTTATAAATAAAGGCAAAAAACAGGTTTTGCTTGATGTTGCGCATGGTGGCGCGGCTCAAAACCCGGGCCCGGACAATGCCCCGGAGGTCCCCTTTGACCAGGGTGACCCCGGCGCTCTCCATGGCCACGTCCGTACCCGTGCCCATGGCAATACCCACCTGGGCCTGGGCCAGGGCCGGGGCGTCGTTGATGCCGTCTCCGGCCATGGCCACTATCCGCCCTTCCTCCTGGAACTTTTTGACGGCTGCGGCCTTCTCATCCGGCAACACTTCCGGCACCACTTCATCAATATCCAGCTTCCGGGCCACGGCCCGGGCCGTGGTGCGGCTGTCGCCGGTGAGCATGACGATGCGGATGCCCTCCCCGTGGAGATTTTTAATGGCCTCCGGGGTGGTCTCCTTGATGGGGTCCGCCACGCCCAGGAGACCCGCGGCCTTACCGTCCACGGCCGCAAACATCACGGTCCGGGCTTCAGCCCGCGAGGATTCCGCCTGCGGCATCAAAGGCCCCGGGTCCACGCCCATCTCTGCCAACAGCTTGAGATTGCCCAGGCCCATTTCCCGGCCGTCCACCACGCCGCGCACGCCTTTGCCGGAGAGGTAGTCAAATGATTCGGCCTCGGCGAGGTCCAGCCCCCGGTCCTGGGCCCCCTGGACAATGGCCGCGGCCAGCGGATGTTCGCTGCCCCGCTCCAGACAAGCTGCCAGGCGGAGTAAAGTATTTTCTTCCACCTCCCCCACCGCGGCCACGCTGACCAATCTGGGTTTGCCTTCGGTGAGAGTCCCGGTTTTGTCCACCACCAGGGTATCCACCTGGCGCATGACCTCGATGGCTTCGGCGTTTTTGAACAACACCCCCAAAGTCGCGCCCTTGCCCGTGGCCACCATGATGGAGACCGGGGTGGCCAATCCCAGGGCGCAAGGGCAGGCAATAATGAGCACGGCCACGGCGTTAACGAGGGCGTGGGCCAGGCGCGGTTCCGGGCCCAACCAGGCCCAGACTGCGAAAGTCACCAGGGACACCAAAATCACCGCGGGCACAAAATAAGCCGCCACCGTATCCGCCAGTTTCTGGATGGGAGCGCGGCTGCGCTGAGCCTCGGAGACCATCTGCACTATCCGGGCCAGCAGGGTTTCGGTCCCCACCCGCTCCGCCCGCATCACCAGGGAGCCGGAGGAGTTCACTGTGGCCCCGATGAGATTATCGCCCGGCCCTTTGGCCGCGGGCATGGGTTCCCCGGTGACCATGGCTTCGTCCACGGCGCTCTTGCCTTCCAGGACCACACCGTCCACCGGCACCTTCTCGCCGGGACGCACCCGCAGGCGGTCTCCCACCTGGACCCGGTCCAGGGGGATGTCTTCTTCCGAACCGTCTGCGTTTAACCGCCGGGCCATTTTAGGAGCCAGGCCCAGCAGGTCCTTAATGGCCGCGCTGGTGCGGCTCCTGGCCTTGAGCTCCAGCACCTGTCCCAGGAGAACCAGGGTGGTGATTAAGGTCGCGGCCTCAAAATAAAGCCCCACCTCGCCTGCTTCATTCCGGAAGGAAGGAGGAAAGATCTGGGGCAGGATAGCCGCCACCAAGCTGTAAATATAAGCCACCCCCACCCCCAGACTGATGAGGGTGAACATGTTCAGGCTGCGATGGATAAGAGATTGCCCGCCCCGGACGAAGAAGGGCCAGCCGGCCCAAAGCACCACCGGGGTGGCCAGGGCCAATTCCACCCACTTCAAAGTATGGGGGGGAACCAGGCGTCCCAGGGGATTCCCGGGCACCAGATGGGCCATAGCCACCGCGACCACCGGCAAAGTCAGGACCAGGGCCGCGAGGAAGCGGCGGCGCATGTCCACCAATTCCGGGTTTTCCTCTTCGGCCGCGGACACCTGCCGGGGCTCCAGGGCCATGCCGCAGATGGGACAATTGCCGGGTTCATCCCGGACGATCTCCGGATGCATGGGGCAGGTCCACTCGGTGCGGCCCGGAGCCGGGGGCGCCACCGGCTCCAGAGCCATGCCGCACTTAGGGCAGGCGCCGGGCCCCGGCTGGCGGACCTCCGGGTGCATGGGGCAGGTATAATCTCCTTGGGGGGCCTCGGGTTTCTCCGCCTCCGGGGCCGGGGCCGCCAGCGGCTCCAGGGCCATACCGCAGAGAGGACAATCACCCGGCTTTTCTTGGATGATCTCCGGGTGCATAGGGCAGGCATACCGGCCGGTCGCCGCAGATTCGCCGGCCGCACCCGGCGCGGCGTATTGCTCCGGGTCCTGCTGGAACTTTTCCAGACAGTGAGGGCTGCAGAAACCGTAAACCTTGCCATTATGGGTGAGCCGGAGGGGACTGTCTGCGGCTACGCTCATGCCGCAGACCGGGTCTTGCAGTTCTGCCGATCCAGCAGTTTCCTCAGAATGCATAACACCACCTCAGAGCTGAATGTGCCTGGTTATGGTGAACCGGGCCCCTTTATTAACTTTGAACCCCGGATCTTGCGGACCAGGGAGAGTTATCCAGGATTTCCCTTCCCAGCCCCTTCCCCGCCCTTCCAGGGCCATTGGCCGTTAATCTCCACCTCCAGGGCAAAACTGAGGAAAGTCCGGATCACCACCAACAGGCCCAACATGCCCAGGTCTTTAAAAGTGAGGCCCACGGCCACGGTATTGACAATGTCGGAGGCCACGAAAAACTCCAGCCCCAGAAGTATAGCCTTGCCGAAACTGCTGCGATATTCCTGGTAATATCTATCCAGAGACTTCTCTTTAATCAGCCAGTATACAAATACGCTGGTCGAGGTTATCGCCCCCACCAGGATGATGGCCACTCCCACATATTCCAGGCCCAGGGAGATCCAGCTAAACGCCTGCTCCAGCCATGTGTGGCCCGCCATACTCTCTACCGGGATTCTTTTCATCAATCTGCCTCTGGATCTTTGCTGGATGAATTTGGGACATTATTTAGTTTTAGGCCTTGGTTGAAAATGTTTCTTTTAAAACACCGGGAATGCCTGCCTCTTAACATTGTTTCGGGAAAGTTGACTTAGGCCTTTGGTAGTCTTATTCATAATTAACATATGCTTATTATCATCTGAAAATGGAGGCTGTGTAAGATGAAGAAGAAATTTCTCGCCGCCCTGCTGATTTCCATGGTAACCGTGCTTCTCGCCCTCTCCGGGGCCTTCGCCGCCAAATTGCTCTGCGTCTCCCACCAGGAACTCAAAGGCGAGACGACAGTAGCTAAGTGCGTGGATCAAGGCATGGAATTCGCCATCATGGATGCCCAAGGTTTCGTCCGTATCCTCACGCCCAGGGAAATTGAGATGACCAGAAGTATCAACCCCAAGGCCTTTGAGACCAAAGCCTTTGGCGTGAATTTCCACCACCTGGCCCCGGTAATTCCGCCCCTGCCCGTATCTCCGGAAGTCAGCGGCTGATACCAGTTCCTTAGCAAACCAATATCTTATCCTCGGGGCGGACCTTGGGTTCGCCCTGAAATTTTTTTTAAGCCTTGAACCTGCCACCTTTCTCATCAGAATCTGCCTTAACCATCTTTAACTTTAGATATGCTATAAAGAGTCACCGGATCGTGAATACCCTTGAGCCGGGTCTCTAAGGTGCGCTGCACCTCCACCACCTCCCCCAACCGCCGGTAGACCGCGGCGGAGGCCAGCACCTCACCACCCTGGGCCTGGCCTTGCACCCGATGGGTCAGGTTGACCGCGGCGCCGATGATGCCGTATTTAGCCCGGTATTCGGAGCCGATATTGCCCACCACCACCTCCCCGGCGTGCAGGCCGATCCCCATCAGGAGTTGGGGGGCCTGGGGCGCAGCCGCGTTTTCCGCGGCTATGGCCTCCTGCATTTCCAGGGCGCAACGCACCGCCTGCTGCACCTTGGGGTCCAGGGGCCCATCCAAAGGATCGAAGAAGGCCAGGATGGCGTCTCCCAAAAAATCCACGATAATCCCCCGGTGCCGGCTGATGACCTCGATCATCCGGGAGAAATGGCGGTTCACCAGGTGAATGATGGCCTCCGGACTCATGGACTCCGCCAGGGGAGTGAAACCCCGGATGTCAGAAAACAGAATGACCACCTCCCGTTTCTGTCCCCCCAACCGGGCGGCTTCCGGGCGGCTCAGGATTTCCCGGGCGATTTCCCGGTCCACATAGCGCCCGAAGGTATTGCTGATGATGTCTCTTTCTTGCAGGCCGGCCATCATCTCGTTGAAGCTTTGGGCCAGGCGGCCGATTTCATCCTGGGATTCCACCGGCAAGGGCTCGCCGTATTCCCCGTGGGCCACCCGGGCCGCCTTTTGGGATATCCGGCGGATGGCGGAGACCAGAGGGGCCGTGCCCAGACGGATAAGGAGCAAAATGACCAGGAGGCAGAGGATGCCGCCCCCCAGATAATAGAGGCGGAACCGCAGAATGGGGGCCATAATCTGGCTGCCCCGGGCATGGAGCATTATGGCCCAGGGCGCGGTGTTCAGCCGGTAAAAGCCCACCACCTCATCCGGGGTGTAACCTTGGCCCACAATAGTGGCGGAGTTTTTCGTTTTCATGTCCTGGAGCATGGCCAACTCCAGAAGATTCCCGGTCTCTCCCAGGCAATGCCGGCCCTTCATGGAAGGATTGCTATGGGCCAGGTAGTGGCCTTCCTTACTCACCAAACAGGCCATCTGCGTTTGCATCCAGCCGGTGGTAAGGATTTGTTTCATCAAATAGGCATAAGCAATCGTCACCTCTAGATGTCCCAACACCTGGCCGGCTAACCCCAGGAAACTTCCCCGGAGCACAAAAGAATCCCGGCCGGGCGCATAAATATACGTCACCGGTGAAATGCCGGTGATGCCCGGGGGCGCGTCGGCCTCCTTGAGGCCGGGCTTCCCCCAAGTCACCACCACCCGGGTGACTCCGGGCAGATGGCGCAATTGCCCCAAAATCCACTTGCGGGTAACGCTGCTGTCAGCTTGGGTAAAGGCTTCCATCCAGCGCCGCGGCTGCTGGAGCCGCATATCCATTTGGTGGGCGGCGCGCTCCATCCTGAGGAGGGCGATTTCCCGCCATTCCTTCACCAGGGAATCCCGCATGAAATAGTAGCCGGACACCCCGGCCCCGGCCAGAAAAAGGGCCACCGGCACCACCAGCAACACCAAGAGCCTTCTTTGCAGGCTTTTAAAACTTAGCAGCATCCTTTACCTTCACCCCAACGTCCGCCCGGGCGCCAGGATTATTTCCTAAGATATGCGGTTGGGGGACCTCCGCGGCCGTCTACCGCCCTGGCGATTTATTTGACAATCTCTTTAATAATTTATGGTAAGGTCTGTTTACAGAAAACTCAACACCGGGTTTTAAAAACTGCAAGGGTGTTAGTCCGGGCTCAACTTGGGTTACTGCTTTTGCGCCTCTTCTTATCCAGACTTAATTGAGCGGTGGATTTCAACCCCGGATAATCTGGCGGCGGTTCACGTGAAAAAGCCGGGAGCGATTCATATCGGCACCTCGGGGTGGCATTATCCCCACTGGCAGGGGCCGTTTTATCCGGAGAAGTTGCCGAAATCCGAATTTCTCCGCTACTACCGGAACAAGTTCCACACCGTGGAAATCAATAACTCCTTCTACCGGTTGCCCCAGGAAAAGACCCTCATCGACTGGCGGGAAAGCGTTCCCCCGGGTTTTATCTTTGCCGTCAAGGGCAGCCGGTACATTACCCACATGAAGAAGCTCAAAGACCCGCAACAATCAGTGGAGCCGCTCTTTTCCAGGATCACCCTCCTCCAGGATAAACTAGGACCGGTCCTCTTTCAATTACCCCCGCGCTGGCGCTACAACGGGGAACGTCTCAGGTCTTTTTTGGCGGCCCTGCCCCCGGACCACCGTTATGCCCTGGAATTCCGGGACCGAAGCTGGCTCACGAAAGAAGCTTACCGGATTCTGGCCGACCATGACGCAGCCTTCTGTATCTATGAATTTGCCGGTTTTCTTTCCCCCCGGGAGGTTACCGCCGACTTTGTCTATCTCCGCCTCCATGGTCCGGGAGCCGCGTATCAGGGCAGCTACGACACCGGGACTCTGGCGCATTGGGGCGGCGCCATTGCCGCCTGGGCAGGCAAAGGCCTGGAAGTTTTTTGCTACTTTGATAACGACGAGGCCGGTTATGCTGCGCAAAATGCCTTAAGCTTGCAGAAGCTGCTCTCTTAACTAAACCCTCTCCCTTAACAGACCCCAGAGTAAAAGAGTTGTCCGCCTGCTTTAGGCCGGCCGATCGCCCATCCGGAATAATTATTAATCCGCAGGTCAATTACGACCGATGATCTATAACAACTGCTATGAATGGAAAGATACAGACAAATCTGAAAAAGCTGTCCCCTGTCCAAGAAACCTGTGTTATTCCTGTTGCCAGGACCAGAAACCGCGGCAAAATTCGACCAGTGGGGGGGCCTGATTTCATGAAGCGCCTGGGCAAATTCGAAGATTTGATTCTAATGTCCGATCCCCAGGCAGTCCTTGCCGAAGTACACTACATTTTCTCTTTATTGCATGCGGATTTTGATGACACGTTATTGAACCAAGTATTTGCGGACGTGGTCCAGCTCTTTAAGGGGGAGTATCCCGGTTATCAAAAGTGTAATACCTGGTATCATGATTTAAAACACACTACTGACTGTCTGTTGGCCATGGCCCGCCTGCTGCACGGCGCGAGCTTGAGCGGCCTGGCCATTCCTGAACGGGAAGTGGCCCTGGGGCTGATCGCGGCGCTGCTCCATGATACCGGTTATATTCAAACCGCCGATGATCTGGAGGGGACCGGTGCCAAATATACCCTGACCCATGTGCCCCGCAGCGTGGCCTTCATAGAACAGTATTTTCCCCAGGCGGGGTTCTCTTCCCGGGATTTGGATTACTGCCGGTGTTGTATTAACTGTACCGGTCTGGAAGTGAGTATCGGGGATCTTACTTTTGAATCCGAGCATCATCAGATCGTCGCCTGGATGCTGGGAACTGCCGATCTGCTGGGACAGATGGCGGATCGCACCTATCTGGAACGGCTGCCCTTTCTTTATCAGGAGTTTGAAGAAGGGAAAGTTCCGGGATTTGAGTCCGAGTTGGATCTTCTCAAGAAAACCCCGGCGTTTTGGGAATTCACCAAACAACGTCTGGCCAAGGAATTGGGCAACGTAGCCCGCTATATGCGGGACCATTTCCGGGTGCGCTGGGGACTGGACCGGGATTTAAACCAGGAAACCATCGAAGGAAATATCGCCTACCTGCAATACATCCTGGACAACCATGAATCCGAGTACCGCCGGTACCTGCGCCGGGGCGGGTATATGGCCATCTTAAACAGCCGGGATAAAACCGCCCTTGCAGGGGAGAAGAAGTAACTCCGCCCCTGCCCCTGACATCCTTCTTTTTCTGCTAATAACGACCAGGCGGGGCTAAGGCCCCTCCTCCAGTTTGATGCGGCTCGCCAGGCAGGCCCGGCAGGTGCCGGAGCGGAACCGGGCCACGTCGGACAACGAGAGGATGCCCACCAGATTCCGGGGATTATCCTGATAAACAAAGACCCGGTGCACATCCGCAAAGATCATGGTTTTTAAAGCGTCTACCAGCGCCGCGGCAGCCTCCACCGCCTGCACCGGCGCGGTCATTACCTCCCGGGCCGGAGCCGCGGCCGGAATGGCGTGCTTGTAGGCCAGGATCAGATCGGTCTTGGAGACCACTCCCAGGGGCAAACCTTCACTATCTCTGATGAGGACCGCGCCCAGGCGGTAGGCCGCCAGGCCCTCCATCACCTGGTGCAGGCTGTCGTCTTCCTGGTGCCCGTAAATTCCCGGAGTCATCACCTCCCGCACCCGGAAGCGGTCCGGCAGGGACGCGGATCCGGATTTCCGGCGCAGGCTCTTCTGGCAATTGAGGCAGTAGCGGTAAAGAAGGCCCACGATATCCGGATAGGCCAGGACGCCCACGGCCAGGCCGGGTGCTTCCCCCGCCACATAGAGGCGGTGCACCCGGTGGCTGCGCATGGTGTTCAGGGCCGCGTCCAGGGTCTCCTCCGCCCGGCAGAACAACGGCGGCCCCACCATCACCGCCTCGCAAGGGGTGTCGATGGGCAACCCCGCGTAGTAGGCGCCCATGAGATCAGTCTTGGAGACCACCCCCACGCCCTCCTGGCGCTCCCCGGTGATCAACAGGGCATTAACCTTGTACTTGATGGAAAAGCGGACGGCCTGCTCCAGGGGAGCTTCCCGGGGCAGGCGGATGACCTGGCGGCGCCTGGCCTCCTGCACCGTCAGGCCCTGGAGAACGTTTTGGTAGGCGATGATGGGCATGGCGCCGGCTCTTTACTTCTCAGGAGGAAAGCAACTCCCGGAGGTGATTGAACACCTTGGAAAAATAGACCATCCCCACAATTTTCCCGTTTTCCAGCACCGGCAGGCGGCGGATATGTTTCTTGATCATGATGTCAATGATCAGGAGCAGATGGGTCTCCGGGGTGATGGTGACCACCTCGGTGGTCATGATATCGCTCACCAGCATGGATTTGGCCCGGCCGCAGGCCGCTTCCAGGATGCCTGAGACCTCCAGGTCCTCCATCTCCCCCCAGATATGGATATGCTTGGGACGCAGCAGCAGAAAAATATCGTAGATGGAGAGCATGCCCATAAGTTGCCCGTCGGCCCCGGTCACCAGCAGGCCGAAAACGGTCCGGCCCGTCTCCCGGCCGGCTTGCTCAAAGGCCCGGGCCGCCTCCGCCACCGTGGCTTCGGGCCCCAGGGTAAAAAACCTGGTATCCATCACCTCCCGGGCGGTCAAACCCAAGTTTAATACTCCTTTGTCTAAAACCTTAATCAGGATAAAGGGGAACACAGCCATCACCCGCTAGAGCCCCCTCCCCTTTCTCTCTTTTCCCCTACTTTTTCTGGCCCACCAAGATGCCGGCGTCTCCTTCATCGTAGCGCAGGTACTCGGGGGGGTTTAGGCCCGCGGCGGCCATCCACTCACCCACCTCCCCGAAGGTATAAGCCCGGCCCCGGGGGGTGACGGCCAGCATGTGCACCCCGAACATAGCCGGGCCTAGGGGGCTGGCGCCGTCCTTATTGAGATAAAAATCGTGGATGGCCAGGGCGCCTCCGGGGTTCAGGGCCTCCAGGCACTTGCGGATGATCAGGCGGCATTGGGATTCGTCGTGGCTGTGGAGGATCTGGGAAACCCAGATAAAATCGTAGCCCCGGCCGATGTCGTCCTGCAAAAAATTCCCCGCCAGGGTGTCCACCCGGTCGCTGACTCCGTGTTTGGCGATCTGTTCCTGGGCGATCTTGATGGGGGCCGGCAGATCAAAGACAGTGGCCCGGAGTTCCGGGTGCGCCTTGGCAAAGGCGATGGCGTAGGTAGCGGGGCCGCCTCCCAGGTCCAGCAGGCGCTTTACTTGTTTCAAGTCCAGGGCCGCGGTAATTTTGGGGGCCAGATCCCGGGCGATGGCGTCCATGCCGCAGATAAAGGCCCGGACCTCCTTTTCATCCCGCTCCGGCTTGGCGTCCACCCACTTCTCCGGATCCGCCTCCCGGGGGTGGCCTACCTCCAAGGTATAGCGCAGGTCATGCCAACCCCGGTCCCAGGTGTGCTCCATATGCTTGATGATCTCGCCCCGGTATTCTTCTTTGCCCCGGACCAGGTAGCGGGAAGCCAGGTCGCTATTCTTAAAATAATCCACTTCCTTCACCAGCAACCCCAGGGCCGCCAGGCCGTTCAGGAAGATACCCGCGGCCCGGGCATCGGCCTTGAGCCAGGCCGCGGTCTCCACCGCGCTGCGGGGTTCCTCCAAAAAGTCAAAAACCGCCAGGTCCACCGCCACCATCAGCATCTTGGCTGCCTGGAAACCCCGGGCCAGGTTCAGCAAATCCATAAAACCGCCACTTAAAGCAGGCATAGCTTCACCTTCCTTATATCTTAACCGGTATTTTTCTCTGGAGAGAGAAGGCGTGGCCGCGGCCGCGAGCTGCTAGAAATTGTAATCATCGAGCCGGGGTGTGCAAGGGTTGATTCCCGGGTTTGGGGAAAGAGGGGCCAGGGGCTCACCGCCCTTGCCTCCCCCCACAACCTAATCAGACTCCGGCGTCGCCTTTTCCGGGCTCAACTCTTCCGTGCCCAGGGCAAAAGCCGGACCCGCGCTCAGAGAGGTAATTTCCCAGAAATCCCGGCGGAGACGATAGTAAGAGTGCAACCTGGTTAATCCCCGGGCCAGGAGGTTTAAGGATTCATCCCCCAGGTTGTAGAGGCAGGATTGCAACAGCACCAAAAAGGCGCCGGGGAGGTAAAAACTCTCTTTGCCAATGCTGCTCTGGAAATCCAGGCGGAAGTTGCCGTCCTGAAACCGGAAGAACTCGGCCCGGTAAGAGCGCGACGGCGGGTCGGGGAATTCGCCGACGATCCTCAAATCCCCCAGAGGCAGGCTGATGCGGCTCGGAGGGCCTTCCGCGGCCAGCACCAGATCGCATACCTGTTTCACAAAGCCCATCAATTCCCGGGCCACCCGCGTCTCGTTCAACTCCGCCAATTCAAAAAGAATGCGGCCATAGAAATAGAGCAGCAGGGGGACGGTGTCCTTTTCCTGGTCCTGGCTCTGATACCAGATGATGGAGGGCTTGACCTTTTCCCCGGGGAAAAATTCAATATTCACCGTGGCCAGGTGCACACCCCGATCCCGGCGGAATCGCTGCAGTAGTCGCTTAATCATTTGCTACTGGCTTGGCCGGAGACCACTGGTCCTTTAACTACCTGCATCTTGTAGCCGTATCCGGACAGATTTTTAGGCGCTCCGAAAAATACCACCATAAAAGACTGACTCTCCCCCGGTTTTAGTATCTGTTTCTGGGCCCGGCCTCCGGGGGTATTCAGCCAGCGGTTGATCTCCTGGGGATCCAGGCTTTGCAATTCGTCATCAAAAACCACGGTGCCCGCATAGAATTCCCCTTCTTTGACGATCTTCTGCTGGGGGTCAATGAGCATGGCTTTGATCTTAATGGGACCCCGGGGCTGGGATGAGGAGTTTTTCACGTTGCCCTGAAGCACCAGGAGCTGCCCGCCCTTGGCATTCACCAATCCCCGGTAACGCTCCTGCTGGTTGCTGAGTTCCAGATCCTTCAAATCACCGGGAGCGGTCGCGGGCGCCGGGGGTGACACGGCCACTACCTTGGCCTTTGGCGTTGCCTTGACCGGGGCAACCGGGGTCTGGCTCTTGGCCTGGAATTGTGCGGCCATCCAGCCGTATCCTCCGAACCACATGATCACCCCTCCCAAAAGCATCCCGGCCAAAAGACCCGCAACCAGGGCCACGATCCAGAACTTGGAAGAGCGCTGGGCGTGGGCCGTGAACAGAATGGAGGGTTTGGGCAACGCCGCCTTCGCCGCCGCCAGCTCGGGGTCGCTTTCTGTATCGATTTTCCCCCAACTGGGGGCCTCCCCTTCCTCCCCTGAGGACGGGCGGCCGGCCTGGGCTAAGATCTCCTCCGCTTCCCGGAGCGGCGCTTCCTGGGGTTCGTCTTCCCGTTCCACCCAGAAGACGTTTTGGCAACGGGAACAGCGCACTTGAACCCTGGCTTCTCTTAACCGGGCTTCGTCCAGATGGAATTTGGTATGGCACTTCTCACAAGTGACAACCATTCCTGAACCCCTCGAAATGATTAAATAAACTATCAGCCAGCTCTTTTACCTTAACAAACCTGGCAGGAAAGTCAAAGATTTTCCCCTGCATTTAAGCCCGGCTCCGGACCATCTCCTACCCGGCTGGCATCAGCAGCCGTCTTGTTTAAGTTACCAGAAAATACGTTTTTGTGTTTGCAGTTTTCTTTGAAAAAATGGGCGTGCGAAACAGCCTCAGCCATAAGTTGCTAATCTTTGCCGGGGAAGTTAGGCTAAGCCCCAGCCAGAATTTTCACGGAGGACCATTATGCCTTATATCCAAGCCCGCCAACGCCAAGAACTTGACGATCTCATCGATCAACTGGCCGACCGAATCATCGGCCAATCCCGGCAGCATGAAGACCCGGGCGCTTTCGCCGGTCTGCTCAATTATGCCTGCACCCGCCTGACCCTGCAAATCGTCCGCCGCCGTTTCGGACGCTTGCGCTACTGGCTCATCGCCATCATCTGCGGCATCTACAAAAATATTGCCGATGAATTTTATCGCCGCCTGGCGGCAGCCTATGAGGATAAACAGATGGCCTTAAGCGGCGATGTGGATTTATTCCAAGAATACTTGGAAGAAATCGAAAAAATGTGATACGTCAAAACTTATTTGCCTAATTAAGGAGAAAAGCTTGGTGAGGCCCGATTACGCCGACAGGGAACTGGACAACTTCGTTGCCGCTGAGATTATGGATCAGAAAGGCACCCGGCCTTATACCTCGGAGATAGGCCACGCCTGGCAGGTGGTGGATAAAATGATGCGCAAGTATAAGTGCGAGTTGAAGCTGGATGTGTTTTTAGGGGTCTCCGGGGAACTTTGGGTGGCCTCGTTTTACAATCCCATCAGATGCCAGCGCTACGAAAGCAAAGGCAAAACCGCGTCTCTGGCCATCTGCCGGGCCGCGAAAGAAGCATACCTGGATCTGAGTGGAGCCTAGCCCCATAATTTCAAGTTTAAGGTTCAACGTTTCTAGTTTAAACACCCCCCCCCATTTTCCTTTACTAAACATAACTCTGGTACTTGGGGTCATACATCAGGGATTTAATAAAGGCCGGTAAATCGTCAGGCTGCGGCACTGTGGCCAAATCCCGGGTGTACCCCACCTTCGCCACCGCGGCGGCAATAGCCGCGGAGACCTCCCTAATACGGGGGAGCGGCGGAAAGAGGCTCCCTTGCTCCAGGTCTTCTTCGGAGACCATGGAGGCCAGGGTCTTGGCGGCCACGGAGAACATTTCATCCGTAACGTGCCGGGCCTGGCAGGCAATGGCCCCCAAACCCACCCCCGGAAAGATATAGACATTGTTCCCCTGCGCGGGCACAAATTTTTTCCCTACATGGGTCACCGGCTCAAAGGGACTGCCGCTGGTATAGATGGCCCGCCCCTCCGTCCATTTGTAAGCCTCTTGGGCGGTGCATTCCGTATTGGAAGTGGGGTTCGACAGGGAAAAGACCAGGGGCCGTTCATTTATCCGGGCCATGGCCTCCAGGATGGGTTGCGTGAACATTTTCGCCCGGCCAGACACCCCGATGATGGCCGTGGGCTTCAAGGCCTCCACTGCGCTCAAAAAATCAGGGGAGAACTCGTGGTCATGGGCATAGCGGCGCTTATGGCCGCTGAGTTCGCTGCGGCTCTTCACCACCAGGCCCTTGGAATCCACGAACCAGCAGCGCTCCCGGGCCTCCTTTTCCGATAAGCCTCCCCCCATCAGGGCGGAGACCGTCAGGTCCGCGGTGCCCAGACCGGCCTCCCCGGCCCCCAGGAAGAGAAATTTCTGGTCCCGGAGCCGGCCTCCGGTAATGCGCAGCGCCGAGTAAATCCCCGCCAGGGTCACCGCCGCGGTCCCCTGGATGTCGTCATTGAAACAGCAGAGGCGCTCCCGGTATTTCTCCAGAAGCCTGAAGGCGTTGACATTGGCAAAATCCTCAAACTGCACCAGAGCCCGGGGAAAGACTTCCTCCACCGCCACGAAAAATTCCTCCACAAAATCGTCGTAGGCCGCGCCCCGGAGCCGCCGCTGCTTCAAGCCGATATACAAAGGATCGTTCAGCAGGCCCTCGTTTTCGGTGCCCATGTCCAGGGTGATGGGCAGGGTGAGGCTATGGTGAATGCCGGCGCAGGCGGTGTATAGGGCCAGCTTGCCCACGGGAATCCCCATGCCGTCCGCGCCCATGTCCCCCAGGCCCAAAATGCGTTCCCCGTCGGTGACCACGATGATGCGGATATCTTGATAAGGCCAGTTCCTGAGAAGCTCAGGCATCCGCCCCCGGTCTTTGGCGGAGATAAAGATGCCCCGGGGCCGCCGGAAAATATGACCGTACTCCTGGCAGGCCTGGCCCACCGTGGGGGTATAGATGACGGGCATCATCTCTTCGATGTAATCCGTCACTATCCGGTAAAACAGCGTCTTATTGCGGTCCTGTAGGGAAATCATAAAGATGTATTTCTCGATATCATTGGGCTTGCGGCGGAAATTCTCCAGCACCCGCAGGACTTGGTCGTCCATGGTATGGACCTTCGGCGGCAGCAGTCCCCTGAGTCCCAGGACCTCCCGTTCCTTCTCCGTGAAAGCGGTGCCCTTGTTAAAGGCCGGGTCCCGGATGAGCCTGACCCCGGTGGGAAACCCCAGCATCCGGGTGAACATCTTTTCCCGGTCATCGGCAAACCGGCTGTCTTTGAGCACCGCGGCCAGATTGATCAGATCCAGAAACCGGGAGACATTCTCCGGGTCCATCAGCTCCCGGTTGATGCGAATGATCGTATCCTTTTCATCAAAAGTCAGTTCATACATGCCGTTATACCTCGTGTGAAAGGTTCGATCCCCGGTCTGCCAGGGCACTGCTTTTTTAAGGCAATTATATCTTATCGGCTTGAAGATACCTAGAATTTGCGCATTAAATAACCATCGGCAAGTCGGCGGCAAATAAAAAGGCGCAATCTCTAAAGATTGCACCGGCTTGGCCATAATCAACGCCTAAAGCGTGATTCGCACCATCAATCCACTTAAAGTCCCAGGCTCAACGTCAGGAAAAAAGCCTGTCCGTCAAAGCGGTTCTTGACCTTCAATTCATTATAATATCTGGCGTTAAGGCCGATGGCATGACCGGCGATCTTGCTGTTGAAGGCGAGACAGGGTCCCAGGGCGATGGTTTGGCCGTGAAAAGCCCCCAGGGTGGCCCCGGGACCGGTGTCCCCGGTCACCTGTTGGTAAATGTAGCCGGCCAACCCCAGGGTGAAGCCCTTGGGCAGGTGCTGGCCCAGGAAGTATTCCAGATGGAATTCGTTGCCGGTGGTGTATTGGGTGGCGGGATTTTGGAAGTTACAGGTGTAGCCCAGGGAGAGAGAGACTTCCTGGCCGGATTTGGGGTTGAGCCAGGTGACAGCCACGTTGGGCTCCAGGGCCCAGCGGTTCAGCCCCGTGTTCAACCGCCGTTCCGCATTATACGAGCCCACCGGGGCATAGAGGTTCCCGAAGACCATAATATGGAACTGGCCCAGGTGCCAGCCGAGATTGATGGGGGTCACCACCAGGTCCGACACCCCGGTATAGCTCCCTTCCTCACTGCGGCCATAGCGCCGGTCGAGAAATTGGGTGACTCTCGGATATCTGGTGTTGAACTGCAGAGTGCCCTTTAAAAAGGAATTGGTTACCGAGGCCCAGATTATCCCCAGGGCGTAGTTGGCCCCAAAAATTTTTAGGGGGGTCACATAAGTGCCGGCAACCAGATCGGTGATCAAGCGGCTGCGCAGACCCACCTCCACCCGGCCGGAAAAGGGGGTGACGCCGGCATTGCCCTGATAGGCATAGAAATCATTGCGGAGATAAAAACCAGGGTCCGGAAGGTATCCGGCCATGGAGCTTTGATAACCTAAAAAATACAAGCCCATGCCGCTTTCGGCGCCCTGGACCCGGGAAATCGGCCCTAATGCCGAGATACTGATCGCCAGGAAGATGACTGCTGCCAGGCGCGGCCGGTCGTTTTGATCCCCTCGCTGCATGTCGCTGTCTCAAATTGGAGGTTTCTGGAGGCCGTCAGCCCCGCACCCATGTTAATCAATTTTTCCTGAAAATGACATTAAAACAGTGCGCCCGCCAGGTCGGCCTTCTGGCTTTCACCAAAGCCGAGCATCTTAGGCATTTCTAGGTCCGTCACAAGAGGATGGGCGCTGTCCAGATAATTATTTATTGCCAGGCGGGGCTGGAAGCTACCTTGCCACCACCGGTATTTATCTAAAATCCCAACGGATTATCGATATGGTCCGGATAGCGAACTGGGCCTTTGGTGCGGGGCCATGGTGTCGGCCGAGATTAAACTTGGATACGGAGGTCCTATGATGAACTTTTAAGCGTTAGCCATCAATCCTGGAGGCTGGAGTTAGACAGTCCCCGGAGGCCTGGCGATCTCCTAGACTAGCGTGTTCCGGGAACCCTTGTCTACAACCCTTTGATGATGGCCTTGGCCTTTTCCCGCACCACCTTCCGCAGGTCGAAGAGGTCTTCTCCCTGGACGCAGGTGGCGAAATATTGCTCGAAGCGGGTGGGGTTTTGTCTCAACATCCCCAGCAACTGGGTCCAGACCTGGCGGCGGTAAGTTGGCCGCAGCCCTTGCCACCAGAGGATTTTGAAAAACGCCTTGATTCCCACTAATAGCTGGCGCCAGGTCATTCTCCGGCCGGGGTCCCGGGGCGTCGGCGAGGTCCCCTGGGAATCTTCGGCCTGGTTCTGGTGAGCCGGCTGCATGGCCAGATAATAGCGGTAGGTCCGGGCCAGGTAACGGGAGGGTTCATAGAGGTAGTCCCAGGCATCGGCGTATTCCTGCATAATCTCGGCTTCCGGCCGGTCAGGCTCCAAGTTCATAGCCGAGAAGGTCCCCGCGTCATCGCCCACGTCCGGGCGCAGCCGCCCTTCTTCCTCCAAACGATACCACAACCTGGTATACGGCGCGGCCTGGAGGACCCCCAGCATGCTCACGGGTATGTCAGCCTGTTCTATAAAGGCGCAGATGCGTTCACCGGCCCCTTTCTTCTCCCCGTCCAGACCGATGATGAAACTGCCCATGACCTCCATACCCTTCTTCTTGAGGTTGCCCAGGGATTCCAGGAGCGGGTTCTTGATGTTTTGATATTTGTGGCTGGCTTGCAGGACATTCTCGTCCGGAGACTCGATGCCGATAAAGACTTCCCTCAGGTTGGCGGTGAGCATCAGGTCGATCATTTCCGGGTCCTGCCCCAGGTTCACCGAGGCCTGGGTCAAGAACCTGAAGGGTCCGCCCCGGCTCCGGGACCAGGCAATGATATTTTGCAGGAGGGTGCGAGCCTGTTTCTTACTGCCGATGAAGTTGTCATCGCAAATGAACACGGGGCTTCTGACCCCGAGCCGGTGGAGGGCCTCCAGTTCGGCGATGACCTGCTTAGGGGTCTTATACCGGGGCAGGCGCCCGAAAAGGTTCACCACATCA
>ENA-OSEO01003200-OSEO01003200.1-sediment-metagenome-genome-assembly--contig:-NODE-3200-length-20049-cov-6.336221_pt1 | contig 20049 bp, 18 predicted proteins | sample MGYA00237883_ERZ534232 | MGnify/ENA metagenome assembly ERZ534232
CTCGAACTTCATCATGCCTAGACCTCCTGAGGAATCTCTACTGGAAGAACCCCTTGCGGTTTTATCTCCCCCGTAAGTACTTTAAGAAGACTCTTCTGTGAGAGCGTTTCGTAACCGTAGCTGAGAATGCTGTTTTTCACACCCTTTATAAAAGCGTCGTACGGATTTCTCAGTGCTATAAGGAGCGTTCTACCCGGACGACGCGACAGCTGCATGAGGAACTCGCGCTGACCGGCGGAGAGGTGTGCGTTCTCCGTAAAGACGATCCTGACCCCTTTCCTTGGGGCTTTGTCGGCGAGTATTATCGCTTCCTCTACTGAGATCTTCCCGTCGAAATCTATCAGAGGGCAGTCGGACATCTGCGCCAGTTCCCTCGCGACGGCCGGAACTCCTTTTAGCGGTCCGTCCTCTACCTGAACCAGTCTGGACAGCCTCACGGAGTAGATCGCCGTAACAGCCTCAAGAGAAAGCGGAACCAGAGATTCATCCTCTAGAATGGCCGTGATCGAAGCGTCGGAAATTCTCTGCATCGTCGAGAGACTCTCGTCGGTTCCGATAACGTTCAGAGGTTCGAGCTTCATGGCCGTCGCCTTTCTCCTGAAGGTTTCTACACGCTCGAGCGATTCTTCGAGCCTTCCGGTCAGTTCCCCGGATTGTTCGACGGCTTTAATGACCGCCTTCTTCGCGCGTTTCTGGACTTCGGGGACATGGCAGAAAGTGAGAAAGTCCATCCCGTTTCTCAATCCCTCGACCGCGGCTTCTTCGGGGGAGAAGTAGTTGCTGACCCCTCCCATGCCGAGATCGTCGGCCACCAGAACACCCCTGTAGCCCAGCATATTTCTAGCCAGTTCGATCAAAATCTCCCTCGACATCGACGCGGGAACCCTGTTTGCCTGCATCTGTGGCATATATATGTGGGAAGGCATAATCGAATCGCCGGGTATCTCCCTGAAAGGCCTCAACTCACTGGAAAGCATCGTCGCGATCGGAACGTCGAGAGTGGGCAGATCGATGTGAGCATCTACTTCCACCCGGCCCTTTCCGGGAAAGTGCTTAAGGCAGCTCATAACGCCTTCCCTTTTCATAGCCTGCACGAAGGCGGTGGCGTATTTCACCACTTTTTCGGGATCGTCTCCGAAACTTCTAACGCCGATTCCCGGGTTCTTCGGATTGCAATTTATATCGACCACCGGCGCGAGATTCCAGTTGACTCCCAGGGCTCTCATCTCTCTGGCCATTATACCGGAGGCCAGAGACACGTTCTCGACGCTCCCGGTGGCAGCCAGCGCCATGGCACCGGGCGAGACCGAGAAGCCCTCCCTCAACCGCGTCACGATACCGCCTTCCTGGTCTATGGCGACGGCGAGCGGATATCCCAGAACCCTGTTGATGTCCTCAAGAAGAGTTCTTACCTGGACGGGGCTTTCTATGTTCTTGGCAAAGAGAATCACCGCACCCGGTTTTATATCTTTAAGTATCTCCTCGGTCTCACTGTCCATTTCTTTTCCGGGGAGCCCTATAAGGAAAAGTCTTCCGACTGCCTGATCGAGATTCATAAAGTCGCTTTCTCCTTCTATACTCATATACATCCATATTCTATGGCTTAATCGCTTGTCTTGTCAAATAACTATTTGTATAGTATGAATATACATAACAACTATCCGGTGCCCTCATCGACTTTAATCGCCCGTAGATACCGGCAATGACAGAAAAAAAGGGTTGTTACTATATGCCGTTTTGAGTTAGCATAGGCAGTGACGGGACAATTATATTTCGCCGGAAGTTGAACTATACTGTTATTCAGGTACGAATCTATTCACAGGGAGGTATCACTTTGATCTGGAACCGTGTTGACGATACAGTATTGTCGGGAATCGGGAAGGCGGTCTACCCGGGAGCGGCCCTGGTGGTCGGCAAGGACAACGAGATGCTCTACTCGAAGTGTTATGGAACGATCGCGGTAGACGACAACAGGCCGGTTGACCTGGAGACTGTGTACGATCTGGCCAGCATGACCAAGATAGTCGCGACCACGACTGCCGTGATGTTGCTGGTATCCAGAGGTGAAGTTTCGCTCTGGGACACGCTGGGAGACTTCTTCGAAGTGCCTGAATCCAAGAAAAACATCGCGCTGTACCATCTGCTCACCCACACGTCCGGCATGCAGCCCTATTCGGAGGCCTGGAGGGAGCTGAGAGGAAGGGAATTGCTGGAGAGTATAATCAGGCTCGAGCCTCTGTCCGGTCTGATGGAGAAGATCGACTACTCCTGCCTGAATTTCATAACCCTTATGGCCGTGGTCGAGAAGGTCACCTGCAGAAAGTACGACGAGTTCTGCCTGAACGAGATCTTCAAACCCATGGGCATGGACAACACAACCTACCTCCCCCCGCTCGCCCATTCCATAGCTCCGACCTGCGAGCGTGACGGAGTAACCCTGAGGGGACTCCCCGACGACGAACTGGCCTATTACCTGGGAGGCGTCAGCGGAAACGCGGGACTTTTTTCCACCGCCGGCGATCTCTTCAAATTCGTATCGGGCCTTATGTACGCCAGACTCATACCATCGAGAGTCTTCGAGAGCTTCGTCGGGGAGACCGTCTTGATTGGCGAGGATAAGCGCCATCTGGGCTGGATGTCTCCCTCGAAAGGTTCCAGCGGCGGCGACATGCTGGGAGAGGATGCGTTCGGCCACACGGGTTTCACGGGCACCTCTCTATGGGTCGATCCCCAGAGCGGCCTGTACGTGATACTGCTGACGAACCGGACCAACATCAGCAGAAGAGAGACCATTCCACAGATGCAACAGATAAGGCGTAGGTTGCACAACCTTGTTTTCGGAGGTCTTGGATGACCTGGAGCAATTTCGGCGAGATACTTTCGAAGGAAAGTAGAAATATCGTCGGCGTCATGAGCGGTACCTCGGCCGACGGCCTGGAACTGGCGCTCACCAGATGCGCCGGTTCGGGCAAAAAGATGAAGGTGGAACTGTTAAAGCACTCGTCCGTCGCCTTCGACAGGGCTTTTCAGGACGAAGTCGTGGCCACGTACAACCCTTCCACCTCGGGTGTCGATAGGGTCAACAGGATGAACTTTCTCATCGGTAGAACGCACGCCCGGCACATAAAAAGCTTTCTGAATTCACTTGCCACCCCTGTCGATGCCATCGCCTATCACGGCCAGACGGTGCACCACGATCCGGCCGACGGCTCTACATTGCAGATAGGCGAGGCCGATTTCGTCTCGCACGAGACCGGACTGCCCGTGATCTTCGATTTCAGGAAAAAGGACATGGTGGTGGGCGGCGAAGGCGCTCCACTCATACCCTATCTGGACTGGATTCTCTTCGAAGAGGGCACTTACGCAGTCAATCTCGGCGGCATAGCCAACGTCACGTACGTCTCGGAGAGTTTCGACGGTGTGATCGCCTTCGACAGCGGACCGGCCAACTGTCTGATCGACTTAACCGTAAAAAAGTACTTCAACGTCGATTACGACAGGGACGGTCTCATAGCTTCGAGAGGAAAGATAGACGGGAGTATTCTTGAAACACTTATAGAAAGAGATAGAACTTACTTTTTGAGAAAACCACCAAAATCTACGGGAAGAGAGATATACAACGAAACCTTTCTTGAAGGTATAACTCATGGAAAGCCGGAGGATCTTGTCAGGACTCTAGTAAGATTCACTGTTCATCAGCTGGTGGAGAGTATCAGATCTTATTTGTCTTTGGGGAATGAGATAGTCGTTACCGGAGGCGGTGCCCTCAATCCCGTTATGATGGAGGATCTAAAGACCCTGAGCGGTCTGAAAGTGATCGTTCCCGATCGCGCATTTCTCCAGGCGAAGGAAGCCATGGGAATGGCCGTGCTCGCCCAGGAGTTTTTGAACGGGGTCGGAGCGAACGTTCCATCGGTAACCGGTGCGAGACAAAGAGTTGTTCTGGGCAAGTTAGCTTTACCATGATCTCCCAGACGGGAGAGTTTATACAAAGGAGGTTTTAGCGTGAAACGTATCTTATTGGTGATTCTCGTATCGCTCTGTGTTGTGATGGTTCTGGCGGCTCCCTTCGTTGAGGACACGCTTCTCACGCCCGACAAGAACCCGAAAATGGGTGGAACGCTGTACCTGGCGCTAACGGGGGCTCCGCAGTCGTTCAACTTCTACGGCACTCTGGACAACAACGCCTACACCGTTGCCGGCCAGATGCTCACAGGTCTCGTTGAAGCTCACCCGGTGACATCGGCCATCAGGCCGGCGCTCGCCGAGTCCTGGGAAGTATCGGAGAACAACAAGGAAGTCATTTTCCACCTCAGAGACGTCAACTGGTCAGACGGCGCACCGCTGGTCGCCGACGACGTCATCTTCACCTTCAAGTACTTCATAATGAACCCAGTCGCGAGAGGAAACTCCGTTGACCGCTTCACCATAGAGTCGCAGCCGATCGAATGGGTGAAGATAGACGACAAAACCGTAAAGGCCATACTCCCGGCGCCTTACGCCGCTTTCTTCACGGTTCTGTCGCACGCCTACATCTACCCCTCTCACGCGCTCGATAGCAAGATCGACAAAGACAGACCGGACTCCGTCAACGATCTATGGCTGACCAACACCCCGCCTAGCGAAATCCCCGCCAACGGTCCGTTCATACTATCCGAGTACATAGTCGATCAGAAAGTAGTCATGACCAGGAACCCGAACTACTGGAAAGTAGATGTTTTCGGCAACAAACTGCCTTACGTGGACAGAATAGAATACCTGGTTGTCAGCGACGCTCAGGTAAGACTGGCCAAGTTCATGGCCGGAGAGCTCGATTACATGGCCGTATCCGGGGCGGACTTCCCGATTCTCAAGGAAAGGGAGCTTTCCGGCGGCCCGTTCAAGGTATTCCTGGCCCAGCCGACGCAGCCGACACCGAGCCCGGTGCACATCGCCTTCAACTTCGATACGGAAAACGCGAAGCTGAAAGAACTCTTCATGAAGACGGAATTCCGCCAGGCCATGGAGTACGCTCTCGACAGAGAGAGGATAATCGAGGAGGCTTACAACGGACTGGCAGTTCTCGGTGGCGTTCCCGTACTGCCCTCCAACAAAGCCTTCTACAACCCGAAGATCGAAGAGATCCGCAGACCGTTCGATCTGGCGAAGGCGGCGGAGATACTCGACAGCCTCGGCTTGAAGGACGTCAACGGCGACGGATTGAGAGAATTCCCCGACGGGAGCAAGTTCGAATTCGTACTCACGGTTCAGAACTCTCCGCAGGATTATCAGGACATTGCCTACATCTTCTCCCGGGACCTCCTCGACATAGGCGTGAAGGTTAACCTTCAGATACTCGATAGCTCTCTCACTGGCCAGATGTTCGGCGCAGGCTCCTTCGAGGTTGGTATAAGAGCCTTTGGAAACCAGCCCGACCCACAGCTCAGAAAGGCCATCTGGCAGCCTGGCACCCAGCTTTATTACTGGCACAGAACCACCAGAGACCCCGAAACGAACACGGCCATCTTCGATAACATGCTGGAATGGGAAAAGAGAGTTTACGACCTCTTCGAAAAGGGACAGATCGCCATGGATCCGGTCATAAGAAAGACCTTCTACGACGAGTGGCAGGAGATCTACGCCGAGTACCTGCCCGTTATCTTCGTCTGCAAGGGCATGAACCTTTACGCGGCGAACAAAGCGCTTGGAAACGTCGAGCAGAACGCGGAGGGACTTCTCTCTTACGCGTCCTGGACGGTATTCAAGAAGTAACTTGTAAACACTGCGGGAGGAGGGCGCTCCTCCCGCGTTTTCTTTGACGGAGGAAGGCTATGTGGTCTTTCATAGTGAGGCGCTTACTCATAATGATACCGATGATGTTTTTTATATCGGTCATATGTTTCGTGATAACGGAGCTTCAGCCGGGAGATTTCGTCAGCCAGTATCTAGACAACCCCAGAATCTCGCCGGCACAGATCGAGTTGCTCAGAAAGAACCTGGGGCTGGACGAACCGGCCTATGTGAGATACTGGAACTGGATCAAGGGGATAGTAACCAGGGGAGATTTCGGCTATTCCTTCGCCTTTCAAAGACCGGTGGGCGAACTGATATGGGAGAGGATGGGCTGGACCATCTTCGTCGCTCTGGGAGCGATCGTCTTCCAGTGGCTTCTGGCCGTCCCCATGGGAATCTATTCGGCCCTGCACCCTTACTCCCCGGGCGATTATACCCTGACCGTCGTCGGTTTCATCGGACTCTCTATACCGGACTTCTTCATGGCTCTAATACTGATGTACCTGATGCTGAAAATGGGGGCCACCTCCATCGGCGGGCTCTTCTCGCCGCAGTTCGTGGGCGCGCCCTTCAGTCTTGCCAAACTCGTAGATCTCCTCAAGCACCTGTGGGTCCCCCTAGTAGTGGTGGGCATGAGCGGACTGGCCGGCCTGATGAGAGTCATGAGGGGAAACATGCTCGACGTGGTCTCCTCGCCTTTCATAACATCCCTTAGGGCTCACGGGCTGGACGAGAAGACAGTCAAGAGACACGCCATAAAAAATGCGCTGAACCCAATGGTGAGCATCGCAGGAACGGAGCTCCCGAACGTGTTCAGCGGAACCATAATAACCGCTATAGTTCTTAATTTGCCTACAATGGGACCGTTTTTCTATAACGCCCTTCTGAACCACGACCAGTATCTGGTCATGAGCTTTTTGATGTTCATCGCCATCATAACCCAGATCGGAAACCTTCTCGCAGATATCGCGCTGGCGGTTCTCGACCCCAGGATAAGGATGAGCTGAGATGCAGAGTACAAAGAAGAGAATCGTACGCAACTTCTTCAAGCATAAACTGGGCGTGATCGGTCTGGTCGCGCTGGGTATCATGTACCTGCTGGTGATACTATCCGATTTCATCTCTCCGTACAACTACGTCACGTCCCACAAGAACTTCGTTTACGCTCCCCCCTCGAAGATAAGGTTCTTCGACGAAGACGGCAAATGGCACGGCCCCTTCGTCCATCCTATGGTGAAGGTCAGAAACCCGGTAACATACAGGCTCGAATTCTCCGAGGACAAAAGCAAGATCGTACCCATAAAGCTCTTCGTCAGGGGAGAGGAGTACAAACTCTGGGGCATCTTCAAGACCGACATCCACCTCTTCGGGGTCGAGGAATCCTCCGATAAGGCGATGGTGCTGCTCTTCGGCGCCGACAGGTTCGGACGCGACCTCTTTTCGCGTGTCTTGATCGGCGGGAAAGTCTCTATGACCGTCGGACTGGTCGGAACGCTCATAAGCGTCTTCATAGGCGCCATCGTCGGGGCGCTGTCCGGCTATTACGGAGGATTGGTGGACGTTCTGATCCAGAGGTTCATCGAATTGCTGAGATCCTTCCCGCGAATCCCCCTCTGGCTTGCCCTCGCGACGATCCTCCCGCCCAGCTGGCCGAGCACGTGGGTCTATTTCGGAATAGTGATCGTTCTTTCCCTGATAGGCTGGATGGGAGTCGCCAGAGTTGAAAGGGGAATGGTGCTGAGCCTCAGGGAAAAGGAATTCGTCCTGGCCGCCAGAGTGTCGGGCGTCTCCAACATGAAGATAATCACCCGTCACCTCATACCCAACACCATAAGCTATTTGATTGTCGTATCGACGTTATCGATTCCCGGCATGATCCTGGGAGAGAGCGCTATCAGTTTTCTCGGGCTGGGCATAAAGGAGCCTATGACCAGCTGGGGACTGCTGCTTAAACAGGCCCAGTCTCTTTCCGAACTTGAGGCCCATCCGTGGCTCATGATACCCGGTATCTTCATAATAATCGCGGTGCTGTCCTTCAACTTCGTCGGAGACGCGCTCAGGGACGCCGTTGATCCGTACAGGGCGGTGGAAAAGGTATGAGCGGAATACTCGAAGTCAAAAACCTGAAAACCTACTTCAGAACCCCCGACGGTTTAGTGAAGGCCGTGGACGATATAAGCTTCGAGCTTCAAAAGGGCGAGATACTGGCGCTGGTCGGCGAATCGGGCTGCGGCAAGAGCGTGACTGTCCAGACCGTCATGGGGCTCATAAAAGTCCCGCCGGCACGGGTGGAAGGCCAGATACTTTACAGGGAGAAAAACCTCGTCGGCCTCTCGAACAAAGAGTACAAAAACATAAGGGGCAAAGAGATCTCCATGATCTTTCAGGAACCCATGTCGACCTTCGATCCGCTCTACACCATAGGCTACCAGCTTTCCGAAGTCGCGAAGGCGCACATGCCGTGGGACGACGCCAGAACCCGTGAAGAGATAATCTCGGTGCTGCGGAAGGTGAACATTCCCGAACCGGAAAAGAGGTACAGAGAGTACCCGCACGAAATGAGCGGCGGGATGTTGCAGAGGATAATGATCGCCATGGCCCTGATCACAGGCCCGGAAATCATAATCGCCGACGAACCTACGACCGCGCTGGACGTGACCATCCAGGCGCAGGTGCTCAATATCATGAGAGATCTCCAGAGCGAATTCAACGGCTCGATCATCTTCATCACGCACGATCTGGGAGTCGTTTCCGAGATAGCCGACAGGGTCCATGTGATGTACGCCGGAAAAATCGTCGAAAAGGCCGGAGTCAACGAACTGTACAAAAAAGCGGCCCACCCGTACACAAAGGGATTGCTCAATTCCAGAGTGAAGAGAGACTTCAAAGGCCAGAAACTGCCTTATATAGAGGGCTACGTTCCCAGAGCCTACGAGTTCCCCGAAGGGTGCCGCTTCAACCCGAGGTGTCCCCACGCGATGGAAATATGCAAGAAAGATCCGCCCGAGATGTTAGTGAGTGAAAACCACACGGCCGCCTGCTGGCTCTACGGGGAGGGTGGTATATGAAGATAATCGAGACTAAAGAGCTCAAGAAATACTTCCCGATCAAGGCCGGAGTCTTCCTGCAGGTCGTGGGACACGTTAAGGCCATGGAAAGCGTTAACTTCCACATAAACCGCGGCGAAACCGTCGGAGTCGTCGGTGAATCCGGCTGCGGCAAAAGCACGCTGGGCAGAACGATAGTCAAGATCTACGAACCGACGGGCGGCAGGATAACCTACTACGACAATGACGCAGGAGAGCACGATATAACGAAGGGACTGGACAAAAAGATCAGATTGAAGTTCCGGCGGGATATACAGATGATATTCCAGAACCCCTTCGACTCTCTCGATCCTAGAATGACCATCAGGGACGTGATCAGGGAACCGATAGAGGCCCACAACCTCGTGCCGAAGAACGAGATAGATGGATACGTAGCCGAGCTGTTGATGAAAGTCGGACTCTACCCCGAATATTCGCAGAGGTACCCGCATGAATTCTCCGGCGGCCAGAGACAGAGAATCGCCGTGGCGAGATCCATCTCCGTCAAACCGAGGCTGGTCATCTGCGACGAACCGACCTCCGCGCTCGACGTGTCCGTCCAGAGCCAGATAATCAATCTGTTGCAGGATCTGAAGACCGAGAACGATATCTCCTACATCTTCATCTCGCACAACCTGGATGTCGTCCATCATATGAGCGACAGGATACTCGTCATGTACCTCGGCAACGTAGTCGAATCGGCCGGCGCCACAGAGCTCTTCGATAACCCGGCCCATCCTTACACCGGTGCCTTGATGGCCTCCATACCCGGCTGGGACCCTCTGGACAGAAAATTACAGAACATAAGACTGGAGGGAGAGCCGCCCAGTCCGATCAACCCTCCGCCCGGTTGCGCCTTTCACCCCAGGTGTCCTTACAGAATGGATAGATGCGACAAAGAAAAACCGCCGGTGGTGGAGATAGCTCCCGGACACGAAACGGCCTGCTGGCTACACACGAAATAACATCCTCTAAGAGCCGTGGTGGGTGGTGCGTTGTGGGTCGCTCATCTTGCGCTCCTTCACGAAAATGGGGACTGACGATTCACCTCACGTCTGTTGTACCCAATTTTCGCGAGGAACCTGGACGCGCAGCGTCGGAACGATAAACCGCTCTTCGCACTTTACGTCGCGTGCGGAGAACGATGGGCGGATGACGGAGAACGGCTCCCAACGCAACGAAGGACGGGTCCATGCTCTTGGACGACAGACGCTGGACGGCTCTTTCCACTCTTCGCGGCGTTCAGTCTTTGCCCGCGTTTATAGCAGAGCCAGCCCCTTGAGAGATATGTTCAAAACCCACACAAGGAGGGTAACGAAGGCCAGCGAAAGCGAGGTTTTCACAACGCCCTGCCGGTAGAAATCGTTGGCGATCAAACCCGGTACCACCGTACCTATAACGGTCGAAAACAGTTCGAGAGGCAAATTCGGCACCAGAAGAGTATCGAGAGCCAGTTTCACGAAGACTCCCATCGTTATTCCCAGGGCGAGCCTCTTTCTACCGTAGAGTATAAGATACCGCTGGAGGAAGTTCAGAATGATGAACGTCAAAAGCCCCACGGCCCAGGTATAGACTAGCCGCAACGGCTGATCTATGAATATGAAGAGATAAACCGGCGTTACGATGCCCCCTGCGGAGAGGCCCGTGATCCACCAGAAAAGTGTACTGATCACCACTCCTATCGAAAATATGGCCGGGTTCATTCGATCACCTCCAGATTGCTCAACCACTGTACCAGACCTCTTATGTTGCCAAAGCCGAAAACTATATCGCCCTTTTGCAGAAACTCTTCTATCGACTCGCCGTCTTTAACCTTCCTGTACTTCAGACCTTTGAACTTGTGCACCGGGATCGAACCCCTGATCATCAGGTTGTCGAACTTTCTGGTGAAGGGCTCGAAGACCAGTGCCCTGTCGGGCCGATCGTCTCTGGAGTTGAAAAAACCCACCACTCTTCTGCCAGGGAAGTCCGCCATTGTTTTCTCCAGAAGATAAATCGTGGAACGTATATCGTTGGCGGCGAAAGCGTTTGCGAGAACCGCGCTGCCGCTATTGAGCTTCAGCTCGAGGTACCTGAACGTGCCAACGTCGGGCAAAATTCCTGCCATTCCTTCCATCGAAGCCTTTTCATTCAGCCCGAAGACCTCGATAAACCTTACGATCAGCCGTAGATTGTCCGGATGCGGCCTGAAGGTCATTCCTTCGTCGGATATTGTTCTCTCTCCAGTTTTGAGCAGTTCGCTGCTAACTCTTTCACAATGAGTTCTCATCATTTCCAGGGCCCCATCATTGAGATTGCCGACAAGGCACTTTCTGTTGCCGGGCACTGAAAGCGATAGCACCCCGGCGGTTGCCTCTTCGCTCGCCCCGATCTCTTCTATGTGGTCGGGATAGGCGTTCGTGATCACGGTGAGATCGGCGTCCAGTATCTTTCCACTGGCTAATTGCATCTCGGGCCTGATCGCCATGCACTCTACGATGAGCGCGTCGCATTTCAATCTCCCGGCCTGTTTCAGCGCCCTGTACTGCTCCTGTATATTTGCCGGGCCTCTCCTCTTTATTTCGTGATGACTGCCGTCTGGCATTATCCAGAGCGGCACCGTTCCCGTTGTCTTGGCCAGCGCCCGGTAACCGTTCCCCAACAGCACGCCGTGGATCAGTCTGACAGTCTCGCTCTTTCCCCTGGTACCGTTGACCTGGACAACGATTTTCAGCCTCTTTCTCCGCCCTCTGAGGACCAGCTTCTCGACAATGAGAACCGTCAGCAGTGTGAGGAACGCAACGAACGAAAGAATCAGGTTACTCATTTTTTCACCGCCAGTTTGCCCGCGATAAGCGACAGGACCATAAGCGACAGGAAAAGCAGCGCCAGGGGCAGCGAGTAGCTATCGATATAATAAACGCCGCTCTTTCCCGGTTCCGGAAGCGGCACAGGATCGATCGGGATTCCATTTTTGAGGGCCAGATCGCGGATGTTGAGCAGGTGAATGGATGGTACTCCGCGAGAGGCGTATTCGAAAATCAAGCCCCTATCCTCGCCCACGGGGATATTCTTGAGGGAAGTTATAAGCCCGTTCTCGAGGCTGAGGGCCGCGGGACTCTCTCCGAAGTTCGGGCTGGCGCCTCCGACGTTCACGAAGACTTCCGGAAGCCCGCCGGCATATTCAAAGTAGATCTTGAACCTCGCGTCTATACTCTTCTGAAGCGTGTCTTCGCGTATGAAAGTCTTTCCGGTCGAAAGGGCGATTTCCGTCATTTTCTCGACCGCCCCCGGGAAAAACATACCCCGGGCGTTGTCGTTGTTGCCGCCAAGAGAGACGGCTATTAGACTGTCCCGCAGAAGGCCTTTCTCAACGAGTCTTTGAAGCATCCTGACGAAGGTGAACTCCGGATGGGTTGCTCCGTGTTCAGAGGCTCCGATCGAGTAAATCAGGAGAGGCTCCAGATTCATCGCTTCACAGGCGCAGAGGGTTGCCAGCACCAGCGACGGGAAAGAACCGCTCGCGCCTATGGCCACCGGGTCTCCCTTCTTCAAACCCAGTTCCCTGAAGTACTTGACGATCAGCGCGGCGAAATCCGGGTTGGTCGATGTCCTCTTGGCCTCGAGATTTCCAAGCGTCGTAGTTAGTTCGGTGAACTCGGGACCTATGAGTCCCGTGCCGTTCGGATCGAGCAGCGGATCTATCTCTATACCGAGCGAAAGTCTGTAGGAAGAGATCTCGCGAGTGGCCTCCCTCATCAAGCTGGCGGCCGCGAGCTGGGTGCTTATGAAGGGCGTCTCGCTTCTTCTCACCGAAGAGGTGAGAAGAAAGAAGGAAACCAATCCTATAACGACTCCGACAGAGAGCCATTTCAAAGAAACTCCGGCCTTGTTCAATCCGGAAAGACTCACAAAAGAATGACTTTTCAAGATAACTCCCCTTTAATTCAACTAACAGTCAGGACTCTTATTATCGCTATCAGCACCCCGGCGATTCCCTCGCCTCCGAGAAGACCCGAAGAAATCACGAGACCTTTATCCTTCGACGAAGGTCTGAACTTTCCGACCAGCAGGTTCAGCAGCCCGCCCAGAAAAGCCGCCGACGATATCTCCATTGGCAGGTACAGACCGATCCCCAGAGTCATCCCGGGCAGCTTCAACAGGTAGATGACGATACCCATCATCAGACCGAAGAAGAAGGCCGCGGGGTTCGGCAACCCGCCGACCATAGTAGATACGGCGAAGGCCTGGGGGGCGGGTAACTCCGTTCCCGGGCCGAAGGCCCCGTATGCTCTGAACATTATGAGAAGTACGACGACCGAAACTACGGCGCCGACTATACCTCCCACGGTTTCGGCGACGATCTGCGCCTTTGGATCAGTTTTCAAAAGGTGGCCGGACTTGAAATCGTTCAACACATCTCCGGCCAGTCCACAGGCCACCGCGACGACGCCGGCGATCATGAACGATTCAATGGTGCCGGGTGTCGCCACAATTTTCACGGCCAGGAGGATGATGATACCGAAGATCTCCATCGGATTTATTCCGGACTGGCCAGTTATAGAAGCTGCCATCGCCGTTGTAAGCCATACTCCCGCGATGGTGAGCAACGCCGGAATCAGAGTCATTTCACTCAGCGTGGTCAGAAAAACCGCAACCGCGGCGAAGACAACCGGGATCCAGCCGGAAAGAGTTTTTTTTGCGGTTTTTTCCGGTTTGAAGATCGGACCGTAAATCTCTCGGGCTTTCGGTGCGATACCTTTTAACAGTACCCCTATTCCCGTTCCGACCATCAGACCGATACCGAGGCTGTCCTTGAAGGCTCTGGCCGCCGCGACATCTGCAAACCAGCCCAGCCCGACACCGACCGGTATTATAAAGAAGCAACTGAGAACGGCGCCGAGAAACCATACGCCTGTGAAGAGCGGACCGATTATATAGCCAATTCCAACGGCCATCGGAGAGATCCAGACGCCGAAAAAGATGTTTCTCGCGTAAAGCCAGGCCGAGGACCAGGCGCCCGGAATCCAACCGAACCAGTCTCTTATGGCGACGAAAACTGCCACAGCGCCCATGGTAGAGAAGAGGTATCTGGCCTTGCTGCCGCCTTCGTCGCCAGCGACGATCGTCTCGTAAGAGGCGATTCCCATGGGAAAGGGAAGCTTCTCCTTTTCTACGAAGTACTTTCTTATGAGTCCCGTGAAAATCACGCCGAGAACCGTCCCCGAGAGCGTCAAGACGAGGAGCGAAATAAAACTCATACCGGCATTCGCGTTGAGAATCCATATCCCCGGAACCGTGAAGGCCAGTCCACCGGCTACCATCGAGCCTGCCGACATAGCCGTGTGCGTGACGTTGACCTCGTTTAGGTTCGTATTGCCCAGGGCTTTCAGTATCGCCAGAGACATAACGGCAACGAAAATTGTGGGCCAGGGAAGGGCTCCCATACGCAGGGCCACATACATAGAGCTGGTGGTTATCACGACCGAACCGATGGCCCCGATAACGAGACTCCTGAGAGTCAGCTGTCTGTTGCCACTTTTCTCCAGAGAAACGTTCCCGCCCAAAGCTGCCTGCCTCCGTCTCCTTATAATGATCAATTATACATTACCTCCGGAAAAGCTTCCCGGAGAATGAAGGCGGCCCGGCCTCTCGCGGCGAACTGGAAATATCTTCCTTTCAAGTATTACCGGCGGATATCTCTACCCTTCGAGTGTTCTATCGACAAAAGCCAGTTCGTTTTTCTTAATCTCTTTGAGTGCTTTTTCCCAGAGCGGAACGGCCCTTAGTGCGTAACATTCGGCCTTCAGCACTCTCCCCGTTCTCATTTCGTCTTTCGTAAGAAATCCTGCGACCCTGTCGTACCTCTGAACGTATCCCTTGAAATCGTGGGTGAGGTAACCGGCGGTGTACTCCGATCCTTTGCCGGTGACGATGGTGTACGAAACCTCCCCGTTGAAAAGGTAAGGCGGTTTCACGAGCTCCTCGACCCCGTGCATCAGTGTGTTCGGCCTCAATCCGCATCCGATGAAGATCACCACTCCATCTTTCTCGACAAGCTTTCTGAAGGGCGATCTCTCGCCCACCGGAGTCCTGTCCTTTTCGTGTTCGGCCGTTACGACTTGCGCGAGCTGACCGAAGGCGCAGACCGAGTGGGTAGGATGCACGCTCCTGACGACCCCCTCGCTCTTCCTGAAGGCTTCGGGAATGGCCCCGACGTTGGAAGGCGTTCTCTCCAGATCGAAGAGAGGCCTTTCCGGTGTTACGTGCTCGTACGAAAGGGCCGGCATCATGATCGTGATCCCTCTTTCCGCGAGTCTCGCCACGGCCTCAACGACTGCCGCGGGACCGCCATGAACACGGCCCATGGCTGAAAGCGACGAGTGAATCATCGCCGCTTTCGCACCGTCGACAAGTCCGGCGATGGCCCGTTCTATCTCGCTTATCTCTTCGAACAACTACACCATCTCCCCATTTTGAGTGTGAAAGGCGAGGCGTGACCTCACTTTCAATTTTCCTTTATATCTCCGGACAGTTTCAGAGCGATTTTGGCCAGAGGCGGGCCGATCAGTTCGAACACAATAACGGCCGACACTATTATGGTCCTCACCTTTTCGGCCAGCTCCGGAGAGCCGGCGTCGAAACTCGCCGCCAACCCCAGGGCAACTCCGGCCTGGGGCAGCAAGGCCAGCCCGAGATACTTTCTCACCGCCGGTTCGCGTCTGGTGGAGACACCGCCTATCCATGCTCCGAAGATCTTGCCGACGCTTCTGGCAACCACATACGCGAGACCTACCAGGCCGAGCCTGGGCAGCAATTCCAGATTGAGTCCCATTCCGGCGAAGACGAAGAAGCTTATCATCAGCGAATAAGAGATCCTGTCTATACCGTTCAAAATAGCCATGTTCCTGCTGGAGAGATTGGTGACAACCGTTCCGAGCACCATGCCGGCAAGCAGGGCCGAATAGCCGAAGTACTCCGTTATACCCACAGTTACGAAAAGAACTCCGAGCGTAATTGCCAGAAGACTGTCTTCATCCGTGGCCTTCCTGGCGAGGTACGAAAGCAGGAGCCCGCCGGCGAAACCTATCGCGGCAGATATGCCGAGCGTGGCCAGAGGCTCTAAGAAGAGCCCCGCGTCGATCGCCTTTCCACTCACCATACTCGCGACGGCAATTTGAGAAAAACCGAATATGATGATGGCTATGGCGTCGTCCAGGGCAACGACGGGAAGGAGCGTCCTCGTGAACGGGCCGTTGGCCCTGTACTGCCTCACTATCATGAGAGTCGCGGCCGGAGCGGTGGTCGAGGCGATAGCCCCGAGTATCAACGTGAGTTCCAGCGGCTGACCGAGCAGGCCCGTGAGAGTCAGAATCGTAACCAGCGTAGCTCCGAAGGCCTGTGTTAAAGCGACGATTATGACTCCGCCGCCCATCTTTTTCAGTTCGCGCAGATTCAACGATGTACCCATGGTGTAGGCTATGAAAGCGAGAGCCGAACTGGACACGGTAGAAAGAATCAGTTCCGTTTCGCCGGACGGTTTGAAAAACAGACCGATGAGCACCCCGGCAAAAACGTAACCGGTTACGGCAGGCAGTCTGAGCGGTTTCATAGATCTGCCCAGCGCTATTCCAGCCCCTATTACCACTCCGATTATGAGCAGCTGCGTCATTTTCAATCACACCTGGAAGGAACCGCCGAATACGTTCGAGACCGGTACGCTGAAGAGTATCCCGGCTCCGGGTTCGTTTATATCCACGATGGCCCTTACCGCCTCTATGGCTTTGCCGGCCGTTTCATTTTCCACAACGCTGAACAGAGTCTTGTTGAAGGGACGCCTCTCGCCTACCAGAAACTTCAAAGAGGATATTACGGGAAGATCTTTCAGGATACCCGATTCTGCCATCGCCGAGACGCCCGTGCTGTCCAGGATAGTTAGACCCTTCACGCCTGCCTCCAGAAGGCTTTTCACAACTCTGTCAAGCAGATCGACTTTTCCAAGAACAAAAACCAGGAGTTCCACAAACTCCACCTCCGTTCATATTCAGTTTTATTTTAGAAATTCGAGATGTGCGAAGATATTCGATTGATCAGCTCAAGTGTACTATAGAAAAGCATACCGGGTATGACTGAAATGGTAAGCGGTAGTTGAAAATCGAAGCGATCATGGGGAACCTCCGGTTTGATACTTTCAATATCGAAATTCGCTTGTTTTGTTCAATCGCACAAAGATAAGTTGAGCTATAATACAGCTGTAAGAACAGGCTTTTTCTAACGCACATATCACAAACACGGATTTCGCGGCGAGAGATTTTTCGATGGGGCCGATCGGTTAGTGAGCGATAAAAAAAAGTACTTTTAAATCTGTTGATTTTATGATATGATTCATACACACGAGTAAATAACGGAAAAGAGGTGGCAGTTATGCGGACTCGGTTAATGGTAGTTTTTTCCATTTTATTGCTCTTCTTGACAACGGGCGCCCTTGCATACACCCCCGAAGATGCGCAGTCGGTGGCGGACAGAGCTAACTCGGCGGTTGAAACGCTGATTGCCAGCGCAGAAAAAACCGCGGAAATCCTCACGGAAAACTACGAGAAGCTCGCCGAGAGGTTCAAAGACAACGAGGGTTTGCTGTCTCTTCTGGAGGAAAGTTATAACAGATCGATCTACGCTCTGGGTATCGGTCTCGCTGAAGCGGCCTTCAGTATCAGTTCGGCGGCCATCGACAAAATCGTGATGATGGGATACAGGGCCGAATGTTATTATGTTTCCGTCACCCTTGGCAACCAGGTTTTCCAGATCGATCCCATAATAATCATCGACGACTGATTTCAATAGTTTCAACTCATACAGGCCGCGCAGTAATCGCGGTCTTTTTTTGTTTGAGGCGCACTGATGCCGATATCTATGCTAAACTCTATATAGATGGCTGGAAAGTGATATCGATTTTACTCTGTCGGGGGAATTATGTCAGGTTTTTTCGTGAGAAAGTCCGGAGAAGCGATCGAGAAAATTGTCCAAAAAAGTGGCTCGCTTTCCCTTCTTGGTCAGGGAGATGGCGTAGAGATACTTATACAGGAGATTAAAGAGGGTTCTTTAAGCTATCTCGAACCTTACGGAGAGGAACTTCTCGAATTCTACTACATTCTCGAAGGCGAAATTTACTGTCACTGCGAGGATGGCGAGACGGTTCTGAAACCGGGAGATTACTTCTATGCCCACAACCTGAAAGCACCGGTCGAAATCAAGCCGCTGACTGACGCAAAGCTCTTATACGTCTCTTCGAGAACGCTTTTCAAGCACATAAGCCATAACATATCCGTGTTTAAGGAGATACTAAAGAAAGTCGAGGAGAAAGACTTGTACACGCATGGCCACGGAAAGAGGGTCAGGGATGTTTCTCACGCGATAGGCAAGAAACTCGGTCTGGACTCCAGAAAGCTCGAACGGCTTGCGATGGGCGCGCTTTTCCACGATATAGGCAAGATAGATATACCCGACGAAATACTCAAAAAACCTGCCAGATTGAACCCCGAAGAGTTCGAACTCATAAAGAAACACCCGGTATACGGCTACAAGATGGTATTGAACACACCGCTGGAGGACACGTCCGATATCATCCGACATCATCACGAAAGAATCGACGGCTCGGGATATCCCGACGGTATTCCCGGAGAACTGATAACGATCGAATCGAAGATAATCGCCGTTGCCGATTCTTTCGATGCGATGACTTCGATCAGACCATACAGAGAAGCCATGACCGACGATGAAGCCCTGCGGGAGATCAAATCGCTGTCCGGGACGCTATACGACCCGAAAGTTGTCCAGGCGCTGGAAGAGTGCCTCCGCGAAGGCCTTATCTAGCACCGTGTTACCCGCACACAACAGAATAAAAAACAAGGGGCCGATCATCCGGCCCCTTGTTTATCTATTTTTTAGAGCTTCGCAGCGAACTCTTTGCCGAACCGTTCACAGTCTTTGAGGTTGGTCTCGTCCGGAGACCAGAGCTTCTTGAGCCCTTCCTGAACCACTTCGAAACCCGCATCTTTGACGAAAGCGTTGAGGACGTCGACCGACTCGCCGCTCCAGCCGTAAGTTCCGAAAACGGCCGCTTTCTTTTTCTTGAAGGCCAGACCCTTTATCTCGTGCAACATCCCCGAGAGCGGTGCGAGGATCCCTTTGTTGACCGTGGGGGAGCCGAACAGTACGGCCTTCGCCTTGAAGATTTCGGTCACTATGTCGTTTTTGTCGCTCTTTCCAGCGTTGAAAAGCTTTATTGTCACGGTTCCGTCGGTCTGGTGGATGCCCTTTGCGATCGCTTCGGCCATCTTTTTCGTACCGTCCCACATCGTATCGTAGACGATGGTCACCTGGTTCTCCTGGTAATCTCCGGCCCACTCGAGATACTTCTTGACGATCTGGGCGGGGTCCTTTCTCCATATCACTCCGTGGCTGGGACAGATCATCTTAAGAGGCAGCTTGAAACTGAGTACCTCTTCGATCTTGCGCGTAACGAGCTTGCTGAAAGGAGTGAGTATGTTGGCGTAGTACTTTATCGCTTCCTGGTACAGCTCGGCCTGATCGACCAGATCGTTGTAGAGAAGCTCGGTCGCGTAATGCTGGCCGAAGGCGTCGTTACTGAAGAGGATCTCTTCGCCGTCCAGGTACTCGAACATCGAATCGGGCCAGTGCAACATCGGGGCTTCAACGAACGTGAGGGTCTTCTTTCCGAGCTTGAGAGTATCCCCGGTCTTAACGGTCACGAAGTTCCAGTCTTCGTGGAACTGCCCCTTGAGGGACTTGACTGCGTTGGCCGTACAGTAAATCGGCGTATCGGGGATTTCACGCATCAGGGCGGGCAGTCCTCCGCTGTGGTCTATCTCTCCGTGGTTGGCGATTATATAATCGATCTTCGAGAGATCGATCTCCTTCTTCAGCTTTTCTACGAACTCTTCTCCGAAGGGCGACCATACCGTATCGATGAGGGCAACCTTCTCGTCCCGCACGAGATAGGAGTTGTAACTGGAACCCCTGTGTGTCGAATAATCCTCGCCGTGGAACTTCTTCAATTCCCAATCAATTTTTCCAACCCAGGTTACGCTTTCGCTTATTTTCACTCCCATAACAACACCTCCCGTGTATTTCGGTTTAATTCTACCTTTTTTGACGGCATTGAGCGGTAACATTTGTTACACTCTTTTCCGGC
>ENA-OSEO01003202-OSEO01003202.1-sediment-metagenome-genome-assembly--contig:-NODE-3202-length-20040-cov-3.768221_pt1 | contig 20040 bp, 17 predicted proteins | sample MGYA00237883_ERZ534232 | MGnify/ENA metagenome assembly ERZ534232
TTCCAGCTCGGGGCGGTCCTTGCCCACGGTCTTCCAGATGCGGTACCACAGCCGGTCATGGCCGCCGCCCACCATCATGTACCCGTCTTTGCAGGGGTTGACCGAGTAGATGTTGATGGCCAGGTCCCAGTTGCCGTAACGGGGCTTACTGGAACCGTCCATGCCGTACCAACCCCAGGCATAGTCATGAATCCGGGCGTGGGCTTCCGACGAGGTCACTTCCAGGAACTGGCCTTTGCCGGAGACTTTGTCCCGGTAGATCAGGGCCGCGATGGTGCCGTGAGCGGTCAGGTTGCCGCAGAGGATGTCGTCGGACCGTTCACCCGAGCGGATGGGGGTGCCGCCGAAGGCCTTGGGCAGCCCGGTGGCATGGCACCAGCCGGAGGCGCAGGGGGACGCAGGATAGAGCTCGCCCGGTTTGTCTTTCAGGGAGCCCCACTGGCCCTTCTGGCCGTTCCAGACGTAAATGAGGCGGGGGTTGATCTGAGAGAGCTGGCGGTAGCCGATACCCCAGGCGTCGAACTGCCCCACGGGGTAGTTCTCGATGAGCACGTCGGCATGGACGGCCAGCTTTTTCAGGATTTCCCGGCCTTCAGGCTTGGTCAAGTCCAGGGTGATGGACTGCTTGTTGCGGCATTCGTGCAGGAAGGTGCCGCCGCACAGGTCGCCGTTGATGTTGTCTTTGAACATGTAGCGCTTGCGCCCGAAGGCGGTCAACTTCCGCAGCGGCGAGCCGCCGGGGGGTTCCACCATGATGACGTTGGCGCCCAGTTCGCCCAGGTAGCCGCCAGCCTGCATGGAGTTGACCTGGAGGCCGCCGTGGCCGCACTCCAGGACCCGGATTTTGCCCAGGGCCTCGGGTTTGCCCATCTCATGTTTCGGATGGAGCCAGCCCTCAAAGATGGTGGAGATTTCCCGAGAGGCCTCGGTGCAAATTTTGGGATCGTAAACTTCTTCAAAAGTGGGAATTGGGGTTAGAGGCCACATTAGTGGTGCTTCTTGAACCTCTTTTTTTAGATCCTCGGACATTCAGATTCCTCCTTCAACGATTAATTCAAAATAACCAATTGGGAAACTCTGTCCGCAAACGTTGCCAGACAATTGCTTTGGGACTTCACCCCCTTTCTAAAGGTCTCTGGTCCGCAACAGGAGCCAGGCGTGTTTGTGTGCCCGTATTACTCAGGTTCCCAGGGCATGTTTATATACTATGAACTTATGTCCTCAGTGGCTTAAAGCTAAATTTGTGCCAATTAGCGCGAATTCTGAAAGAAAAAACAAAAAGGATAACAAGTTGAATTAATTGTATGATTTTTCTCAAACTAAACCATCAGCCCGGATTTCCTGGCTTGGTGCGGCCTTGCCTCCTGAAGTAATGGGGGAATCGGTATCACCAGCAGGGGTGATTCACCCCAGACACCCAGAAAAAGTTCCAGACCCTGGGGAGAGGAAAGGAAATCTCAGAGAGGCCCGCCAGGTCCGGTCCTTTTTCAAGGGCAGGCAAAACCCCGCTCCCCAACCAAACGGTGGGGGGCAAAGATGCTGGCCGGGAAGCAGGAGGCAATAAGTAAAAAAAAGGAGATTGAGAAAGGCAAGGACCGGCAAGATGGGGGGGCAAGGGAGGTTCAGGACTACCAGCCCACAGCCCCAGACCTGGCCCCGCCGGGGTTAAAAGATGCCGCGCACCGGAACCCGGGCGCATTTTTGCCGGTGTCCGGGAGAGGCGGGGTCGAACCAGAGGACATTTCTGCCCTTGACGCCGTCCACCTCGGCGGTGGCGTACCAGCGGCCTTTGCGCAAGAAAGCGGCCTGGTAGCCGTAATTCTGCAGCAAGCGGGCGATGGCGGCTTTATCTGTGCCCGCGGCCTTGAGGGTCTTTTCTTCCATTTCCAGCAACAGCAGGGGCCGGGCCTGGGCGAGAATATTCTCCGCGCCTTTTAAAGCCGCCAATTCTGCGCCTTCCACGTCCATCTTGATGAAATCCGGAGGCCGTAATCCTTGCTCCCGGCAGAATTGATCCAGGGACACGGTGGCGCAAATCTCCTGCCGGGTCTGTCCCTTGCCGGGACGATAAAGATTGGCGCCGCTGTCCGCCACCTCCCCGGATAAATAGAGCACTGCCTCGCCGCTTTTATCCGCCACGGCCAATGGCTGGATCAGAATATTGTGGAAAGGGTTCAGGGCAACATTGGCCTGTAATCTGGCAAACGCCTCTTTGCCCGGCTCAAAAGAGACGATCTGGCCGGTATCTTTCAAGGCACCCGCGGCCACCAGGGTAAAGTAGCCGATATTGGCGCCCACATCCCAGAAGATTTCGCCCTTATGCAACAGGGACTCGATAATGTTGGCCTCATAGCGTTCATGGTAATGGCCGAAAAAATAGATCTTCCGCTGTTCGATATCCCGGAGATCGAGTTGCAGGCGAAACCCTTTATCCAGGGAAATCGTGAGCAGACGCGCCTCCGGCAGCAGGCGGGGATGGAAGCGCTCATAAAAATAGGCTTTGCCGTCCCTTAAGGGGAACCGGTTCAGGTACCAGCGAAAGAGCTCCCGGCTCAGGGCCTTAAGCCAACTCTCCGACATTCTTCTCATCTCCCGGTTTTAAGCCTGGCCCCGGAGCCGGATTTGAAGCAGCGGGGCTCCCACCAGTCTTTAACGGTCCGGACCACCTCGGCTACCTTGATGGCCTTCAGACAAATATTATCGGGACAACGGTTAAAGAGACAGGGGGCCTCCTGGCAGACCTCCTCCTTATGGCGCAAAAAAGTGCCCCAATCCACCCGGTAAGGGCCGACCCGAGCGGGGTGGTCCGCGCCCAAAAGGGCGATGCTGGGCACCCCCAAGGCCAGGGCCATGTGCAGGGGACCGCTGTCGTTGCCCACGAAGAGGCGGCAATGCTTCAGGAAGGCCGCCACTTCAGGGAGGGGGCGGCCGGCGGTCACCAGGGTGGGCCCCACCAGCCGGGCTGCCAGGGCCTCCGCCTCCTTGCGGTCCTGGTGGCCGCTGATAATCAGGATGGCAGCCCCGTAAGTCTCATGCAACCGGTTGCCCAGTTCCTCGTAGTACTCCAGGGGCCACCATTTATAGCGCCCGGAACCGGTGGGATGGAAAGCCACCAGTAAAGGGAGGCTGCCGCCAAAATGCCTCAATAAAAGGACCTCAGCCCGGATTAAGTCCCGGGAGTAGAGAAAAAGTTGCATTCTTTTATCGGCGGTGTCGGCTCCCAGGGGGCGCACGAAATTCAAGCGCCGCTCAATGGCATGCTCAAAGGGGTCAAATCGCTCCACCTTGTGAGCATAGGCGAAGTTCAAGGGGCTGCCGGCGGAGCCGATGATATGATGGCTGCCGGTGGCCCAGGCCAGCAGGGTGGCCTCCGGGTCGTTGCCGTGGAGGATGATCACCAGATCGTACTGCCGGCGCTTGAGCTCCCGCATTAAGGGTATAAGACGCCAACTGCGGCCGGGAAAAGGTATGATGCTTTCCAGATGGGGATTATTCTGCACCAAGGAGACGTAATGGGGATTTACCAGCAGATCCAGACGCCACTCCGGAAAGGTCTCTTTCAGGGCCCGGATGGCGGGGGTGGAAAAGAGGATATCACCCAGGGCGGTGCTGTTAATCAACAGCACCCGTTGCACCGCCTGGAGGGCGACTCCTGACAAAGGCGGAGGGGGCCGTCTCCGCACCTGGCGCCGCAGGTATTGCCTTGTCCACCATTTTAAAAGCTTATGTCCCAAAGTTGATCCTTCGGAGATGGGAATGCATTGGTTTTAGCTGTCAGCGGTCAGCTTTCAGCTAAAAAAAAAATAAAACCGAAGAGCAGACTGAGCCCCCATTAAATGCCATTTTCAGTATCATTTTTCTTTAAGCTGACCGCTGATAGCTGAAAGCTGGCAGCTCATCTCCCCACTATCTCATCATAAACTTCTTCTTGTTGCTGGGCGATCTTTTCCCAGGAGAAATGCTCCTGTACCCAGGCCCGGCCCTGTTGCCCCAGGCGCAAGCGCAAATCCCGGTCTTCCAGAAGTTGGATGGTCTTGGCGGCCAGTTCCCGGGGATCATCGTGCTGCTTAAGGAGCATACCGTTCAGGTCTTCCTGGACGATTTCCGGGATGCCCCCCCGCCGGGTGGCGATAATGGGCAGGCCCGCGGCCGCGGCCTCCAGAAAGACCATGCCTAACCCTTCTTCGATCTGGGAAGGACCCACGAAGATGTCTCCCAAAAGATACACCTCCGGGATCCGTTCCGGGGGGATAAAGCCGGTGAGGATCACCCGTCCCCGGGCCGTTTCCAGACGGCGGCGCAGTTCCCGGAGGAACGGGGTCTCCCGATCCGTGCGGCCCCGGCCGAATTCCGTGCCTCCCGCCAACACCAGGACCGCCTGGGGTATCCGGGGCCAGACATGCTCCATGGCCGCCAAAAGAATATGCACACCTTTGCTTTCCCGGAGCTTGCCCACAAACAGGACGGTGGGCGCCTCAGCCAACCGGTACTGTTGACGCGACTGTTCCCTGAGATGCGGCTGGTCCCAGGGTGTTAAAAAGGCTCCGGTATCCGCGGCATTATAAACCACAAAATGGGCGGCCGCCCCTCGTCCCAGCCGGGATTTTTCCCGGTCCACCACGAAGCGGCTGCAACCGATAAAGGCAGACACCGGGATGGACGCGTCCGGATCCGGCCTCTCCCGGCGGCCCAGGGAATTATAAAGATTGTGCATATGCAAAATGAGGGGAACCTTCTCCAGATCAGGCATTCTTTTCAGAAATAAGCAGAGGAGGGGGCGGTTGTGCACCTGGAGCAGGTCCGGCTGCACCCGGCGGAGAATGGCCGCCACCTGGCGGTCGTATAAGGGAAAGTAGCGGCGATAACGCTTGTAAAGGCAGCCGCGCCAGCCCCCCAGGGGAATACGGAAATATTCCACTCCTTGGCGCACTTCGTGGTCCGACAGCTCCGGGTCCGAGGGGCCGATGACCACCGGCCGCCAACGGCGCAACCGGGTTGCGGTTTGGTGGATAAACAGCTCCACCGCGCCGCCCCGGATGGGGGGGATGGGATAAAGTTCCGGGCCGATGAGGGCAACAGTGCGCATAGTAGATTTTTAATGTTCGGCAAAAAGCTCTAAAAATCAGTATATCAAATCTCTGCTTGATCTTACTCTGGAAAACGGCAAAAGCCCGCTAAATGAAGGCCAAGAGATAAGCCGGGAACTGATAACCTAAAACTGAAAACTGAAAACCCACAAATTTCTTGACACTTGCCCCAGACTTTGTAATATGCTTCACATGGTTTAGTCCGGTAAAGGCCGAGAACCCTTTAGATAACTAAATGCCAGAAGGAGGACGCAGTACATGGGTAAGATTCCTGCTGATTATTTGCCCCCCAAAGAACTCTGGGCCGAATATACGGCGCCTGAGGAGTTCAAGCAGTATGCTTCAGGACAGTGGAATATTGCGGAAGAATTTCTGGACAAGCACGTGAAAGAAGGCCGGGGCGACCAGGTTGCCATTCTGTTCGGCGATCAGAAGATCACCTACAAAGAACTCCTGGCCATGGCGAACAAGTTCGCCAACGTCCTCAAAAAGATTGGCGTCGAGGCTCAGGACCGGGTGGGCCTGCGCATGACCAACATGCCGGAAGCCGTAGCCATCAACTTCGGCGTCCAGAAGGTCGGCGCTATCCCGGTGCCCGTTTCTCCCCTGTGGGCCAAAGAAGAAGTGGCCTTCGTAGTCAACAACGCCGAATTCAAGGCCTTTGTAGTAAGCATCCCCCTCATGGGACCGGTGGAAGCAGCCCAGCACGAATTCGAGTTCGGCACTAAGATCGTCGTAGTGGGCGGCAAACCGGAAGAAGTTGAAGCCAAGGGCTTCGTCTCCTTTGCCAAAGAGATGGCCACGGCGTCGGATCAATTCACCAACGTAAAGCTGGAGGCCAACGACATCGGCGTCATTCTCTTCACCTCCGGCACCACTGGCCAGCCCAAGGGCTGCGTGCACTTCGTCCGGGAAGTGTTGATCGAGTCCAACCTGGTGAACAATTACGTTTACAAACTGGGCCCTGGCGACGTCCTGGGCGGTTCCGCCCCCGTGACCTTCGCGGCGGGCTACGGCACCTTCTGCAATATCCCCTTTGCCGGCGGCGCCGCGATTTCACTGCTGCCCAAGTTCACCCCGGACGACATGATGTCCACCATTGTCAAGCACAAGATCACGGTGATCACCGGTCTGCCCACGGCCTACCGGAAGCTGCTGGAAATGCCCAACTTCAACGACTACGACGTCTCCAGCGTGCGGATGTACACCACCGGCGGCGACGCCCTGACCGGCAAGACCCTGGCCATGTGGCAGGCCAAGACCGGCAAACCCATCTGGGAAGGCCTGGGCGGCACCGAGATGATGCACCTGGTGACCTCCAATACCATGAGTGACGTGCCCATGCCCGATTCCATCGGTCGCGCCCTGCCCGGCTTTGAAATCAAGGTGGTCCGGGAAGACGGCACCACCGCCGGCCCCGGCGAAGTGGGCTCCATGATGATTAAGGGCCCTACCGCCACCCTGTACTGGAAGCCCTACATCCAGGACAACAAGCTCCTGAAAACCATGAAAAAGGGCATCAAGGACGGCTACAATATGATGGGTGACGCGGTCATGATGGACAAGGACGGCTTCATCTTCTTCCAGGCCCGGGAAGACGACATGATCAAGTCTTCCGGCTTCCGCCTGGCGCCCACGGAGATTGAAGACGCCATCATCCGCCATGCCGCAGTGCGGGACAACGCAGTAGTTGGCGTCCCCGACGAGATCATGGGCCAGAAAGTGGTGGCCATGGTGGAGTTGGAGGGTGGCCACAACGCTTCCCAGGAGCTGGCCAATGAGATCATCAAATCCACCATGGACGTGCTGGCCACCTACAAGCTGCCCCGGGAAGTGGTCTTCCTGCCGGCCATTCCGCGTACTCCCACCGGCAAGATCATCAAGAAGGAACTCCGGAAGAGCTATCCGGAATATCCCACCAAGTTCGCACCCAAGGTGAAATAGGTCACAACTTTCTCCTGGGGCGGCAAGGCCGCCCCAGGCCCGCAGCATCGTGATGCCCGGCTTCGGCCGGGCATTTTTCTTTTGCTTTTCCCCTCTTGTATGATTTAATATACCGGGTTTGTGAAAAGGAGGACAAAGTATTGCCTAACGTCGTGGTGGTGGGCACCCAGTGGGGTGATGAAGGTAAGGGAAAGATCGTTGACCTGTTGACGGAACAGGCTAAAGTGGTGGTGCGTTACCAGGGGGGCAACAATGCCGGCCATACCTTGGTGGTGGATGGAGCCAAGTTTATCTTTCACTTGATTCCTTCCGGGATTCTCCACCCCGGCACCCAGTGCCTCATCGGCAATGGCGTGGTGCTGGACCCTGCGGTCCTGCTCCAGGAGTTGGACCGGCTTAAAAAGCGGGGGATTACCGTGGGTCCGGAGAATCTACGCATCAGCGAACGTACCCAGGTGATTATGCCTTACCACCAACGCCTGGATATCGCCCGGGAGGAAGCCAAGGGCGCCACCAAGATCGGCACCACCGGCCGGGGCATCGGCCCCTGCTATGAAGACAAGGTGGCCCGCCGGGGCGTCAGGGTGGCCGACCTCCTGGATCCGGAAGCGCTCAAGGCCAAGCTCACCGAAGTTCTCCCCGAGAAAAACTTCTATCTGGAAAAATTTCTGCAGAGCACGCCTTTTACCCTGGAGGAGATTCTCAACCCATACTTAGAGATGGGGGAGCGCCTCCGGCCTCTGGTGGCCAATGTTTCGGTGATTCTGGCGCAAGCCGCCCGGCAGGGACAAAATATCTTGTTCGAGGGGGCCCAGGGCACCCACCTGGACATCGACCACGGCACTTATCCTTATGTCACCTCCTCCAACCCGGTGGCCGGGGGCGCGGCTACGGGCGCGGGGGTGGGACCGGGGCAGTTGCACCACGTCCTGGGGATCGTCAAGGCTTACACCACCAGGGTGGGGGGCGGCCCCTTCCCCACGGAATGCCTGGATAATATCGGCGACCACCTGGTGGAATGCGGGGTGGAATTCGGCTCCACCACCGGTCGGCGGCGACGCTGCGGCTGGCTGGACGCAGTGGTGCTCAAAGACGCGGCCCGGCTCAACGGCCTCACGGGCCTGGCCATCACCAAGCTGGATGTTTTGTCCACCCTGAACCCGGTGAAAATCTGCGTGGCCTATGACCAGGAGGGGGTGAAACGGGAGACCATGCCCGGCACCCTGAAGGAATTGGAGCGCTGCCGGCCGATATTTGAGGAATTGCCCGGTTGGACCGAAGATATACGGGGGGTGCGGCGCTATGAGGACCTGCCCGCCAACACCAGGAGCTACCTGAAGAGGGTGGAGGAGCTGGTGGGGGCGCCCATCCAGATCGTCTCGGTGGGCCCGGACCGGGAAGAGACGATTTTGCTGCAAAACCCCTTTGCGTGAGCCCAAGCTAAGAAACTGTAAGAAAATTCCTGACAGAGGAATCGGAAACTGCCTGACTTTTTAAATGGCGAAGCCGATGATATATAAGGATCATTTGGGTCAGCGTGGAGAAATTCTTAATCGCCCATGAGGTGCACCCCGGCCCCAAGGATGTCCAACTGCTTTACAGTTTGAAAAAAGTACTTACAGTATCTTCAGGGAGACAGGGGCGGGAGGTCCCGGCTCATTTCTAAAATTTCCCAAATCATTACTTAAAGTTAATGCCCGGCAGCCTTAAAGAGGTGGGCTGGCACGGCTGATGCTTAACTAGTCGAAATGGCTGGACTCCTCCATGTCCATAATTGATAAGTCACATCTTAAAAATCAAGGGCAAAACCTATGATCGAAATCCGCTTTCACGGCCGCGGCGGCCAGGGCGCGGTGACGTCGGTGGAGTTGCTGTCCCTGGCAGCCATCGCGGAAGGAAAATTCGCCCAGGGCTTCCCCTCCTTCGGACCGGAGCGCCGAGGCGCGCCGGTTTTGGCTTTCTGCCGGGTGGACGACCATCACATCCGCCTGCGGTGCAAGATCGCCAAACCCGACGTGGTGGTGATCCTGGACCCCAGTCTCATCCGCATCCAGAATCCGCCCGCGGATTTGAAGGAGAACGGCATCATTGTCCTGAACACGCCCAAGACCCCGGAAGAGGTGCGCCGGGATTACGGCTTCAAGCACACCCTGGCTCTGGTGGACGCCAACAAGGTGGCCCGGGAGGTCCTGGGGGTGCCCATTGTCAATACCACCATGATGGGGGCCCTGATCAAGGCGACCGGGGTGGTGAAGCTGGAATCCGTGGAGGCGCCTCTCCAGGAACGTTTCGGCCCCCTGGCGGTGAAAAATTTTAACGCCTTGAAAGCGGCCTTTGAGCAAACCGTTATTGAGGAGCGGCGGTCATGAGCAGCAAACCCATGGATCAAGTCACCTGGCAGGAGATCGAGCCGGGCGCCATCCTCACGGAACCCGGCAGCGCCCGGGGGTATAACACCGGAGACTGGCGTTCCCAGCATCCCGTTTGGACCAAGAGCCGTTGCATCCGTTGCGGCGTCTGTTGGACCGTCTGCCCCGAGGGGGGCATCTCCGAAGAGCCGGGCGGCTATTTTGACATGAACACGTATTGCAAGGGTTGCGGTATCTGCGCCAAAGAATGCGTCACCGGCTGCATCAGCATGGTGCCGGAGGAAGAATAATGGCCCACCGAGTAGGTATGGAAGTATCCATTGCGATCTCCCACGCGGTGCAGATGTCTAAGGCCGAAGCCATCGCCGCGTATCCCATCACCCCCCAGACCCACATCGTGGAGCATCTCTCCTCCATGGTGGCCAACGGGGAGTTGGACGCGGAGTTTGTCAACGTCGAGTCGGAACACTCGGCCATCAGCACCTGCATCGGTATGTCCGCGGCGGGGGCCCGGACTTACACCGCCACCAGTTCCCAGGGACTGGCCTTGATGAACGAGGTCCTCTATATCGTCAGCGCCCTGCGGCTGCCCATTGTCATGACCGTGGCCAACCGGGCCTTATCCGGACCCCTGTCCATCTGGAACGACCACAGCGACATCATGGGGGCCCGGGATATCGGCTGGATCCAGATTTTTGTGGAAAACGGCCAGGAATCCTTCGACCATTCGGTCATGGCCTTCAAGATCGCCGAAAATCACAAAGTCCTGCTGCCCACCATCATCAACCTGGACGGCTTCATCCTCTCCCACGTGGTGGAGGCCATGGAGTTTCCGGACCAGGAGATGGTGGACAAGTTTCTCCCCGACTACCATCCGAGTTACCAACTTGACACCGAAAAGCCGGTGACCATGGGGGCCTTTGCCATGCCCGAGGTGTATACCGAGGTGAAGATGGGCCACCAAATGGCTCTCACCGGCGCCTATGACCATATTCTCAAGGTCTGGAAGGAGTGGGGCGACCTCACCGGACGGCACTACCAACCGGTGGAGAAGTACAAGACCGAAGGTGCCAAGATCCTGCTGCTGACCATGGGCTGTCTGGGCGAAGTGGCGGAAGTGGCGGTGGACGAGATGCGGGAGGCCGGGCTGGAGGTGGGACTCCTCAAGCTCCGGCTCTGGCGGCCCTTCCCCTTTGCGGACTTAAGGGAGGCGGTGGACGGCGCGGAACTGGTTATCGTCTGTGACCGGGCCCTGTCCCTGGGGGGCGCGGCGCCGCCGGTGTTGGCGGAAGTGCGCAGCGCCATTTATGACATAGCCAACCGGCCCCAGACCGCCAGCTTCGTCATCGGCCTGGGGGGCCGGGATGTGGACCCGCAAGCTTTTAAGAACATCGTGGCCCAGGCCCAGGCCGAGGCCCAAACAGGACCGACCCAGGAATACCATATATTTGGGGTAAGAGGCTGATGGATAAATTCGGTTATGCCCAAAGCCAGAAATTCGACACTTATGCCTCCCGGCTGATGCCCCGGGAGGAGTATTTTACTTCCGGACACCGTTCCTGCCAGGGATGCGGCGAGGCCCTGGCAGTGCGCTGGGTCACCAAGGCCATCGGCAAGGACGCCATCATCGCCCACGCCACTGGCTGCATGGAGATCGTCTCCTCCGGCTGGCCCCAAACGGCCTGGATGCACCCTTGGATCCATGTGGCCTTCGAAAACACCTCCGCGGTGGCTTCCGGCATCGAGTCGGCCCTTAAGGTCCTGGAGCGGAAAGGCAAACTTAAAGGCCCCATGCCCAAGGTAGTGGCCATGGGCGGAGACGGGGGCACCTCGGATATCGGCCTCCAGTCCCTCTCCGGGGCCATGGAGCGGGGTCATAATTTCACCTATATCTGCTGGGACAATGAAGCCTACATGAACACCGGCATCCAACGTTCCAGCTCCACGCCTTACGGGGCCATGACCACCACTTCGCCCCCAGGGAAGTTAAGCATCGGCCAGCATACTCAGAAAAAGAACATGGTGGCCATCGCTGTGGCCCATGGCATCCCCTATGTGGCCACCGCGTCCCCCAGTTATATGTTCGACCTCTACTTTAAGGTGCGTAAGGCCCTGGAGACCCCCGGACCGGCTTACATCCACGTGCTGTCGGTCTGCCCCACGGGCTGGCGCTCCGCCACCGACCTGAGCGTCCGTCTGGGCCGCCTGGCGGTGGAAACCGGGGTCTTTCCCCTGTATGAAGTGGTGGACGGCCGTTACCACCTCACCGTGGAAGTCCCCAAGATGCGGCCGGTGAATGATTATCTCAAACCCCAGGGACGGTTCCGGCACCTCCGGGAGAAGGAACGGGACTTCATCCAGAGGCATACCCTGGCGCAATACCAACTGCTCTTGGATAAATGCAACGCAACCTACCCGGAATTTCCGGTGATGACTGAAGAAACGGAAGAAGAGACGGAATAATGGACCTGCCACGCCTCGAAACCATCCTGTCGCGCTATGAAGGGGAGACCTGGGACCTGATTCCGGTGCTCCAGGACATCCAAGATTCTTACAGCTATCTGCCCAAGGACGAACTCCAAGTGGTGGCGGAGCGCCTGAATGTGCCCCTGACCCAGATATACAGTGTGGCCACCTTTTTTAAGATGTTCTCCTTGATTCCCAAGGGGAAACATCAGATCAAGGTCTGCTGCGGCACCACCTGCCACCTGCGGGGGGGCGGCCGGGTGGCGGAATCCATGAGCCACCGGCTGGGAGTGGAGGTGGGCTACACCACCAAAGACATGCAGTTCTCCCTGGAGACTGTGGGCTGCCTGGGTTCCTGCGCCCAGGCCCCGGTGGTCATGATAGATGACAGATACTTCGGCCGGACCACGGTGGACAAGGTGCCCAAAATCCTAAAACTCTATAAATAACCAAACTCGAGAAGAGCTATGCCAAGATTTGAATCCACAGACCACCTGCGGGAATATCGTCGCCAGCTTGTCGCCAAACGGGATCCCAACCAGACCCAGGTCATGGTGTGCGCCGGGCCGGGCTGCCTGCCCATGGGCAGCGAGGAAGTGGCGGCCGCGTTCCGGGAAGAGTTCGAGAAAAACGGCCTAGGGGCCAAGGTCCTCCTGAAGGAGTGCGGCTGCCACGGACTATGCGCCGGCGCCGTCCGGGTACTCATCCGGCCCCAAGAAATCACCTACCAGCACGTTACCCCTGAGGACGTGCCGGAGATCGTGGAAAAAACCCTGAAAGAGGGGCAGGTGGTGGACCGCCTGGTCTACGAAGATCTCCACAGCCATGAAAAGGCCGTGCATAAAGGGGAGATTCCTTTCTTTAAAGGCCAGATGCCCATCGTCCTCAGGAAGCTGGACGTCATCGACCCCACCAGCATGGACGACTACCTGGCCATGGGCGGCTACCGGGGTTTGCGCCAGGCCCTGCTGGAGATGAAGCCGGATGAGATCATCGACGCCGTTGATAAATCCGGCCTCCGGGGCCGGGGCGGCGGCGGCTTCCCCACGGGCCGCAAATGGCGCATCTGCCAGGACGAGCTGGAAGAACCCAAGTTCATCATCTGCAACGCCGACGAAGGGGACCCCGGGGCCTTCATGGACCGGGCGGTGATGGAGGGGGACCCCCACGCAGTGCTGGAAGGCATGATCATCGGCGCCTTCGCCATCGGCGCCTCCAAAGGCTATATCTATGTGCGTCATGAATATCCCCTGGCCGTGCGCCGCTTGCAGTTGGCCATCGATCAGGCCCGGGAGGCCGGTTTTCTGGGCAAGAATATCCTGCGGTCCGGATTCAACTTCGATATTCAGATCTCCCGGGGCGCGGGCGCTTTTGTCTGCGGGGAAGAAACGGCCCTGATCCACTCCATGGAGGGTAACATCGGCGAGCCCAGCCCCCGGCCCCCCTACCCGGCCCAGGCGGGTCTCTTTGGCAAACCCACGGTGATCAACAACGTGGAGACCTGGGCCAACGTGCCGGAGATCATCAATATGGGGGCCGACTGGTACGCCGGGATCGGCACCGAAAACAGCAAAGGCACCAAGGTCTTCTCCCTGGTGGGCGCGGTGAATCAGACGGGGCTGGTGGAAGTGCCCATGGGCACCACCTTGCGCCAGATCGTCTATGACCTGGGAGGCGGCATCCGCCAGGACCGGGAATTTAAAGCAGTGCAGACCGGCGGCCCTTCGGGCGGCTGTATCCCGGCCCAGTTCCTGGACCTGCCGGTGGACTACGACAGCCTCCAGTCGGTGGGCTCCATCATGGGCTCCGGCGGCATGATCGTCATGGACACCACCAGTTGCATGGTGGACGTGGCCCGCTATTTCATCAATTTCCTCTATGAAGAATCTTGCGGCAAGTGTACTCCCTGCCGGGAAGGTTTGAAAAATCTGCTGTTCATTCTCGATGAAATCATTCACGGCCGGGGCACGGAAGAGCAACTGGCGCTGATGGAAGAACTCTGCGACACCATGGCCGCGGCCTCCATCTGCGGTCTGGGAAAGAGCGCGGTCAACCCCATCCGCTCCACCATCAAATATTTCCGGGAAGAATACCTGGCCCATATCCGGGACAAGAAGTGCCACGCCCTGGTCTGCCGGCCCCTGCTTAAGTACACCATCGATCCCGAAACCTGCACCGGCTGCCTGGCCTGCGTGCGGGAATGCCCGGTGGGGGCGATTTCCGGCAAGAAGAAGCTGCCCCAGGAACTCGACCAGGAACTCTGTGTCAAATGCGGGCTGTGTTATGAGGCTTGCCAGTTTGACGCGGTGCATATTGAGTAGGTTATAAAGTGAGCCGTAAGCAGTGAGCAGTGAGCAGCCCATTAATACTGCATCTCATACGGTTGAGGCTGACTGTTCAGGAGAATAAGATGGTTTGGAAGATCAGTGACGAAACTGCTTTTGACACCCTGGGCGATGAAGTGCGCCTGACCATTAACGGTGTCACCATCCGGGCCCCCCAGAATCAAAGCCTGTTGGTGACGGCCCGGCAGAACGGCTTCGAGATTCCCACTCTCTGCTATCACCGGGATCTCCCTTCGGAGGGCCAGTGCCGGATGTGCGTGGTGGAAATCGGGGAATATCCCCGCACCCAGATCGTCAATTCTTGCACCTTCCCCACCCAGGCAGGCCTAGTGGTGCAGACCCACTCGGAAAAGGTGGTGCAATCCCGGCGCATCGTCCTGGAGCTGCTCCTGGCCCGGACGCCCAAGGCCAAGGCAATCCAGGATTTAGCGGCGGCCCACGGGGTGTACGAATCCCGATTCAAGACCGATGACCCGGAGGAACTCTGCATCCTTTGCGGGCTGTGCGTCCGCACCTGCCGGGAAGTGGTGGGGGTGAGCGCCATCAGCATGAAGGGCCGCACCCCGGATAAACAGGTGGCCACGCCCTTTATGGAACAATCCTCGGCCTGCATCGGTTGCGGTTCCTGCGCCTTCATCTGCCCCACCAATGTCATTCCCTACACTGAAAAAGACGGCGTGCGCACCATCTGGGGCCGGGACTTCGAACTACAGCCCTGCAACGTCTGCGGCAATTACATCGCGCCCAAGTACCAACTGGAACACTGGGCCAAACTTACCGGGGACCCGGTGGAGACCTTCTTCGTGTGCAGAGATTGTAGATAATTGGGGGACGGGCCGGGGACTTACGGTGTCCCTGGGTCCTCCTAGCAATCCAGAAAAAATTTTAGGGCACAGCGTGACTGTGCCCTTTTTTTGTTCTGAGGAATAGGGATAAAAGACGACTTAATTATCCTTCCGAAAACCATTTTTCCACTACTCCTAAGACAGAGGGTTGCCGATGAATGGTTTAAGGATTAACTTAAGTTCCAGGGCAGGAACATTTCCCCTCTCACCTCCGCCGTTGCCTCGCACCTCCTCCATTATCCGAGTCATTGAGTTACTGCCGGGACACCGAAAGGAGTCGGTCATGAAGAAAGCTATTGCCGTATTTATTCTAGGCATAGTCTGCCTTTTTCTATTCAGCGTCACTTACGGGGTCAAGGTCTTTTCCGCCTGGGAACGGCGGTCGCAGGCCGAGAAGCGTTTGGAAAACCAACATGCGTCTGGTTCCGTAGGCCCTGCCGTGAGAGAGTCCCGGGGCAAGAAAATCCGGCTGTCCATGAATTCCTTTGATCTGGCCAATGGTTTGACTTTTCAGGAACTGGACGACATCCGCCACGATCCCAACTCCCGACTGTCGGCCTTTCTCCTCCTCCTTACCTCTCTGTGGTTGGCCTGGGGCTTGCGCTGGTCCAAGGGCAGGCCCTAGCCGGGGGTGGGATTTTATTCGAGTTTGAAGAAATAAACCAGACCCGAGCAAGATAACCAAGGAGCGGTAATTATGACCACCGGGCAACCCATCTCGGCGGACTTTCCATACAAGTCCAATTATATCGAGGTTCAAAGTTCGAGGATCCACTATGTTGATGAGGGTTCGGGTAACCCAATCCTCTTCCTTCACGGTAATCCCACTTCCTCGTACCTGTGGCGCAACATCATTCCCTATGTGACCCCATTGGCCCGCTGCCTGGCTCCGGACCTCATTGGCATGGGGAAGTCAGACAAGCCCGATATAGAGTACCGGTTTTTTGACCACAGAAAGTACGTGGAAGGTTTCATCGACAAGATGGGGCTAAGGAACATCACTCTAGTGCTGCATGATTGGGGTTCTGCACTCGGTTTCCATTATGCCCAGCGGCACGAAAGCAATGTCAAAGGACTGGCATTCATGGAAGCGATCATCCTGCCGGTGCCGAGTTGGGATATGTTTCACCAGGATGCAGCCAAGATTTTCCAGGGCTTCCAGACTCCCGGGGTGGGTTGGGACATGGTTGTGAACCAGAACATGTTCGTTGAGCAAATACTGCCAGGAGGAATATTTCGGAAATTGAGCCTGGAAGAAATGAACCACTACCGGGAGCCCTTCAAGGAACCGAAAAGCCGTAAACCCGTTTGGCGGTGGCCCAACGAACTTCCAATTGAAGGGGAACCCGCCGATGTGGTAGAGACTGTGGAGACCTACAACCGCTGGCTCCAGCGGACAGACCTGCCGAAATTATTATTTTATGGCAATCCAGGGGCGCTTATCCCGGCGCCGGTGTTGGCATGGTGCAAGCAAAACTTGAAACATTTGCAAACAGTGGACATCGGTAGTGGACTGCATTATCTCCAGGAAGACAATCCCTATCTCATCGGTTCAAAACTAGCCAGTTGGTATAAAAGCCTTTCCTGAATCTAGCGCGGCCACTAGTCCCTCTACCCGCTTATCCTCCTCCCCGCCATCTCCGCGGCCATGCGGATGGCGGCTTTGAGGCTCCCCGGGTGGGCTTTGCCCGTGCCCGCCAGGTCGTAGGCGGTGCCGTGGTCCACGGAAGTGCGGATGATGGGCAGCCCCAGGGTGACGTTCACCGCGTCCATGAAATGGAGGAGTTTCAGGGGAATGAGCCCCTGGTCGTGGTACATGCAGATAATGGCCGCGAACTCCCCCTGGGAGTGGCGCCAAAAGAGGGTGTCCGCGGGGAAGGGTCCGGCTACCCGCAAACCCTCCGCCTGAGCCTGACGCACCGCCGGGGCGATGATCTCCTCTTCCTCCCGCCCGAACATGCCCGCCTCCCCGGCGTGGGGGTTGAGCGCGGCCACCCCCAGGTAGGGGGAGGCCAGGCCGAAATCCCGCTGCAGGGCCCGGGAGGTGAGGCGCAAGAGGCGCAGGATCCCCTCGGGGCTCAACTTCGGGGGCACTGTGGCCAGGGCGCAATGAATGGTGGCCAGAACCACCCGGAATTCGCCCCCGGCCAGCATCATCCCCACTTCTCCCCCTCCGGTCTTTTCGGCCAGCAACTCGGTATGGCCGGGATAGTCATAGCCGGAGAGCTTCATGGCGATCTTACTGATGGGGCCGGTGACCATCCCGGCCACCTCTCCCCGCCTAGCTAAATCCACCGCGGTAAGGATGTAAGAAACCATGGCCGCGCCCCCGGCAGGGGTGGGGTGTCCATATACCAGATCATCCTGGCTTAAATGGGACAGGGCCAATAAATCCACGGTCCCCGGCTCATACCGGCCTGCCTCGGGGGCGTCCACCACCTGGATTTTTAGCTCCGGAGCCAGGTTCTGCCGGGCCCGCGTCAACGCAGGCAGATCCCCGAGGATCAGAGGGCGGCAAACCTGATAAATCTGCGGGGTGGTCAGGGCCAGGACCATGATCTCCGGCCCCACTCCCACCGGATCACCCATGGTCAGGGCCAATAAGGGTCTGGTTGGTTGTTGGGTCATAAGAGAACCTCAGAGTTTAAACCGGAATTGGTTTTTTTCCTGCAATTATCCCAGTAAGTGTGCCAAAATATGGATCACTTAAATATACGATTTGAGGTGGAGCGGGTCAATGACGGACGAGGGCAAAAGGCAGTTGCGAGAAGCGAAGCTGGGGTTCATCGGCGCCGGCGCCATGGGCGGAGCCATCATCAAGGGACTGCTGGCCCAAGGAAGGGTGGCCCGGGAAAATCTGACTTTTTTTGATCCCGATCCGGCTCGCCAGGCCCAAATAGAAAAGCTGGGGGTGGAAGCCGCGTTGGACAACGCCGAAGTGATGCACTCCCAAGTGGTCATCCTGGCGGTGAAGCCCCAATTGCTGGGTCCGGTGCTGGCCGGGATTAAGGACTTTGCCCGGCCCTGGCATCTGGTCATCTCCATCGCCGCGGGGGTCACCCTGGCCACCCTGGAGGCGGCTTTGCCCGAATCCCGCCTCATCCGCACCATGCCCAACACCCCGGCCCTGGTGGGCGCGGGCATGACCTGCCTGGCGCCGGGAAGCCGGGCCACCCCGGAAGACACCGTTTTGGCTCTGGCTCTCTTTCAGGCGGTGGGACAGGCCGCGACTGTGGAAGAAAGGCTGATGGACGCGGTCACCGGGTTGAGCGGCAGCGGCCCGGCCTTTGTGGCCCTGTTCATTGAAGCTATGGCCGACGGCGGGGTCAAGGCGGGCCTGCCCCGGGTTCTGGCCCATAACATGGCGGTGCAAACCGTTCTGGGCTCGGCCAAACTCGTCCATGATGAGGACTTGCACCCCGGGAAGCTGAAAGATATGGTGGCCTCCCCCGGAGGCACCACCATCGAGGGTCTGCATGTCCTGGAAAAGGGGGGATTCCGGGGCCTGGTCATGAGTGCGGTGACCGCGGCCGCGGCGCGGGCGCAGGAGTTGGGAAAGTAGCTATCAGCGGTCAGCTCTCAGCTAAAAGATTTACCGCAGAGACGCGGAGCGCACAGAGGTTCGCAGAGAATTAAATTAAGCCCTTGGCGTTTTGCGCCAAGGGCCCAATTATTAAGCTCTGCGCATCTCTGCGTTCCCTGCGCCTCTGCGGTTAGATTTTTAAACTGAAAGCTGACCGCTGATAGCTGACAGCTTCTTTTAAATATTGAACCGAATCTCCACCACATCCCCGGGACGGATGGCATAATCCCGGTCCACCAGTTTTACCAGGCCTTTCGCCCGGGCTTCCTGCATGTTATAGACCCCGATCAAATCCTGATAGCTGACAATATCGGCCTTGATGAAGCCCCGGGCCAGGTCGGAATGAATCTTGCCGGCGCAACTGACGATATCCGCTCCGTCCGCGACAGGCCAGGCGTGTACTTCCTTTTTTCCGGCAGTATAGAAAAAGACGATCCCCGCCCGGGCGAGCACGGCTTCGATGACGGCATTGGTATCCGGCGCTTCGTCCGCCACCACCGTGGGCTTGAAGCTCAAAGGGGCCAAACCCCGCAGGAGGGCTATCTCTTCTTCACTAAATTGCACCTGACAGAGAGGCGTTTCCTGTTCCAGATATTCCAGGCACTTGTCTATGAGCTGCCTTTCTTGGGCGTCGGCGGTCCGGTCCCGGCGGGTTTCCAGCTTTTCCATATCCAGGATGAGCAGATCAAGGATATGGTCCCGGGCGATAAAAATAGCGTCGCAGTTCTGGAAGTCGTTCTGGATAAATTCGGCGTAAAAAGGAGTGGTTTTCTGGGGGGCGAATTTATGCTCCAGGGTTATTACCTTTTCGTCCTGAAATTTGACCTTCCCTTCCGGGAGATCAAAACCGGCAAAACATATTTTCATTGACTTTAACCTCGCTGGCAAGAGCTGTTTGTCATTTATCGTCAAGCACAAAAAAAAGGCGGGGATAATCATCCCCTGCCGCTACAGTCCGGGAATCGCGGTCCCATTGCCAATCAATTCTAATATTTAATTAAACCAAGAATCGTTTCTGAAGTCAATATTAATGGAAAAGGCCAGGAGTTTTAGCCCAGGCGAGACGCCCGGACCAACAATCTTAGCCTTTCCTCCATAACCCTAACTCCAGGTCTTGATCAATCGCAAATGAATATCCACGGCCGGGGCGCTGTGGGTGAGGGCGCCCATGGAGATGAAATTGACCCGGGTGGCCGCCACCTGGGGCAGGCGCTCAAAGGTCATGGAGCCTGAGGCTTCCAGCAGGGCCCGGCCCAGGGTGAGGTCCGCGGCCTTGGCCATATCCTGATCGCTCATGTTGTCCAGCATGATGACTTCCGCGCCGATATTCAGGGCCTCTTGCAGTTGCTCCAGATCACTGACTTCCACTTCGATCTTCAAAGTATGGGGCGCGCTCTTCCG
>ENA-OSEO01003204-OSEO01003204.1-sediment-metagenome-genome-assembly--contig:-NODE-3204-length-20015-cov-6.652372_pt1 | contig 20015 bp, 20 predicted proteins | sample MGYA00237883_ERZ534232 | MGnify/ENA metagenome assembly ERZ534232
TACCGCGAATTCGGCAGCGGACTGTATGGTCATCCGGAAAGAGACGACCGCAGCGGCGTATTTTTCAGCTCCGGCCGTCTGGGGCATTTATGGAGTTACGTCAACGGCGTCGCCGCCGCAAATCCGGATAAAATTCTGGTGATGTACGGCAGCGACGGTTCCCAGCAGGAGGGCGCCGATGCCGAAGCCGCCCGCTATGCCGTTTCCCAAAAGCTTAATGTAAAACTCATGATCGATGACAATGATGTAACCATCGCGGGTCACCCCAGCAACTATCTGAAGGGGTTTAACATTGAACAGACCTTGCAGGGCCACGGACTCGGGGTCGACAGCGGCAACGGCGAGGATTTAGAACAATTATTCAGAAGAATCCAGTCGGCCCTGACAACCCCCGGCCCCTTTGCCCTGATCAACAAAAGAAAAATGGCCATCGGGGTCGACGGCATTGAAGGCTCCCCCAAGGGGCATGATGTCATCCCGGTTGACATGGCCGTTTCTTATCTGCAGGCCAAAGGGCGCAGCGCTGCCGTGAAAATGCTGGAAAATCCGCCTGAACCCAAAGCGGTTGAAGCCACTCTCGGCAGTTCCGCAGAAACAGCCAAAAACAGGGATAATTTCGGCAAGATTATCTGCGAAATTCTCAAAGATGTGCCTGACCGCAAGGATAAGGTTCTGGTGGTGGATTCCGATCTGGAAGGTTCCTGCGGGCTGCATCACATCCGTAAGAGTTTTCCCGAAGTGTATGTGCATGGGGGCATCATGGAACGCAACAATTTTTCGGTCGCCGCCGGCTTCGGTTCCAGCGACGGCCGCCAGGGCATTTATGGAACATTTTCAGCATTCATGGAAATGCTTATTTCCGAAATTACCATGGCGCGTTTAAACCGTAGTCACGTGCTGGCGCATTTTTCCCATGCCGGTGTGGACGAAATGGCCGATAATACCTGCCACTTCGGGATCAACAATTTCTTTGCCGACGGCGGCCTGCCGGAAAATGATTTGACGCGGCTTTACTTCCCGGCCGACTCTCATCAGCTCAGCGCCGTCCTTAAATCCGTATTTCACCAAAAAGGCCTGCGGTTTATATTTTCCACGCGCTCGGCCACGCCGTTTATCCTGAAAGAAAACGGAGAACCCTATTACGGCGGGGATTACCTGTTTAATGCCGGCAAGGACGAAATCATCCGGGACAGCCGGAACGGCTTCATCGTATCTTACGGCGAAATGCTGTACCGCTGTCTGGATGCAGTTGAAAGACTCAAGGCCGAAAACATTGAGCTGGGACTGATCAACAAGCCCTGTCTGAACGTAGTCGATGAGGCCATGCTGCAAAAAATCGGCGCCGGAGCTTTTGTCCTGGTTGTGGAAACTCAAAATATCAAAACCGGCCTGGGAGCCAAATTCGGCACCTGGCTGCTGGAACGGGGGTATAAACCCCGTTATGCTCACCTGGGATCCGTCAGGGAGGGGCACGGCGGTCTGAGCGAACAGGTGCCGTATCAAGGCTTGGGCCGCGACGATATTATCCGGAAGGTAAAAGAGCTTCTGGGATGAGAAATTCAAGAAGTAGAGGTTGAAGGCTGAACGTTGAAAGCCGTTCAAGGGATAAGGGGCCGGGGAACAGGTGTCGGGGGGCGCTGAAGGGTTTATGTCTTGTATCCCTGCCCCCTGGCCCCTGATCTCTTCCGTTTTAAACCGCCGCGATTTCTTCCACCTGTTTCAGGTTTTCAATGATATAATCAGCGCCGGCGCGCAGCAGGTCACTCCTCAAAACCTTTACGTCCGGTGCTGAAGCGGCAAACCCGATGCCCACAAAACCGGTACGGGTTCGCCCGGCTGCGATCATATCATCCGGCATATCCCCTATATAATAGGCAATCACGGGCCGGGGCAGAATAGACGCAGCAACCGCATCCAGCATATAGGGCTCCGGTTTGGACAAGGAAACCCGTCGGCCTTCCTGTTCCAGAATCCGTTTTTCTTCCCGGATGCAGTCTTCAAGCGTAAACACAAGGCTGAAATATTTTCGGATGTCATGCCGATCCAATGCAAAATCGGCTTCGTTTTTCGGCCGCCCCGTAGCAATGGCCAGGATATGATTTTTAGCCAGCTTCTCCAACAGGGCCCTATCAGCCATCAGCATTTCCCGCAGGATATACCCTTCTCCGGTGTAAACCTGCGGCTGGATCCCATAGGTGTCCCGAAACAGACCAGCGCCGAGATAGAATTCCTGGAAAATCTGCTTGACGATATTGCCGCTGCCGACATCCCGGTTTGAAATCGCTCGGATGAATCTGTCTTCCGGATTTTTGTGTTTTTTCAGCAATGAAAACAAAGGGCTTTTTTGAGTTCTCAGAAATTTTGCCAGACCGCTGACATTACAACGGCCCATTCTCCGGCGATATCCGTCCCATCCGGATTTAGTTTCTTTAAATGGCTGCGGTTTATCAACCAGAATGAATAAAAGCTGAATGATGAAATAGGTTAAATCCCAGTCATTGTTCAAACCGCCGCTTTGTTTGACCGCCGCCAGTTCGGCCAGGGAAAACAGCGGATCCGGCAAATCCGATGAAGCCTGAGTCGGTTGAAAAAAGGCCCGGGCCGTTTGCCGGACCACGTCCCGGTAGGAGGCCGAAACGTCGATCAGAACCCCGTCCATGTCGAAAACAATTAACTGTTGCGATTTCTCTTTTTTCATCTGATACTCTTATAAAAGTCAGCGTTGATAAAAGTCAAGCGCGAAAAGAGGCGGTATGGGTTTACAGTCAAGCGTTCACGGTTATTTGAATCCTGATTCCTGAACCGTGAACCCCGGACCTTGAACCCAATTTTAACCATGGCTTTAAAAAAAATACTGATTATTCACCAGGGTGCCCTGGGTGATTTTATCATGACGTTTCCGATCATGATCGAACTCAGGAAAACCCATTTCCAGGTTGATGCGCTCTGCCAGAAAAAGCTGGGCGACCTCGCCCGGAAACTCAATCTGATTGAAAGGAGTTTCCCCCTGGAGTCGGCCGCTTTTGCCCCCCTTTACGGCGGTCTTTCGGATCGTATCGACCTCCAAACGGCGACCTTCCTGCAGTCCTACGATCGGATTATTCTTTTTTCCTTTTCCCGAAGCCTTCAGGCGAACATGGAACGGTTTGGCGCACCAGTGGTTCTGCGAATTCCGCCCCGGCCGCCGGTCGGAGAAAAAATTCATGTCAGTCGCTTCTTGTGGAGCCGTCTGGCAAGAGCCGGACTCCTTGAAAAGGCTGGGCTGATGTCAGAAGCATCGACCGTAATTCAACATTTGACGCTGCAACGCTGCATTGAAGCGGCGCCGGGGCCTGTTCTGATTCATCCGGGTTCAGGCAGCAGGAAAAAAAATTGGCCGCTGGAAAATTTTATCCGACTTGAAAAAATGCTCCGGAAAGACGGTTTGCAGGCTGAATTTATCCTGGGTCCGGCTGAAACTTACCTCCGGGAGGGCTTGGCCGCATCCCCCGCAACTATTCCGCCGATTCATATTGTCGACGACCTTCTGCAGGTATTAAGACTGATAAAGAGCGCTTGCGGGTTCATCGGCAACGATTCCGGATTGTCGCATCTGGCCGCTATTACCGGACTTCCGGTAACCGCTGTTTTCGGGCCATCCGATCCTGTTAGATGGAAACCGCCGGGGCCGGCTGTTGTCGTTGTCCACTCCGGTTCGGACTGCAGCCCCTGTCATGAAGATAAAAGCCGCACGTGCAATTCCATGGAATGCTTCAAAGGGATATCCCCGCAGAAGGTCTACGCGGCATTTCGGGAGCTGGTCAAACCGGTTCAAATTTAACAGGAACACGATCATCTATCGCTCATAAGCTCTAAATCAATGTTTCTGCCGTAAAGCCGCTTGGCTGACTTGAGCAAATGCTCATTAAGATCGGATACCAGGAATCGAGGCTCTCCCCCCCTGCAAACGGCCCTTTGCAATTCATCATTTTCCCTGAAAAAATCACCCAGCGCGGCCGGAACGGTCTCGCACGCATCGATGAGATGAACCCGCTTTCCGATTTTACGTTGAATGGTCTTTTTCAGCAGGGCGTAATGATTGGACCCCAGGATCAGGGTATCGATCTGGCGAACCTTTAAAGGGTGCAAACATTTTTTTACAATCCGTACGGTTTCAGGCTTCTTTAACCAGCCTTCTTCCACCAGCGGCGCCAGCAGCGGGCAGGCTGCTGAATACACCTTGGCTTCGGAATTTAAACTCAGAATCGCCTCAAGATAGCCGTTGCTGGCTACGGCCGCCCGTGACGCCACGATTCCGGCAACGCCCGTTGGTGCGGTTTGCAGCGCCCGCCTAACCGTCGGCCCGATTACATCCAGCACCGGCACACCACATGCAGCCCGCACCTGCCGCCCGGCAACACAGGCAATCGTATGGCTGGCAATCAGGATAAGCTTGGCGCCTCTCAGCCGGAGGAACTCCGCATTTTGGAGTGCATACCGGATGACGGCCGCAGCGCTTTTGTCACCGTAAGACCCCCGGACCGTATCGCCGAAATAAAAGATATCGCAGTCGGGAAACCGCTCCATGATCTTTCGCGCTAATCCCAGGCCGCCGATTCCTGAATCGAGTATCCCTAACATGATGATGCCGTCTTCGGGCGGTCTTTTTCGATCTCCTGCCTGACGCATTCGAGCACAACGCTGTCGGGGAAATCGCAGCGGATACCCGGGCATGACCCCGCCATGATCTGCCAGTTATTGATATCAACCAATACACTTTCAATGAACGGCCAGCGACGACACATGCGCGGCTTTACGGGATGGATTCTGCAAAGACCATCCCAGAAAACGCAGTATCCGTTTCGGCCCTGCGCCAAAACCGGCCTTTTCCCGGAAACCTGACAATATTTCACTAAAAACTCGTCCGGGTCTATTTTGATAAACGCCGCAATGGCTTTGATCTCGGCGCCGGTCAGATAAGTCCCGCCGAACCCTTTGCAGCAATCGCCGCAGCGCGTGCATTGAAAAATATCGTCGGTTTGATACCTCTTAGAAGGCATGGCGTGTATCCATGGCCCTTTTCAAGGTTACCTGATCCACATATTTCAGATCGTTTCCCATGGGAACACCCTGGGCAATTCGGGTTATTCGAACCGGATACGCTTTCAACCGTTCTGCGATGTATGCAGCCGTCGCCTCACCCTCAACAACCGTGCTGGTAGCCAGCACGACTTCTTTAACCCGGCCGCCGGCAAGCTTTTGGAATAATTCTTTGATACGGATATCCTCCGGGCCGATCCCATCCATCGGAGACAACACCCCCTGCAGGACGTGATAGGTTCCCTGGAAGGCGCCGGATCTTTCAACCGCTACCATATCCGCCGGTTGCTCCACCACACATATGATCTCCGTATTCCGGCGCGGATCGGAGCATATCCGGCAAACATCGCTGTCGCTCAATGAAAAACAGACCGAACAAAATCTGATTTTATCTTTGATGGCCACGATGCTGCGGGCCAGCCCTTCAGCTTCCCCGCGCGGCATCCGCAAAACGTGCATCGCCAAACGCTCGGCCGTCTTTTCGCCGACTCCCGGAAGTTTGCTGAAACTTTTGATCAAATCAAGAACCGCCGTCGGATAGTAACTCATCGCTACATTAATCCCGGGATATTCATCCCGCCGGTCAGTTTACCCATTTCGGCGCTGACCATTTCCTGGGATTTCAGGAGGGCATCATTGACGGCCGCCAGTATCAGATCCTGCAGCATATCCACGTCGGCGGGATCCACCACTTCTTTTTCGATCTGAATGGATAAGATTTGTTGTCGGCCGTTGGCGATGACCTTGATCATCCCCCCGCCGGCAGTGGCTTCCACCGTCTTTTCGGCCAATTCCTCCTGAAGTTTCAACATTTGGGTCTGAAGCTTCTGGGCCTGCTTCATCATACTTCCCATCCCTTTCATCCGGACACCTCCTACCGTATCTTTACGTCAATTAATTTGCCGTTGAATATTTCAATCGTATCCGCAACCAGCGGATTATTAAGAACCTCCTGCTTCTGACGATTTTCCAGGTCCCTTTGTTCATGGTTAGAACTGCCGGATGTCAACCGGCCTGTAACCGTGATGATTTTATCTTTGCCGAAATAACCGCGAACCGCCTTGTTCAGGAGCCCCATGTTTTTCTTGCGCTTGACCATAGTGATGTTGAAGCCGTTGCCGTTGACTTCGATTTCCATCGATCCTTCCGTCAGTGTTTTCAAGGCGCTGCTGGCAAGAAGGGTGGCTAAAGCGGGCGATTCTTCCGAGATGATATCCACAATTTCTTTCCAGACGGACTCAATATCATTATCCCCTGTATCGGTCCCGATCCCGAACGGTCTGATCTGTTCGGCGACAGCCGGTGATTCAGATGCAACCGGCCGGTTTTTTTTTAAAGGCGGTGTTACAGGGTTCTTGTCGGACAACTCCGTTTTTTGAGGCGCTGCCGTTGAAACGGCATTTTGCAGAGCGTCCAGTTTGACAATCAGATCCTCGATCGGCAGCGCCGGTTTGGCCTGAAACAATTTGATCAGCACCATTTCAAGGGCCAGCTTCGGCTGAGCCGACAATTTGACGACGGCTTCTTCCCTGAAAAGCAGTTCAAAAACCTGATTTAAAAAAACAGCAGAGACGTCCTTTACCTGGGTTTTCATCCGGTCCAGCTCGTGCGCCGGCAAATCCACCAGTTTTTCGACATTACCCCCCATTTTGACGACCACCAGATTACGGGCATGCTCTACCAGACCGGTATACAGCCGCTTCATATCGTGGCCTTTATCGTAGGTCTCGTCAATAATATCCAGCAGGGCCGGAACATCCCGGCGAAAGACCGCCTCCGAAATATCAAATATGATTTTTCGATCCATGATGCCCAGGATCTCCAGCACCTGCTCCTCCGTAACCGCGGCGCCGCAGCAGGCCATTACCTGGTCCAGCAGGCTGAGGGCATCCCGCATGCTTCCGCCGGCTTCACGCGCAATCAACCACACGCTTTCCGAAGGTATGCGGATACCTTCTTTGGTGCTGATCATTTCCATATGCCGGGTTATTGCCTCAATGGAAATGCGCCTGAAATCGTGTCGCTGGCAGCGTGACAGGATCGTAACCGGAATCTTCTGGGGCTCGGTCGTCGCAAAGATGAACATGACATGCGCCGGCGGTTCTTCCAGCGTTTTCAGCAGCGCATTAAATGCGGCGATGCTGAGCATGTGGACCTCATCGATGATATAAATCTTATACGTGCTGTGGGCCGGCATGTATTTCAGGTTCTCCCGCAGCTCGCGGATCTGATCCACGCTGTTATTGGACGCGCCGTCGATTTCATACACATCAACCGCCGATCCCGCCGTTATTTCCCGGCAGGAGCTGCAACTGTTGCAGGGATCCGGCGTGGGCCCTTTTTCGCAGTTCATGGCCTTTGCCAGGATACGGGCAACGGTTGTCTTGCCGGTGCCCCGGGGTCCGGAAAAGAGTATCGCGTGAACCATCCGTCCGGCTGTAATCGCATGGGTCAACGTCCGGGTAATGTGATCCTGTCGAACGACTTCAGCAAATGTCTGCGGCCGGTATTTGCGGGCGAGTACGAGATACGACATCCTAAGATCCTTTTTGCGAAAATCAAGCGTACGCGGTATAAAACATGTCGGCAGTACGTTCAGCGACTGCCGCTAAGTGACGAGGCTCCCGACAGAGGAAAATTGTTGGCGGAGAGAGTGGGATTCGAACCCACGGTGCCGTTTTTGACAGCACACACGATTTCCAGTCGTGCTCCTTCGGCCAGCTCGGACATCTCTCCCTGATTTTGCTGAATCATCATATTAGTGAAATTCAATTTATTGTATCAATTTAGCTGTTTTTCAAACATCGAGACTGATCAGGCTTATCATATTTTTTCAAAAGCTAACCTATTACAATTTATTGAATTTCCTGGCGGAGAGGGTGGGATTCGAACCCACGATCCCGCAAAATTTTCCTTGTAATTTCAGCTTGTTATAACTTCGATTTTTGTCTTGCTGACGGTTTGCTGACGGTCAAGATTAAATACGTTATCAAGCTTTATCCTTAGTGCACTTGTAGCATATTCCGCATACCGGTCAACCATTTTCGGATCGGAGTGTCTTAATAGTCGTTGAATGACCCCTTTGTCAATACCGGAATTTAACAAGTTGCAGGCGAACGAATGGCGGGTTGACTGATACAGTCTAACCCGTTTCACACCGGCATCATCGCAAGCCTGATTCCAAATCCGGTTAATATTTTTCGAATATGGTCGGCCTGTTTTCGAAAAAAGAAAAACAAACGGGGTAAGGTTCCTGGGAACACTGTCAAGCAGTTCCATCAGATTCGTATGCAGCGGAAACGCCTGCTCGTGGACACCTTTGACGTCCTTCAGCTTTTCTTCTCTGTCAAATGCTTTGGCAAATAATATATGATCACCCTGGATGTCACATTTACGGAATGCCCTTGCCTCCGACGGCCGGCATCCGGTCAACATCATGAAAAGGAAAATGTACCGATCTTCCTGAGGAATGAACGGTAAAATGTGCCACTGATCGGCCTGGGTCAGCCAGCGGATTGCAGGTTTTTTGACTTTTAGTGTCGGCCAAGTCGGCATGTAAGGAATATAACCCGATTCATGAGCTGCCCGAAAAATCATTTTCAGGCAATCCATGACATTTTTTTTGCCTTTCGGGGCGCGGTCGATCTGATTCTGAAATTTTTTCAGTTTATCTGCCGTGATATCAGACAAAAATGCATTGCCTAATTTTGGCAAGATATGATTGTTAAGACTGTTCTCGTAATCATGAAGGGTCGCCGATGCCACATCCAGGGTTCCGAGCCAGTTTTGAGAATATTCGGCGATATGCATGGGGCGGCGGTTGCGGTAGCGTTTCGGTTCAAAGATGCCTTTGTCGATCTCGCGGCGGATGTCCTGCAGTAAGAATTCGGCCATTTCGATGACCTTGCAGGGCATATGCCCCATGTGCTTATATAGCCGTTCCCTTTTGCCCTGCCAGTACAGATCGACATAATACCTATTGGACTTTGCATCAAACCTGATTTTCCCCGCTTTTGACATAATGGGTTCCTCCCAGTTTATGGGTGGATTCGTACCATATGCAAATGCAGTGTTCAAGTTCAAAAGAAAATCCTTTTTATTTAATACCTACATTTTCAGGTCAAAAGGCCTGTAGGGCAAGATGAATCGTACTTTCTTTTTCGATTTCTCTCAAAATTTATAAATTTTGAGAGAGTCATAAAACGGATGGTATAAATGAAATTACAAAACATGGCGTGGGATGATGATCGAAGCACCGACGCCCTCTACCCAAGCACCGCCACCAGAAGCCCTACGATCAACTGCAACAGATATATCGCGTCATTCCCTGCCCGAGACACTTCGAGGGGAATCATCGCGTCCACGCGAAAACATAGCGGCACCGCCGCAATCACGCCGACGGCCTGCGTCGCGGGCGCTTTCGTCGAACAGACCGTCGGCGACAATCGATGCGGCCATGGTATGCGGACTGGTCACCGCAGCACGTATTTAAAAGATCAGGACCAGCCCGACGTACCAGGGCCGCTCATCATAAAAGCGCGTCCCCGCGCCATATGCGCCATAGAGGCGCAACACCATTCCTTGCCCGCCGCATGGCGTTGCGGGTTAATCCCGCAAAATATAAGATTCAGACCCCGCAGCTTGGCGCTGCTTTTGCCCGATTACGTATTGCGAATTATCGGATGTGGGCACGCTCTTTCTCTTTGTGCCCATGTCCGATAATTCAGGCTCGCAATACGTAAGAGGACATTGCAAAAGCTGTGACAAGCATCTTTGCGGGAATTCCACAGCCCCGCTTGGGTGGCGGCACCGTCCGCAATATCCAGAAAATCAGACGGCGGTTTTCGCGCTGTGTTTGTCCCTGTTTGAAAATCTGTGGGGCGGGCGGTTCTTTGCCCGGTCCACAGTTTTTCAGGGACACGCTTAAACACTGCGTGAAAAGCGCCCACCACAGCCCCGCAGGGTTATCGATAGAATTCCATATCTCCCAGGCTAAGCACGCCTGGGAGATGGCGTAGCCGCCATTAGCGGCGGAGCCCCGACGATCAAAACCCATTGGCCTACGCTGTCCCCATGACAGCTATGGGCGATGACCGTAGAGGCATACCGCCGGCAACTGAAGGCAGCGGAACCGGTGGGTAAATCATAAATGTTTCTCCGACGATTTCAGGTCATGTGTCGTCGGCGGCTACACCCGGATTTCCGGGCTGATGCGGTCGCCATGCCTCGGCGATAACTCGGCAAATCTGGGCCATGCTCCGACCAGGGGCGAAGTCAGATCGTCGTTCTGACACGATTCTGCGAGGCTGGCTCTGGCCGGCGCCGACGACTTCTGCGGGATTTATCTTAGATCGCAGGTCTTCGGGCGTCGGCGCGGGCGGCGTCTGGACTGGATCTGACGGCGTCAGGGTCGGCGAATTCAATGTCGCGGTTTTCAGGGCGTGCACCGCATAACGGACAAAAATCAAAGCCTGTTCGCGGGTATTCACACAAACAGTTGAAACACTGGTGAAGTAAAACCACAGGACCGGGATCGGAAATAAAAGCCCCAGCCAGCTGCTGCGACATCTGTAATGGTGGGCAGGGGCGACCGCGCTCCTTGTCGTGTTGAGCAAAAAAAACCAAGTGCATGCACTGCCTCAAAAGCGGCGAGGGATGATATTTTTTACCTGTGTTATATGCTTCGATCAAATCTTGGAGTTCCTTTTTCATCGCTTTGGAATGATGTGGGGCCATGCTCTTGAATAATTCATTCCAATATTCGGCAAGGGCGGATTTTTCTTCGCTCGCTTGTTTGATGTTTTCGATCTGAAAAATAAGATCGTCAAGAAGTGATTGACCGCCTGATGATGTTACGTTCTTTAAGTTTCTGTATGATTGCATTTCGCGCCTCCGGTGAAACAGTTTCTATTGCGGACATAACACTTTGTTGGAATTCACTGACGGCGGTCATATCGTAGAGCCGTTCAAAAACATGTGATTGGAACCGTAACTGCTCAAGGCATTCCCGGGCGGCTTTCAAAAGCAGTTCGCCAGGGTCTTTAAATTGACAACCTTTCAGAACATGAGTCTTTTTCAGCCGGTCAAGGGTCTGTTGATCTCCGTTCAGCCATGATTTCAAAAATTCCATCAGCTGTATGGTGTCAGCATTGATTTTGTTCAGTTGTGCGAAGGTATCCAACTCATTTTGCAGGACCTGATGTGCCTGCTCCATGACGACGTGTTTAACCATTGCGCCTTTGAGTTTTTTGCGGGCCTGACTTATGGCAGAATCGCTGGTTTTAAAAAAAACAGCACATTCATGCCCGGTTTTACCATCACGAATCATTTGATTTAGTGTCACAAGGTCAATTTTTACTGTCATAATATGAAACCCCTTTAGTAAGTGGCCTTAAGCGGCAGCCGGCATTTCTGACTTTATAATGTGGCAGCCACACCGGGTTGAGACGTTGTATGTTTCTTTTACAGATTAACTTATGATATCAGCATGTTGAATTGAGTTGAGTCAGGTTGAGTAGCCCGCTCAACAGACTCAACAGCTTGAATTCATAACAAATAATAGTCATTTTCGGCGGCAGAGTTGAGCGGTTGAATTCCTGGCCCTTTTTTCTTTTTTTCCACAGCTTCTCCCTTCGCCTTCCTCCAAACCGAACTGACACTACTCAACTACTCAACTTTATATATATATTATAATTAATATAATAATAATATATAATAAATTCATATAGATATAAAACCTCCGTCAGGTTGAGTAAGTCGCTCAACCTGATTCAACCTGATGATATCATTGATTAAATACATAACCTGTAAATACTGTCCATCGTTTTGCTCCCGTTTTTTTCGATTTCGATTTCACCGGATGCTTCGAGAGACTCCAATACGTAGTTATATTCTAAGTGCCCACCGTCCAGAACCCTGGAAATCAGAAGAGCTTTTCTGGTGACGTCCCCACCTTTTCGGGCAATATATTCTTTCACCTTACGCTGCTTCTTCTGCTGATCGCTTTCGCCCAATTGGTTTTCAAACAGGAACTTTGTCGAACGCGCAGCATATTCAACAACGCTGGCAGCCCCCATGATCGAATCAGACAGAATTGTGTTGCGTTGTGGGTTCGTTACTGCTTCAAGCAGCATGGCAATCTTCAGAATGCTCGGACTCCAACGTTTCAAATATGGCGTGATCGTTGTCTTCAGCTTATCGGGAAGCTTCTCCGCGTCGGCGTACATCTGGTTATGGATCTGTTCAAACATACGTCGCGAACTTCCCACTAAAGTATATTCCCGGGTCCCATTAAACCCGGTCAGTGTTCTTTCCAACGGCCGGACGAAGCCTGGACGAAGCACTTTATCGGCCGGCAACGCCGGGGGGATGGTGACATCCTCGGGTGGATAAAACAGAAGGAAGCGCGAAAAAAATCCACTTTCAAAATCTTCAAGGTTAATGTTAGCCTGCACCCACGCCAAGGTGCTGACTGAATTGATAGTGATGAACGGACAGCGAAGAAGGATCAAACCGCCGGTTTTTGTCTTTGATGACCAGGAATCTGGCACGTCGTAGACGTTTGTCAGAAATTGTTTATATCCATTATTGAAATTATTACCCAGATTTTTTGCCAGTTCCCCGAATTCACTTGCAACAAACATTGCGCCGTTGTGATTCTCAGACCCGGGTTCAGTTTTTAGGATTTCGAACACGCCATGACCTGACCCGCTATCAGGTAGGATCGGACTGCGCTTCATTATTAGATTCTCAGCCTGGATACGTTTTTTTTCGTCTTTTTTATCTTCCCCCTGGAAAAATTCGTCATTCCGTATAAGGTCATCCAAAACTCTGTTATGAATTCGGAAGGCGATCTCAGACCCCTTACGGAGTGCCGTACTCTTGAATGCGCCGGACACGCTGATCGTAATAGACCATAAGTTAGCAAAAAGTGGCTGGAAGTAACCATGAAAGACAAGCCGTTTTCCAAGGACAGCGCTGATAGTTGATATCACGGACTGAGTAATGATGATCGAACTGGCATTCGTTTCACTGCATTTATCATTGATATAGTCAGCGACCACTGCCGGTAATACCGACGTATCAAAATGTTCGACCGGGGAAGTGAGATTTTTAAGTTGAGCCTGTAGTGCAATATGGCGGATCTGAAAAAGGCGATCCGTCCAGAAGTTGAGGTTGTCCTGCATGTATTTGCTTTTCGGATCATCTTTCAAAAAGATTTCAGCGTATTTAACCCGACCATCAACAAAGACTGGATCGTTCATACTGCCGTCCTCTATCAGGTCCGACACAAAATCGCTTATGCCGATAGCCTTAACAACATCCTGTAATTTCGTCCCGCCTTCGGCGATGGGTTTCTTCTCGACGAATCCCGAAATCTGGATGAACTCACCCGGCAACCAAAAACGATAGTTACATAACGGCAAAGGCGCATCCGGTTTAGGAGCACGCAGAAAAATATTTGTTTCACACGTGTTTGGCGAATCACTGTACGAATTGAGATATTGATCGTAATTTTCAAATTTTAGATTTTCTATGAATGATAATGAACTCATATTGACACATTGCAAAACAGTGAAATCAAAATTTTCCGGCACCAGGATCCCTACGCCAAAGATGGTCGATGCGTCCTTATATTTCGATTTTTTTTCATTGAAATACGCGACTGACTGTTCAAAAGTGTACATCGTTTTAGAAGCGTTTATTTCGATCGGTTCGCCTGTTTCCGGACTGACCGGCATGGGCCTGTGCCCGTCATTGAGGTCATCCGGTTCGTATTCAACAAGCCTGTAAGGCGCCCATATGGGTAATGCTTTTAATTCGTCAGCAATATTTTCCGGATAAAAGTTTTTAAAAACAACACCATCTGTAATTGCAAAATCACTTTTTTCATCAAAAAAAATAAAATCATCATAAATCTTTTGTTTGCTCTTGCATTCAACTTGTTGTATAGTGGTCATATATCCCATCCTTATTTTTCGGCCGACGCCCTTGCCCGGGCGCCGGCCGTGTGTTTTTAGCGGTTATTTAATTTCAATTTTTTCATCGTCCAAAAATTCATCAAACAATTTCTGGGCTTCGATGTTGAGTGACCGAATTTCGGCCTCTGCCCGTTCCATAGCCTGTAATTCATGAAACAGTTCAGGGTTTTGGCGGCGCTGTCTGTGGGCCACCAGCGCGGTTAACCGGTCCTGAGACAGAAGCTCAAAACCCATCGGGGCGGATTCGAGGGCATCCAAGACATTATCGTAGCGACCCGACATCAGATCGTATCTGGATTCAATCGTAATGCCGTCACCCATCTGCCGAAGCAAATCCCTGATCTCTTTGCGCTGCAGATAGAGCATGAGCGGGTTTTCATCGGATGGACGCGAAGACAGTTTTGCTTTTGCCTCATCGATTTTTTTTGACCAGGTCATGTTTCTGACGACCTCGCTAAACCGGGTGAAAAATTTTTCGGCGATTGCGCGCCTGGAAAGGCGCTTGCCGACGGATGAAAGCGAGTCGTTTTTGTTGACCGATTTGATCTCGGCGAGAAAATCTTTTTCCAGGTTCAAAACATTGTCATGATGGTTTTCGACGCTTTTAATTGTTGATTCATCCATCCGCGGGTCGTGCTTGATGGACTGGATACCTGTCTTGCTGAAAAGTTCTAATGTACTAAGCATGGCTTGATTACTCCTTTTTGTTTTTGCGGCAAAAAGCCGCAGGTTAATAAAAGAGGCGATACACATAAAGGAAAGCTTACCGTGTATCGCCCCCGTATTACTTGCATTCCCCGCGCGGCCGACGCGGTGGAAAACGTAAAAATTAATTCATAATTTTATTCTTTTGGCTCCTTTCGTTTCTAAAAGTTTGTTATATTTCTCAGCATATCTATACGCTATTGCGGTTGAATTTGTGAAGTTCAAAAAGGTTGTAATTTTTACTTATTCTCTGGTCTGAGGACATATTGTTTTCCTTTCATTACTTTATTGATTCTATCTATGATAAGCTGAAATGCTTCTTCTTTTTTATAGTCAGCTTCTTTGATTCGATCGAGTTGCGAGATAATGATATTTGCAACCTGTACGGCAACTGTAACCGGATGAGTTTCAGTGTGAATAAATTTTGGTTTTTCCTTTTTCACTGGTTTCGATTTTTGTTCCGGTGCCGTATCGACGGATATTTCCGAAGTGACCTGGGTAGTTGGTTTGTCGGGAACTGATAACGACGCAATTTCAGCAGGAACAGTAGATACAACCGGTGCAGCAGGTGTGGATTCATCCGGCACAAACGAAGTCCCCGACGGCGAAAGCTTATACTGTTTCGGTCTTCCGGCATTCTCCCGGGCGCCTCCGCCCTGCGGCTGTCGTTTGCCCAAAGTCGTATTCGCAATAGTTTCAATGGGTTTTGATTTAGATGGCCCTACTGGGGCCACCTTCGTAAGCCCTTTTTGAATTTTACGACGTACTGCCTGTGATGTTTCATCTGATTCAGCCGCAATGATCCTGGCAGATTCTCTGATGCTTTTTGATTTGCCGGCAGCTACCATCTCCTGATGCTGTTTGGCATATGTGATGGTACAATTTCCAACAGCACGTTCGATGGCTGCGGTTACCTCCGAATAATCATTCGGATCCAAACAATTAATTAACATTTGTGTCAAGGTTTTACCTTTGCTTTTTTCTTTGAAAGCCCTTTTTTGAAGTGATATGTCCACAACGCTGCGCACCTATTTCTACAGAAGACACCTCTTTTAGATGCCGAAATAAAAAAGTGACTACATTGTGGACAGATACGGGTATTTTTAAAAACTTTGCTATTTCCACACAAAAACAAGGCGAAGATGTCTGCGATCAGTAGGCTATATAGATCGTTCAATGGTTTAACATTAAAATACAGCTTGCATGTCCAATCGCTTTTTGGCGTCGCAAGGGTAATGCCTTGGAGAATTTTGACATAGTCTTCCGAAAGTGAATTCATGACATCCACATTGAGGATTTGCTTTTTGACGGCATCTGACAAGATTGTGCGAAACTGAATGCCCAACCTGGTGAGCGACTTGACTTGCATAAAATTTTCAAATTCATCCGTTTTCTGATCCGGTTGAATTGTGTAATTCATCAAAAGTCTTTCGATGTCCTCCTCGCCGATTTCCAAAATATTGGCGAATTCCAAAATTCGCTCCAATCTTTTCCTATCGATTTTTTTCATTTCGCACCTATTTAAAGATATTTTAAAAATTTATGAAAAGGATATAACAGAAAATACTTAATGAATCAACATATATTTTCATTAAGTTTATTATTTTTCAAATCAGATTGGAATGACTTTCGACACAACAGGGATTGACCGAATGGGAATGAATTTCCGGCCCATGTGGAAAGGTTGGCCATAAGCCAGGCGCCGGCCGCCACAGACGTTCAAAAGATGCCACAACACACACGCACCAGCTGGCTGGGGTCGTTGACCCTGGTGCCATCCTGGGGCGGTTGGTGGCCGGTTGACGCCACTATCCGGATTAATTAGGCATTTTCCTTGTAAAAATACATAATCGATGTTAACAGTTTTTATGATCAAATCGCGCTGAACCTTCACAACAGGATAAACGCCGATGAACCATTGAACCCCATTTTATCAAATCGATAATTTGGGGTTTTTGCTTCAAAGGGGATAATGGAAAAGAGAATTGAACTATGGAGAAATGGGGATTGGCGGCTGTATACTGCAAACGGGGATTTCGGGAACTTTGGCAAGAATTTCTCACTAAATAATTACTTGTTGAGTGCCAAAAGGAAGTCTCACTATGAAAATACTAAGCACCACTTTTTTCCTTCTAATGTTTGTTTTCCAGTGCCCAGCTTTGGCTATAGATGTATGTAACTGTAAGGGATATGCAGGCCCTGGCGGTCCATGCTACGCAGGTCCTGGGGGACCCGCAAACGATGGCCCTGGTGGTCCAGCATACGCTGGGCCTGGAGGGCCATGTTATAGCGGGCCAGGCAGTTCTCGGTACGATGGCCCTGGTGGTCCTCGGTACGATGGTCCTGGTGGTCCAGCATACGATGGCCCTGGTGGTCCTCGGTACGATGGTCCTGGTGGTCCAGCATACGATGGCCCTGGTGGGCCGTGTTATGCTGGTCCTGGTGGACCGTGTTACTCGGGGCCAGGGGGAACGGGGAAATTATGTCCCTCTGTATGTAAGTGAAGTAACTTCATAAATAGCGAATACCATTTCCCCATTTGTTGTTCACATGTGGTTAATACGAAGATTAAAAATAATGATTAGTTTGAAATTCAAAATTTTGATTGGCGTTATTTTGCTAATATCAGCTTGCGCTCCAAGAGCTATTGTTCTTGATGGGATTCAATATAGTGAAGAATATCATGGTAAATTTTTGTCTTGGGTCTGTCGTGATGCATACGGGGGTAAAAAGGTACTTGTAGAATTGGGTATTTTTACAGATCCGAGCCTTCATGAACAGGGATTTGTTCTTTTCGACGGTAATAATACGGGAAAAATGACTCATTATCAGCGCAAGGGCGTGAATCACCGATGGGATTGGGGGCCGACTCAGGGGGATTACTGTTTTGTAATCCAGCCAGAAGGGATTGGCTTATTCTATGATTTCAGTAGTATTTCTAAGGGTGAATCCAGAAAGGCGGATAGTGTTTATAGATGTTTTCAAAGGTAGCGGATATATTCATTTCTAATATAGAATCATAAACAATATGGACCATGGAATTAATGAGTCATTAGAATCACTATCGTGGGATTCTGATAAAAATATCGGTGGATTTAAAATTCGTAGGAATAATGACTTCATTGTATTCAAACCATCGATTAAATATAAATCAGAGACAATAACTCGAATTAAGATCCAAGAATCAACATTCAAACATTTTGGTCCCTACACTTTAGAAATCTTATTTATGAAACTTGTTCCTGGTCTTAATGGCCGCGACCACGGAGAAACACTCCATTCTCAATATAATGAAAAACTCCCATCGGCTGTTTTTCTATCAACATTAGCAGGTGATGCTTTTCCAAACTACAACACAAAAACAGAAAAAGAATATAACACCGAAGCTCAATTCAGAGGTCACAACGTCAGGGTAGGTTATGATGATGATGGCCCATATCTTGATTGGTTTCATATTTCACCTATTCGAGAGAAACAATATAAGAAATCAAAACAATCAGAAGACACTTCTGGCTAACGTTAACTGTTAGGGATGGCGCAATTCGAATAGGTTATATCCCAAGATATTGTGGCGCCGGTATCTGATGCACAAACTTTAATTTTTCCAACATATCAAAAAACCTAAACTTGGGGACTGCGGCTATCATTATACAACGACCTTCAAAATGTAATTTAAGGAATATCGATAGAATTCCGCTGCCGCCATGTAACACCGGCCGCAGTGCCCCCATTTATCAGGCGGATGGGGTGGCGGAATGGGGATTGGCTGTATGCTGCAAACGGAGGTCGCAGGAACTATGGCAAGGAGTCCACTGCTGGTATTGTCTCAAATTATTTTAAAGCAAAAAGCGGCCGCCCTGCAATATTAATGCCCTATAAGGATATGATGAACTGTTTTGTAGCAAGCGCATTTGATCATGAAGACGTTGATACGATCTACGACTATGCCATCCGACCAGTGCTTAAAGAGCTTAGACTTAATCCATTTCGGGTTGATAGAATTGAACACAATGAGGATATAGATGATCGAATCTTTCACTTAATCGACCAATCTCAACTCTGTATAGCAGATCTTACGTTCGCCCGACCATCGGTATACTATGAAGCTGGTTACGCCTTTGGCACTGGTAAGCCTGTTATTTATATAGCTCGTAGAGACCACTTTCATGCAAGAGAGAATGATATAGTGGGTAACCTGAGGGTACATTTTGATCTTCAAATGAAAAACATAATTCCTTGGACTATTCCGAATGAAGCTTTCAAAAAGCGGCTTCGAAGTCGCTTGAAACATGTTCTAAAACCTCTACTCCGAGAGCAACGGAAGACCAGATTGAAACATGAAAACGAGAAACGTTTTGCCGCCTTGTCTCAAAATGAAATGTTTTCTGCAATCTTAGAGAAGGGGAAATCGCTCCTTTTTGCTCGTGGATACAGAAATAGCAAGAGTTGGGTATCCTGGCATTGGGAAGCTAACCTCTATCGCAACCACTTTTATAAAAAAGTAGATGATAGATACTTCCAAGTAAACCTACTTGTTCGATCAGCAATTAATAAAACAGCTTTGAAATGGCTTGATTATTACTTGCGTGACATTCCTGGCGAGAAGGAAGAACAATGTAAACAGATTAGATCCCTTATTGTCGTTGCTTCAATCAAAACTGCTATGCCGACAACGCTTCGAACATTACTTCCTTTTTGGGTACCTGCCGCCGATAATGTTTACACCAAGAAGGAGAGGGTTGGGTTTCGTGATGATATTCCTCAGTTCCAAGTTGTTGCCTTCGTCGACGGTGTCAAATCCATCGAAAATTTCGCTGTAAGATTCAGATCCATAATTGAATCTTATAACAAGAATGATATGTAAGACCTCTATCCAAAGTTTAGCGATTTGCTGAACCTTTAGCTACCGGGAACTCCGGCTATATTTCCCCGATCCAAATCAAACCATAAGCTGCGGAATATCGGTTCAAATCCCCGCCCGACACCCCCTGCCCTTTCTGCCTCCGGCATCGATCATTGCCATGTGGACCCATCAGGATGCTGCTCCGGAAATTTAAATATGCCACCAAGTGGCAAATTTGGAAACCTTAAAAATATTGCTAAAATGTGATTTGCTGACGGTTTGCTGACGGTATATTTTTTAGTACTAATTTAATGATATCAAATAGTTAGATGGCGGAGAGGGTGGGATTCGAACCCACGATCCCGTTTTTGACAGGATACCGCTTTTCGAGAGCGGGGCCTTCAGCC
>ENA-OSEO01003205-OSEO01003205.1-sediment-metagenome-genome-assembly--contig:-NODE-3205-length-20003-cov-3.567249_pt1 | contig 20003 bp, 11 predicted proteins | sample MGYA00237883_ERZ534232 | MGnify/ENA metagenome assembly ERZ534232
CCCTCGCGATGGAGGCTGCCGGCCTGGCGGTGCGGGCATTCGCAGAGGCGGGCACCCTGGCAGAAGCGCGCCAGGGGGTGGTCGAAAGCATCGAACGCCACGCACGTGAGCTGGCGCGTATCAGCGCAGCGCTGAGCAAAGCACACGGAGTAGGGTTCAATGGCATCGATTTCACGCTCGCGCCATTCCCGCTGGAGGCGGAATCGCTCGGGACGGCCATCGAACGGCTCGGTGTCGCGTCGGTTGGTCTGCACGGATCGCTGGCGGGGGCGGCGTTCATTGCCGATGCGTTGGACTGCGCGCGTTATCCCAAAGTGGGGTTCAATGGGCTGATGCTGCCGGTTCTGGAAGACAGCACGCTGGCGCAACGTGCTGCGGACGGCACGCTGTCGGTCAAAGACTTGCTCATGTATTCCGCAGTGTGTGGCACTGGCCTCGACACGGTCCCGCTGCCGGGCGATGTGAGTGGCGAAGCGCTGACCGCCGTTCTCCTCGATGTGGCGGCGCTGGCGCAGCGGCTGGCGAAACCCCTGACCGCGCGGCTGATGCCGATCCCGGGTAAAGGCGCGGGCGATCCGACGTCGTTCGATTTTCCCTTCTTTGCGAACAGCCGGGTGCTGTCCGTCGACGCCGCACCGTTGACCGGGCTCTTCGCTGGCGATGGGATGTTCGAGCTCGCGCCGCGCCATTCGCTGCGCTAGCGGACACTCGCTGTGCCGGTCTGTGTTCGCCGAACGCACCGTTGATGCTAACGAGTGTCCCGGCGGATCCGTACTGCTTCGCGGGTCTGAGCAGCCAGCCGCCGCTGCCGGAGGGCCAGGATGTGTACGTCGATGTGGATGCGGCAAACTACGACCTGGGGCGCGGTGCGGGAGAGCAACGAGAACAACAACACGGATGGGCCGGTCGTGCCGGCGGTGGGCGGTGGAAGCGGCTCGCCCGCACATACCGGATCGCTGCCGCCCATCGCCAACCTGCCGTGGCGGTAACGGGGATGAAATCTGTACTCCGGAACGGTCTCCGGCCTGGGCGTTCTTGCCGAAAGCGCCCAGGCGTGGGCGGGTCCCGCAATCATCTGGAACCCCCGCGCTGTCCTCCGATACGCGTCTTTGCCATCTTCAGGGACTTCAAGTACAATCGGGGTGAATGGATGGTCGAGACCTCTCGCCGGATTGAAGGAGACCGCCGCAAATGAGTGTGCGCATCGTTTCGGAGTTCGACCCCACCGCCGATCTGATTTTGTTTGCGGAAGACTGTCTCGATCTGCTGCGGCAAATGCCCGGCGACGCCGTGAAGCTGGTCGTCACGTCACCGCCCTACAACCTGGGCAAGACCTACGAGACACGCCTCCATCTGGACGAGTACCTGGCGCAGCAACGCGCGGTCATCACGGAGTGCGTGAGAGTTCTGCATGTCCGCGGCAGTATCTGCTGGCAGGTTGGGAATTACGTCGACAACGGTGAAATCATTCCCCTCGACGTCGTGCTCTATCCCATCTTCGCTGCTCTCGGACTCCACTTGCGCAACCGCATCGTCTGGCATTTCGGGCATGGCTTGCACGCGAGTAAACGCTTCTCCGGCCGCTACGAGGTCATCCTGTGGTTCACGAAGAGCAACGATTACACGTTCAATCTCGACGCGGTGCGTGTCCCCCAAAGATATCCGCAGAAACGGCACTTCAAAGGGCCGAACAAGGGCGAGCTTTCGGGCAACCCGCTGGGCAAGAACCCGTCGGATGTCTGGGAGATTCCGAACGTGAAGTCCAATCACGTCGAGAAGACCATCCACCCGTGCCAGTTCCCGGTCGAGCTTATCGAGCGGCTCGTCCTGGCGCTGACCGACCCCGACGATTGGGTGTTCGATCCGTTCATGGGTGTGGGTACGACCGCGATCGCAGCGTTGATGCATGGCCGTCGTGTGGCCGGCGCGGAGATCATGCCTGAATACATCGCGCTTGCCCGGGAACGCATCTATTCGGCCGCGCGAGGTCAACTCCGCGTGCGACCGATGGGCCGGAAGGTGTATGACCCCACCGTTTCTGGTCCCTCCACGCCCCCGAAGGTCGTGCACCTGAGCGGGAGCGTGGCGCAGCCGTTAGGGACCTGATCCGATGGTGACGGTGGGGGTGGTCACCGTTCCGGATGCTCAAATATGGAGGGGGAACATGACTGCGAAGGATTTGCTGGCGAGTTACCGGGCGAAACGGGATTTCCAGCGCACTGCGGAACCGGAGGGTGGCGTGCAGGTCCCAGCGGAGCAGCCGATCTTCGTCATCCAGAAGCACCAGGCGCGGACGCTGCACTACGACTTTCGATTGGAGGTGGACGGTGTGCTCAAGTCCTGGGCGGTTCCCAAAGGACCTTCCACAAATCCCAAGGACAGGCGGCTGGCGGTGCCGACCGAGGACCATCCGCTGGAATACGCCGATTTCGAGGGGGTGATCCCCGCAGGGGAATACGGCGCTGGCACGGTGATCGTGTGGGATAGCGGCACCTATCGCAATCTGAAGGCGGAGAAGCACCTTTCGATGGATGAGGCCCTTGCGCGCGGCACGGTCGAGGTGTGGTTGGATGGCCACAAACTCAAGGGTGGCTACGCTTTGATCCGTACCGGCGGCGATGGAGAAGACACGCGCTGGCTGCTGATCAAGATGAACGACGACCAGGCCGATGCCGCCCGCAACGTTACCCAGTCCGAGCCGCAATCGGTCCTCTCCGGGCGTACCCTCGAACAGGTCGCTGCTGCAGGGCCTGCACGACAATGAAGGCGGATCCTCTCTCTTCGTAGCGAATCTCCGCGCTACAGGGGCTGGCAACTCCTGGGAAAGGATGGCGTATCATGAGCGTCAAGACAGTGCACGTTGATTCACACGCGATCGAACTCTCCCATCCGGACAAGGTGCTCTTTCCAGGTGACGGCATTACCAAGGGTGAGCTGATCGACTATTACCAGCGCGTCGCCGCGACGATGCTCCCACACGTGAGACAGCGGGCGATCTCCATGCAGCGTTTCCCCAATGGGATTGCCGAGAGTGGCTTCTACCAGAAAGAAGCACCGGACTACTTTCCCGATTGGATCGATCGCGTAATGGTGCCGGTCGAAGAAAAGGGCAAAGAGCAGCCGCAGGTGGTGTGCAACAATGCGGCCACACTGGTGTACCTGGCCAATCAGGACTGCATCACGCCACACATCTGGCTGAGCCGGACCGACAGCCTGCACAATCCGGACCGGTTGATCTTCGATTTTGACCCTGCCAGCGACGATTTCGCCCCGATTCGGAAGGCCGCACAGTCGATGCGGCAGCTGCTGGCCGATCTCGGGTTGGCCTCCTTCGTCATGACCACCGGATCGCGTGGTCTCCACGTCGTCGTCCCACTGGATCGCAGCGCCGCATTCGATGTGGTGCGGGCCTTTGCGAAGGACGTTGCGGATGTCCTGGTCAGCCGCAACCCCACTGCTTTCACCACCGAGGTCCGTAAGGTGTCGCGTCAGGGCAGGCTGTTTGTGGATTATCTGCGGAATTCCTTTGCCCAGACCTCAGTCGCCCCGTATTCCGTACGGCCCAAGCCCGGCGCGCCGGTTGCGACACCTCTCGATTGGGACGAGTTGGCCGCCCCGGAACTCAGTTCGCAGCACTATACGCTGGCGAACATCTTCCACAGGCTCGCGCAGAGGGAAGATCCGTGGAGTGAGATCATGCAGCGCGGGTACGCAATCGGCGAGGCACGCCGGTTGCTGGACGATCTGCGATCTAGCGCATAGTTCGCGTGCGGAGATATCCCGGCGGTGACTTGAGGGTAGCGATGGCAGGGGAAACGGCACATGCGCTGCCCGTCGACGCGATCCAGGCGATGAGCGCGGTTGCGAAATCGACGGCGACGCCAGCGCTGTGAACAGGCTGTCAAGCATACGCAGGGCGTGTGCCGAAACTGGCACAGTCTGTCTGGCCAGTTACAAGATGGTCATTGTCCTTCCGCTCTCACCGGAGCCGATTACCCGGACGGTTGTGGAATGTAGCGCGTAATGACTTCGAGCAGCTCGTCCTTGCGCAACGGTTTGCTGATATAGTCGGTCATGCCGGCTTCCAGGCAGCGTTCACGGTCGCCTTTCATGGCGTAAGCTGTCATGGCAACGACCGGCAGGTGTTCCCAGCGCGGGTTCTCGCGGATGATCCGCGTCGCTTCGAAACCATCCATCTCCGGCATTTGCACATCCATGAGCACCAGATCGAACTCCTGTTCCTTCAATAGATCCAGTGCGAGAAGACCGTTTTCGGCTGTAGTCACTTCGTAGCCGGCTCTGTCCAACAGCGTCTCCGCCAAGCGGCGGTTGATCTGGTTGTCTTCGGCGAGCAAGATACGCGGTTTTGGCCGCGCCTCTTCCGGTTTGGACCGCATCTCCGGCGGAGCCTCTGCTGTTGCCGCGCGCTCTCCATGCTCCGCGCACAGAGAAGCACGCATCGCATCGAGCAACATCGATTGTTTGACCGGTTTGGTCAAATACGCGGACCAACCGAGCTCCTCACGATTCGTCACACTGCGCAGCGTATCGACGGAGGTCAGCAGGATGACCGGCAGAGACGAGAGGTGCAGCCCACGCCGGATCTCTTTTAGAACCTCCAGACCGCTCATCTCCGGCATCTGCACATCCAGCAACACCATATCGAAAGGTCGCTCGTTTTTCTGGGCCAGCTTCAGCAGCGCAAGACCTTCCCGCCCGCCGGGTGCCAGCTCCGGCTGGCACCCGAACGCGAACAGCGTATCGCGCAGGATCCGCCGGTTGGTGGCGTTATCGTCGATCACCAACACACGCCGGCAGCGGATGTCCGGGATATCCCGGTCTTCTTTGCGCATTACTGGTTTGCCGCGGTGGAGCACCACGGTGAAGAGGAAGGTACTGCCTTCGCCCGGCTTGCTTTCGACCCAAATCCGTCCGCCCATCATCTGCACGAGTTGCCTGGAAATCGCCAGGCCCAGGCCGGTACCGCCGTATTGGCGCGTAGTGCTGCTGTCCGCCTGCGAGAAGCTCTCGAAGATGGTGTGCTGCTTATCGGCTGAGATGCCGATGCCGGTATCGGCGACTGAGAAACGAAGCCCGATCTCATCCTCGTCCGCCCACTCCAATCTGACTTCGACTGCCACTTCGCCCGCGTTGGTGAACTTGATGGCGTTACCCAGCAGGTTCACCAACACCTGGCGCAATCGCAGAGGGTCGCCGCGTACCGCTGCCGGCACGTCGGGTGCGATGTCGACCAGCATCTCCAGGTTTTTCTCGGATGCACGTTGCCCCATGATGTCGGCGAGTTGTTCTACCGTGTGCTGCAGGTCGAAATCGATGTCTTCCAGCTCCAGTCGCCCGGCTTCGATCTTGGACATGTCGAGAATGTCATTGAGCAGGCTCAGCAATGCTTCGGCCGATGTCTGGATCGCCGCGAGATACTCTTGCTGTTCCTGGGTCAGCTCGGTTCCGAGAGTTAGCTCGGTCATGCCGATGATGCCGTTCATCGGCGTGCGGATCTCATGGCTCATATTCGCCAGGAATGCGCTCTTGGCGCGGCTGGCCTCCTCGGCGGCTTCCTTCGCCGCGTTCAGCTCGATGGCCGCCCTCCTGCTGTCCGTGATGTCGTGGCTGATGCCCACCAGGCCAATTATCTCCCCCTGAGCGTTGCGCAAAGGCACCCTGACCGTCCACAGCCAGCGCTGCTCGCCCTCCCGGGTCACGTAGGATTCCTCCCGTCTGATCAGCCGGCCCAACCGCAGCACTTCCTGATCGTCGCGGATATAAGCGGTGGCCGCATCCTCCGCGAAGAAATCGCGGTCAGTCTTACCGAGCACGGCGTCCGGTGTTTCGGCTCCCAAGGCGCGGGCGTGGGCGATGTTGTTGAGGACCATCCGGCTCTCTGTGTCTTTGACGTAAATGAAATCGGGCAGGTTATCGATCATCGTACGCAGCAGGTTGCGTTCTTCTGCCAGTTTCTGTTCAGCCTCGACCCGATCCGTCACGTCGCGTTTCACGGCTGCGTAGTTGACAATCTCTCCCGCTGCGTTCTTGATAGGGAAAACGCTGGCATCTTCGTAGTACAAAGTACCATCCTTGCGCCGGTTGACAAGCTGGCCTTCCCAGACGTTACCGGCACGTGCAGTCTCCAGCAGTTTTCGGTAGAATGCGTCGTCGTGCACTCCGCTACGCAGTATGCGCGGGCTCTTCCCGATCACCTCCTCTGCCGAGTAGCCACTGGCCTGCTCGAAGAACGGGCTGACATAGACGATGGTCCCGTCGATCTCGGTGATCATCACCGACTCGGAGGCTTGCTCGATGACTGCCGCCAACCGCGCGATCTCCGCCTCCGCCCGTTTGCGCTCAGTCAGGTCGATCAGCGTTTCGACCATGTGAGGTCGCCCATCAAGCAAGACAGACGATACCGTTCTGAGAACAGGCACCGCATCGCCCGCTGCATTGTACAATATCCATTCCGCATGCTCAACCGTTTGTCCCAGATCGCTAACCGGGTATTTGCCGGAATCGATGGGGTGGATGAACTGCTGGCAGCCGTGACCGACTATCTCTTCCTTCGGCCTGCCGATCAACTGGACGGCGGCGGGGTTCGCTTCCACTATCAGGTGATTTGCGGAGTCGACGATAATCGTGCCCACCGGTAGGGACTCGACGATCGTGCGCAAACGCTCTTCACTCTCGATCAACAGATTCTCCGCACTCTGACGCTCCAGCACACTCGCCAGGACTTCCCCGATGACTTTGAACACGGCGATGTCCTGGCTGTCCCAGGCGGTTACCGGAGCTTGATAATCGAAGGCGAGAAAACCCCACAGCGCCCCGCCATGAACGATCGGGACGAACAGCAACGCCCCGAGCCCTTTGCCCTGAAACCGTTCCTGCTCGCCCTGCGCTGCGGGCGGCAGGCCGGCCACATCGTGAATACGAACCGCTTCAGCCCCCCAGAGTTGTGCCAGCAGCCAGGGTAGCGCTGCGGCTGGCACGGCCTGATTGTCCTGGATGTGGCACGCGATACCTTCGGCACACCATTCGTGCGTGGTGGCCATCATCTCTCCATTCCGCACGAAGCGGACGAGGGAACTGCGGTCGGCATGTGCAAATGAACCGACGACGCCCAACGCGTGGTTGACGGTGCCGTCGAGCTGATCGCCGGAGACATTGACGAAATGGGTGGACAGATAGGAAATCGTCTCCATCGCTTTCACCCGGTGATGCAATGCTTTTTCAGCCTGCTGGCGGTGTTCTTCCTGCTCGATGCTGTGTAATGCGAAGCCCATCGTTTGTGCAATCTCCGCAAAGAGCGCCACTTCTTCGTGGTCGGCGGCGCGGGCGAGTGGAACCGATACCGAGATCAATCCATAGACCTTGCCCTCATGCGCGATCCGCTGCGTGAATATCCCTTGTTCGGGGAAATGCTTGGCGAGGGGGCACTCCCCACAGTCCTCCCCTGGGCTCAGACTCACCACGGTGCCGGCTTGCCTCATTGCCCGCCGCCCGCACGTCGCTTCCCGCTCTTGTTGCAGCCACTCCGCAAGCAATGGCAGGTGTTCGTCCACGCCTTCTCCGACGATGGCCGAGACCTGCCCGGCTTCGTCGAACAATGCGACCCACGCCGTGTGATAGCCGCGCGAGTGTACCAGTTCAGTGCACGTGCCCTGGATCAAGTCGATTGGGTTCTTTGCCCGGGCACTCAGTTGATCGACGTTCCGGACGGCTTGCAGGGCCAGGTTCAGATGTTTGACGCGTTCTTCGGCCTGGCGACGCTCTGTCGTATCTCGTTCGCTGGAGAAAATGCCGATCACTTCGCCATTTTCATCCTGTAGTGGCATTTTCACGAGCTCGTACCAGCGCGTACCTTCAGTCGTATTCAATTGACGCTCGACGACAATCTTCTGGTTTGTCTCCAGTACCAAGGCTTCCTCCGCCTGGTAGTCACGTGCCTGCTCGGCGGGGAAGAGGTCGAAATCCGTCTTGCCAACGATTGCTTCGACCGGTTTACCCAACAGCCTGCCCAGGGCGGTGCTGGCCGCCAGAATCCGGTGTTCGCGGTCCTTGAAAATCAACAGATCGGGCGTCGCCTCCAACATTGCCTGAACCATGCGGCGTTGGGCATCGCGGTCTTGCAGGATTTTGATCTGCTCGTCGACGTCGCGCGAGATGCCGACTATACCCGTAACCTCCCCGTCGGCGTCGCGCAGTGGGACCTTGGTCGTCGACATCCAGACGCGGACTCCGTCCCCGGTCACGTTGAGTTGGACTGCTCCGATGAGCGGTTTGCCGCTCTCGAATATGCTTCTCTCGTCGGCATACGCTCGCTGTGCGTGCTCCATCGCGAAGAAATCGAAGTCGGTCTTGCCTATCGCGGCTTCAGGGCTGCCGCACCCCAGCAATTCTGCTTCAGCCGTGTTGATTCTGATAAATCGGCTTTCCGTGTCCTTGAAGTAAATACAGTCTGGGATACTATCCATGAGTGCCTGGAACAGGGTCTGTTCGTACGCCAGAGATTCCTCCGTGTTTTTGAGTTCTGTGACATCGATACCGATCGAGAGCGTGCCGGTCGTCTCGCCAGCGTCATCGCACAGCCGCTGCGAATCCCACAGAATCCGCCTCTGCTGTCCATCCTTGGTCACCAGAGGCCGCACCTTGTCTAGGAAGGCGCCGTCGGTCAAGGCCTGGCGAAACAGCTCCCGACCTGCGCCACGCTCCGCTTCGGGAGAGAAGACGTCGAGCCAGTCTTTCCCGCGAATTTCGTCCAGGCTGTAACCGGAAACGGTACTCAAGTAGGAGTTGGCCTGGTCGATCCGTCCCTCCGGGTCCAGAACGACGATCAACGCTCTGGCCGTCTCGAACAGCGTCTGGAAGAAATCCCTTTCGCGACGCAGATCGGCGGCTGTTTCGTCGAGTTCTTGCTCCAATTTCCCGGTATGAACGATGATGCGCCGGGACAGGGGATGGAGGACCAGAACCACAACGATTGCACAGAAGAGCATCAGCAGGCCGATGAGGATACCGATCAGCTGCATCTGCTGGCGGGCCGGTGCGTACACTTCTGCGGCGTCCTCGCGTACGGCGATGCCCCAACGGGTCCCCACGATGGGGCCATAAGCCACGAGGTAATCATCGCCGGGTTGGGGTTGCAGCAGGCCGCTCTCCCCTCCGTCTACAGCAAGCGACAGCGCCTGTCCGAGAGCTGAATCCGGCGTCAGCGATTCCGGCGCTGTGGCTTCGCCGCTGCGCCGGGAGAAGAAGGCGTTGGGCTGCCCTTCGTGGATTGTACCCAACACAATCTCGCCGGAGGCGCCCAAACGCGCGTCCTCGCGCACAGTATCCTGCAGATGTGCCACGCTGAAAAGAATGATATCGGTTCCTACCCGCTGGTTCAATTCGTTCCGAATGGGCGTACCAATCACTAGATGGGGACTTCCGTCCAATGTCAGCGGGTCACTGATGGCGACGTACCGCGTGCCCGCTGCTGGTATCGGCCAATATTCCTGGGGGATCGTCCTGCCGACCTGGATCGCCTGGTCCCCGTTCTCGTCTAATTGCGTAACCCCCCGAATGTCTTTCGAGTCTCTGACCACATCCAAGAGGCGTGCCCCATTGCGGACCATGATATCGTTTCGCTGAATGGCTCCTCGATTGTATTCCGCGAGCGCGATACGAGACTGGGTGTTGTTGGAAATCTGGATGCTCAGGTCTATCAGCCTGGCCAGATACTCTTCGACAAGCAGGGTCTTGTTGTCGCGAATGTTGATGAGTGTATGTGTGGCACTTGACCTGAGTTGGTTGTAAAGAGGAAGCACACCGATCAGCGTGACACCCAGACTGGCTACCAGGACGCCTAGCACTGTTAACAGGACGATGTTTCGTTGGATACGGTTCACATTTGAATTGGCCATATCTCATCCCTCTCCAAAGGCGTTGCCAGACCTGAACTCAAAGTTCACGCCTTCCAGACATTTCCATAACTTGTTTGATTATTCCAAAGGTTGTTCGAGCAGCGCAGATGAACCGACGAATGTTATACAGTTATACTTAATATTGTACCACATTATTCCGAATTATCAATAAGTCAAAACAGCCTTTTCGTAGAATCGAAAGGCAGGAATGACCCCCACGTGCGGTCGTTCCTCCCTTTCGGGTTGGTGCCTGCGGCCTGTCAGGAAGTGGGTGCTCAGTTGACCTTGATCTTGATCGAATAATCGTCTCGCGGACCGCAACTCGCATCGTAGCACACGGTGAACGGGTAGCGTGTCGTCGATTTCGGGCAAACCTGCGTGCTGCTGTGCCCATCCATGAACGTCCTGTTGTCGAAGTGGATCTTGTGCAGTTTGTTGACCTCCCAGGAAACGGTGGTGCACTGACCTTTGTTGACCGGATTGGGGCTGGCCCAGAGCTTGATCTTCTGCTCACCGCCGCCGCCACCACCGCCGCCACCACCGCAGCTTCCATTGATATTGATTTTGAACTGGCGGTCCTGTTGGCTTCCGTCCTGCAAGAAGACGTGCAGTGTGTAGGTTTTGCCATCGTTGCACGGACAGACACTTTTGGAATCCTGTCCGGCGACGCCATAGCTGCGGTTGTTGTGTTCGAGATAGACCGCCTTCACATTTTGCACGTCCCAGTGGATGTTGGTACACTGCCCGGGGCTGACCTGGTACGTGTCCGCCCAGAAGTTGATCGTAGGCTGATTGGGCGGCGGGGGCGGTGGGTTGTTCTGCGGCACATCGATGGTCACGTTCACCCGGTGGCCAAAGAACTCTCCCTGCGCGTTTTTGAGTTGCCAGATCCCGGTATACGAGCCCGGTTGTTCCGGGGCATACATCGACACGCCGATATCGGCTGTCGTGCCCGGTGCCGTGGGCGGCACTGCGACCGAATCCGGCGCATTGAGCTTGAATCCGGTGACGAACGCCAGAACCGTGCCGTTGTCCCACGGACAGGAACCGATGTTGCTCAGCCGCCAGACTTTGTCCACCTGTTGGTTAGGCGAGACCTGCGTGTTGTCCGGGATCGTGACGTCGGCAACAAAGCTCGAGTCGTAGGTACAGCCCTGCGGTGTTGGCGAAGGCGTAAGGAGTACCGGCACCGGCGTCGGTGTGGCGAAAACGACCTGAATCACCGGTACGCTGGTAGCAAACTCATTCGGCTGGACCACGTTCGATGGCAACCAACCGTTGCCGTCCGGTCCGCCCGGATAGGAGATCCGCCACCATGCCGAGTCGGGAGTTCGCCCCGTCGCCGGCACGATCGAGCGTACGGGTATGGCTCCCAGCGCTTCCATGTCGTGGCTGGGCCATGCCCGGACGACACCGTTCGCGGTGAGCGTCAATCTGGCTTCGCTTGCCTGATCTGCGGGGCTGGCCAGCGTGGGCGTACCGGCGAGAGGCAGCCACGGCACTGCGACAGTCAACACCAGGATGACGGCGAGTGTGAATTGTGTTTTCATCGCACGACGTCTCCTTTCGCTGAATCAGACATGCCGTCCGCCTTTGAGTTCGTCCTGCAGTTTCTTCAGGCCGTCCCAGTCACCAGCTGCTGCCAGTCTGGCCTGATCGGGCCAAGAGGCGGGATCCATCATGCGCAGCCTGGCGGCATCGACGATCTCTTGCAGATGGTCGACGGACGCATCGGCCAACTGGGCGAAGGTGAAGATCCCCGCAGCATTGAGCAATTGCGACACCTTGGGGCCGATGCCTTCGACGATTTTGAGGTTATCAGGCTTGGGAGGCATAACGGGTTGTGGTTCTGCTATTTCCACAGCACCGCTGGCAGCCGGCGCGAACGCTTCCATCTCTGCTACTTGGCCGGCCATTTCCACGGCGGTTTCCAGTTCTTCCGTCTCGGTGGCCGCTTCGATAGGCTCAATGGCAGCTTGCTCGGGCTGTTCCACCGCTTCTGCGCTGATCGCTTCCGTCGTAGTGATACCCGCAGCGGGGATAGCAGCCTTAACCTGCGGGTGGGCCGCCGGCACGCCTTGTACCTTCGATTCTTCCGCCGGCTCCTCACTCTCGCTGCGCTTTCCCATCCAACCACAAATGAAGATCAACGCCAGCGCAATGGCCACCAGGATGACCAGGATAACCAGTTCCTGTGTAAGAGATCCCTGCATCGCGTTACCCGCAAATGCGTGCGACGTACTCATTTTGAGTGGGGCGAATTGGCTGTAGGACATGGCTCCATACCCTCCTTCGTTATTTGACAGTTACACTAACCGATACGTCTTTGCGATCGCCACAACTGCTTTCGTAACAGACCTCGAAGTTAGTCCTCGTGGATTCCTTTGGACACCAATTGTAACTTCCCTGATGCGAGGTGAATTTGTGGTTGTCGAAGAATATCTTGTGCAGCTCGCCCACGTCCCAGGTCACGGTCGTGCAGTCTCCCTTGTTGATTTGCTGCGGGTTGACGGACACGTTGATGTATCTGTCCTCGTGATGCGGTGTGGGTGTGGGCGTCGGGCCGTCGTGATTGATATTGATCTGCAGCTCGCGGGTCGTCTGGCTGCCGTCCACCAGGTACACAACCAGGGTGTAACGTTTGCCGTCCGTCGAGGGGCACACCCATCGGTCGCCCTGCCCGGTGACGCCGTCACTGTGCCCGATATACTGCAAATACACGGCCTGGACGTTGCGTACGTCCCAATGGATGTTGGTACACTGTCCTTCGTTGACCTGGTCCGTGTCCGCCCAGAAATTGATGTAGGGTTGGTTGGGTTGCGGCGGAGCTGGTGTTACTGTCGGCTGTGGTGCCGGCGGATTGGGGTTCGGGACGTCGATGACGACGGTGACGCGGCTCCCGAAGAACTCGCCCTGGGGACTGCGCAATTGCCACACGCCTTCGTACGTGCCGGGATTGGCGGGAGCGAACATCGTGACGCCGATGTCTGCGGTTCCGCCCGGCGCAGTCACAGGCACTGTCGTCGTATCGGGGGCCGACATCTTGAACCCGCTGACAAACACGAGCGCAGTGCCCTGTTCCCAGTTGCACGACCCGGTATTCGACATCCTCCACACCTTATCGAACTGCTGGGCGGCTTGAATCTGCGTGTGGTCGGGAATGGTGACGTCGGTGACGTAGGCCGCATTGTAGATGCACGCCAGCGGTGTCGCGGTAGGCGGGACCGGCGCGGGTGTCGCTGTGGCGAAGACCACTTCGATCACCGGGACGTTCGCTGCAGCCGCGTTCGGCTCGACCACGTTCGCGCGCACCCAACCATTACCATCCGGTCCGCCGGGATAGGGGATGCGCCACCACTGCGCATCCGTGGTGCGCCCGTTCGTGACCACCATCGACCTTGCCGGAATCTCGCCGATGATTTCGGTCTGGTCGCTGGGCCAGGCGCGGACCGTTGCGTTCGCAGTGAGCGTCACCATCGGGGAATCCGTCTGCGTTAGCTGCCGATCGGGCGGGCTTGCCAGGCCGGGTGTGCCGCCCGTAGCGCTGATAAGCACTCCGCTGAGGACCAAGACAACGACAACCAGTAACCACTTCCTCATGGTATTGCCTCCCTGGCTTGCAGTGAGTTCTGCGGTACCCCCCAGAACTCCGTCGCTTGAGCGACATACATGAACGACAAGAGGACAGAAGCGCCAGCGTGTCGTCTGACGATGCCAGCTCAGACGTGTTCGACATTGGCATAATGCGATTCGATTTATGCCAATTATTGTATCATGGGGGTTGATAGGAGGCAAATGCGGGGGTTATCGCATGACTCCTGTTGACTATTATCGTAAGTGCCCCACGCCTGCAGCAAAGCGGAGGAACGTCCGCATCACCATCCGCCGCTGCGATTTCGCAACCCGCTACGGCTCGATGACTGCCTTAACGACGCGCCCAGCTACGGCGTCCGCGAACGCCTGTTGCCAATCGTTCAGCGCATACACCCGCGTGACCATTGGCTCGATCTGGAGCTGCCCCGTTATCATCAGGTGCAAAACGCGGTCCCAGTGTGCGTAGTTGTGGCTCCAGGTCCCCTGCAAGTTCACCGCCTTACATGTCAGCCGGTTCAGGCCGAATGGGAGTGGTTTGTCGCTCATACCGATCCGTGTGATCGTCCCCAGCGGGCGGATGACGTCGAGCGCGAGGTCCAGCGCAGCAGGCGCACCCGATGCCTCGACGACGTAGTGTACGCCCAGCCCATCCCCCGCTGCGGCGATGATCTCACGAGCATCTTCATGCTCCAGGTAGATCGCGCGGTGGGCGCCCAGTTGCAGCGCCAATTCCAGGCGTTCCCGATCGCGCTCTAACCCGGCGATAAAGATCGGGTTGCAGCCGGCGTTGCGGAGGTGCTGCAACGCGAACAGCCCGATGGGACCCGGCCCGAGGACCAGCACGGCGTCGCCCGGCTGTAGGTCCGCGTTCCGGCGCACACCGTTTAGTGCGCCCGCTGCCGGTTCGGACAGTGCCGCGTGTGCGAAGGGCAACCCATCCGGCAGACGGTGCAACAACCGCGCCGGAACACACACATATTCGGCAAATGCCCCATCGCACCCGTAACCGAAGCCCATCCGTTGCGGGCACATGTTGTAGTTCCCCGACCGGCAGTACACACAGTCGCCACAGATTCGGGCGGCGGTTTCACTGGCGACGCGATCTCCCGGCTCCCAGCCTTTCACGCCGTGTCCGAGTTTCTCCACCGTTCCGGCGAATTCGTGGCCCATCACCACCGGGATCGTCATCGGGTGATCGAACGTGCCGCTATACATGGCAATGTCACTCCCGCAGATAGCACACGCGCCGACCTTCAGCAGAATTTCCCCTGCACCGGGCTCGGGAACGGGCAATTCGCGCAATTCCACTGCTCCGGCTTCCATTCCGTGTTTCACCAATGCTTTCATGTCGTCTTATCTCCGTTTCTTCCCGATATCTCTCTCGATGTGAGTCTTCTATCCAAAACGCCGTCGTTGGCAAGAGAAGCCCGCTGCTCTTCTTACCGGCGCGGCAACCCGGTCTTTCTGATGTCCTTCGCGCTGGCTGGAGCAGTCTCGCCTGATGCAGTAAGGGCTCCGTTCCCAACCGGGGCCGGTCCGGCAATGTTGTTGTATGTCGTCCCGCACAGCTCGTCCTGTTCCGCGATCACGCCGTACCACGAGCCGAACCAGACCGAATCGTCCTGCGCGTACAGCGGCGTGCCTGCTGCAAGTGGCCAGGGCATATCCGATTCCGATGGCCAGTAGTAGTCGCCGCCGGTCGTCAGCGTGAAGACTTCGCCTGCTTCCAGTGGCAGGGCCTGCCGCGCGGGATCAGCCGGCGAATAGGGGTCGCCACTCCAGGTGATGCCCCATGCGGCGCCGTGTTCCGCCAGCGTCGCCCATGGCTGGTTGACGTGGCTGGGAGCAGGCTGTGGCTGAACGTACAGATCGACCCAGAACTCGTTATCCGGGCTATCGGTGATCGTCCGGTTGCCGCGGTTCTTGATCGCGACGCGGACCTGATCCGCGCCGCTTTCGATATTGACGACGGTCAGGTCGGGGCCTGCCGCACAATCCCGTTTGAGAACGGCTGGCAGGTAGATCGGACCGATGACCTGCACCCGCTCCTCCGCTTTGGCGCCTCCCGAGGCGTTTCCGCACGTCACTGTGTTCGTCAACACATCGCCGATTTCTCCCGTATGCGAGAGCACATACGTCCAGGTGAGCGTCTCGCCGGACAGCAGTGCACCGGTCCAGGTAATGTCGTTCGCGCCGAGTGTGGTGTCTGCGGGCTGTTCCACCCAGCGTACCCATGCCGTGTGCGATGGGAGCGTGTCGGTCAGCCAGGCGCCCACAGTTTCCGAGTCCCCACTGTTGCTCAATACCAGTGTGTAGGTAACCTCTCCCCCCTGGAGTATCGCTCGTGGTCTCGCGTACTTGCCCACGTGCATCACCGGTGGCCCGAGTACGGTAAATATCGCTGTGCCGGAGCCGCTTCCGTCTCCGCTGTCGTACTGTGCGGTGTTGGTGACCACGTCGCCGTAATCACCCGTGTGCGTCACGGTGAAGTGCCAGGTGATCGGATGCTGCGTGTCCGCTCTGCCGGTCCAGCGGATCGTGTCCCCGTCCCTGCTCGTGCCGGTACGCGGCTCCTCGATCCAGTCCGCGAAGGTGACCTTGGAAGGCAGCACATCGGTCATCATCACGCCCGGCGCGTCGAATGGGCCGGTATTGGAGAGGATGAGTGTATAGGTCACAACACCGTGCCGGGGCACGCTGGTGGCTGGCTCGGCATACTTCGCCATCGATAGTTCCGGCGCGCTCACCGAGAAAAACGCCAGGCTTTCACGGCTCGCGCTGGCATTATCGTAACGCACGGTGTTCGTGTAGACGCCGTCACATGCCCCGGTGTGCGTGACGACGAATACCCATGCAATCGTTTCGTGCGTCGACACCGTGCCACTCCAGCGAATTTCGTTGCCGGCGGGGGTGGTACCTGCCGGCTGTTCGACCCAGCGGGCGAAAGTCACCCCGGTGGGCAACGTGTCCGTCAGTGCGGTTGGCAATGAGAGCTCGTCACTGTTGTTACCCAGGGTGACGGTGTACGTCACGACGTCGCCGCAGCGGATGTACGTGGGTTCGACCGACTTGTGAAGCTGCAGAGGCGGTGGGCTTTCGACCGTGAATTGGGCGGAGGCATCCCCCCCCTGGCCCGTGAGCGGATGGCGGTATTCCATCGTGTTGTTGATTACATCGCCATAGCCACCGGTATGCGTCGCGACGAAGCGCATGCGTACCGCGTTGGGGCCGGCGACACTGCCGTTCCAGAGGATCTGTTCGCCGGCCAGCGTGGCTCCCGCCGGTTGCTCTACCCAGCGGGCAAAGACGGTTCCGGAGGGAATGGTGTCCGTCAGTAACGTGCCGGTAGCGATGGCCTCGCCCGTGTTGCTCACGGTGAGGGTATAGGTCACTTCGCCGTGGCGTGCCACAGCGTACTGCGGTTCGACCGCCTTGGTCGCCGTCAGCACTGGTGCTGTGACCACACTGAACGATGCGACGTCGCTGCCGCTCTGCCCGCTCGCCGGGTGTATGAACGTCACACCATTGGGCACGACATCAGCGTAGTCGCCGGTGTGGGTGGCGACGAAACTAATCGTAACCACGTTGGATGCGCTCACCATTCCGGCCCACGTAAGCTGTGTGCCGGACAGGACCGCGCCATGCTGTTGGTTCCAGCGTGCGAAGGTCACTTTGTCGGGCACGGTATCGGTCAACAGCGTGCCTGGCGCAGTGGCAGCACCGTTGTTATACAGCGCCAGCGTGTAGGTCACTTCGCCGCGATACGCCACGTGCAAATCGGGCACGACGTGTTTGTCGATGGATAGAGTGGGCTCGGCTACGGTAAACGCCGCGCTGGAATCTCCGTCGCCGTAGCTCTGCGTGTAGCAGGCCGTGTTCGTGATGGTTATACCGTAGTCTCCCGTTTGGGTGACCACGAACGTCCAGGTGAGGGTCTGTCCGGCGGTAAGCGCACCGGTCCAATCGATGTCGCCCGCTTCGGGTGTGTAACCTTGTGGATAGGTGATCCAACGTGCGAATTCGACTTCGGCGGGCAGGGCATCAGTCAGGTGAGTGTCGGTCGCCTCGACCCGCCCGCTATTGCTCAGTATAATCGTATAGGTGACCTCGCCATGATAAGGTGCGTCGCGGTCCGGCGCGGCCAACTTGAGCGCTGACAGCTCCGGTCCGATCACCCTGAACGAGGCGTCCGCGCTACCGCCGCTGGCTTCGTGTCCGTAACGGACCGTGTTCGTAATCACGTCGTTGAAATCGCCGGTATGTGTCACGGCGAAGCTCCACGTTATCATTTGCGCAGGGCTAATCGTCCCGCTCCAACCGAGCTCATCGCCAGTCAGCGTGGTACCTTGCGGGGACGTTATCCAGCGCGCGAACTCGACCCGCGCAGGCAGCACATCGGTCATCACGGTCCCGGAAGCGCTCACCGGGCCGGTATTGCTCAGCGCGAGTGTGTAGGTGACCACGCCGTGATAGGGTACAGCTCTGTCGGGTTCGGCCCACTTACCAATCGACAGGAGCGGTTCGACGAATGCCTGGAATGAAGCTGAACTGCTGTTGTCGGTCGGGTTCTGTTCGTACGTTGTCGTCGAGATCACTGCGGTATTGGTGATGATCTCGCTGTCCCCCTGGGCCGGGTCGAGCTGTCCGGTGATGGTGATGACCCCACCTGCGTAACGGGCCAGGTCGGTCACTGCCCAGGTGTAGCTGATTGTGCCGGTGGGTGTGAGCGGTGCGCCGCTGTACAGGGCGCTCACGTGCGTGAGGGTAACTGGAACGATATCCTGAATCCGAACCCCGCCGGCGGTCGCGGGCCCATTGTTCGTGTACACGAGTGTGTAGGTCACGGTTTCACCTGGCAGCACTCGCGCGGGGGCGACGGACTTGCTGATCGCCACGTCTGCGTAGGGAGGTGGTTCCGGCCCGCTGCCGCTGCTGAGCTGTACCTCGAATACTGGACGCACATCCAGATTCCCGCCGGCTCCGTCCGACAGGTGGGTGTGGACGACCAGTCGCTCACCGGGGAACACTCCCCGGTTCCCCGTATAGCCGGACAGACCGAAGGCAGTCCACTCACCAAGCGGTGCAGCCTGCAGATCTATGCTTGCAGCGGAGACCACACGCAACGGATCGCCATCCGCAGCGATTACCTCCAGCGTCATCTGTGCATCGCCCGCGTACGATCCGGACCGGTTCAGCAGGTGGTAGTAGGCGGCCTCGACGGTTTTGGAGATACCCGGCGCCGGAAAGATGTGATACAGATCCGACGTATCGCGATCCGAGCGGACCGCCACACTCGGGCCGAACACACGCCCGAGGAGGCCATCGATGGGTGCTTGCCCTTCAGCAGTGATGCCCAGCCGCCAGAAGTCGTCCGGTTCGGCTTGTGCGCCGCTGCCGGACAGGTCATACAAGGACACGGAATAAACGCCCGCACTCAGCGCCGGGTAAGTGACGATCGCTGCGTTGCCTGACAGCGTGAAATCGCCCGCTGGTGGAGATGCTTCCGCGCTCTCCACCGCATCCCCCTGCGCGAGAACGGTGGAGGACACGAACAACACGATCATTGCGCCGCCGAAAAATGATGCCAGGGTTTGCTTCAATGTACCTTCTCCTTGGCCTACAAATGTCCGTCCTGTCTGCCCAGGTTGTGGTCGGTCCGTTGACTGTCCAGCGCCGGGTCGATGGCGATCTCTGCATTGCCTGCCGCCAGCCTGGATGCGCGCGGCTGAACCCACCGGGCTAAGACAGCAAACTCCTTCGGATTGATGCCATCTCTTTGCTATCTTAGCCCGGAACTTGAGTTCCGTCCCCCCGGCTCTACTCGACTTCCACCTCGAACATCGGGCGCACGTCCAGGTCGCCGCCGGGGTCTCCCCCGAGGGCGAAATGGACACACAGGTATTCGCCCGGCGAGACCACCAGGTCATCTCCGCTACCCGCAAGCGTGAATGCGGCCCAGGTACCGGTAGCCGCGGTCTTGACGTCGACTACACCGGACGCCTGGTGCTGCAGCACACCGTTCATGTCGTAGATTTCGAGCGCCAGGGTGGCACTGTCGGCGTACGCTCCGCGGCGCTGGATGAGATAGAACTGCGCTGCCCGGATTGTCTTGTCTGTCGCTGCGGCCGGAAACATGAAGCGGATGTCCCGCGTGTCTCGGTCTGAGCGGAACGCACCGCTCTCGCCAGCGGGCCGGCCGATGACGGCACTGTACGCCGCTTCGTTCTCCACAGTCACTCCCAGCCGCCAGCTTTCGCCCGCCGTACTCTCGATGCCGAGACCACTGGTCGTCACCGCGCCGACCACCTGCCGTGGTGACAGGACGGTGTAGGGGTCAGCCGATCCATCGGACCGCACGCTGACCTCCAGGTAGCCTGTGACCCCGTCCGGTATGTCTCCGAAATCCAGGAACAGGGTGAATGTGCCGTTCTGCACGTAGGTTTGTGCCGCGCGTTGCATGGTGGCTATCGGCTTGCCGCCTTCGGGCACATCGTA
>ENA-OSEO01003208-OSEO01003208.1-sediment-metagenome-genome-assembly--contig:-NODE-3208-length-19987-cov-3.641185_pt1 | contig 19987 bp, 15 predicted proteins | sample MGYA00237883_ERZ534232 | MGnify/ENA metagenome assembly ERZ534232
AATGACGCCGATCTGATCGGCCTGCCATTGCGCGTTACCGTCAGTGAGCGCGCGCTCCGGGAAGGCGGTTTTGAGTTCAAGCCCCGCGCCGCGCATGATAAAACCATCCTGTCTTTGGATGAATTGCTGGATCAGGCTGTTTCGAACCTGGGCAGCTTAAGGACTGAATAAAAGGAGCAAACATGATTCGAACCAGGACTTTTCACAGGGTGCCCTGGCTGGCTATCAGCCTGGCGATAATCCTCTCCATGGGTTGTGGTGTGTTGGACAGCGTCTCAGGGATACTGGCCGGAGGCGAAACCGCCACCCCGCAGCCGCAGAGTGAAACCCCCTCATCGCCGGCGCTCGAAGCTGGCACAACCCTGCCTGTAACCAGTGAGGGATTGGAAACACTGGAAAGTTACCGCATGTTTTATGCCGCTTCCACCACCTGGGAAGGGGATGAAGGCCCCATGGCCGAAACGGAGAGCCTGGAATACGCATTGATCCGCCCCTGGGATGCCCAGTATTATTATTACGATCTGCAAACTACAGACCCCAACACGGTCGCCAGCCCCTGGGCGGGCTACCAGTTCGGTGAGGAGTTCTTTGAGCTGGATATCCTGCCGGAAAGCAACCTGTGTTACCTTTGGAACACAGTTGACCGGTCTTTGGATGAAATCCAGATCTACCGGCTCGAAGATAATTTTGAATCGGTTGAGATTGGAGAATTGGTACAGGCCGAAGAACTGGTCAACGATGTTTACACCGATCATTATCGGGTCAGCAATGTCGCTATTCGGAATTCGGACCTGACCTCTGCCAGTGGTGAAATCTGGATCGAGCGGGGGACCGGTTATATCGCGCGCTTTACCGGCGCTGCTGAAGGTTTGTTTGAGACCATGTGGGATGGCGATAATGGCCGGTTTGAGTGGGAATACAGCATTACCGAGAGCGGCAAGGTTGAAAACATCGCGCTGCCGGATGAATGTCAGGAAGAGAATCTGGGCAATGAAAGCCCGGATGATTTTATTGAGATTTCCGTTGAGGAGATTCCCATTCCAGAAGACGCCTATGCCGTGGATGTGTATGGCGATACCATCACCTTCGAAAGCCCGTCCAGCCCTCAGGATACAGCCGATTATTACGAATTTGAACTGGCTCGCCTGGGCTGGGAGTTGAGTGAAGATGGCGGCGGGGATGAGGATCTGTTCATGTACACCTTCCAACTGGATGAACGGCTGCTCGAAGTGATCATCAGCTACAACGATGAAGATGGGTCTTCAGTGATTATCACCGAAACCACCAATTAACCGGCCAGCTCTGTATTGACCACACCCCTTTCCCCACTGGAGAGGGGTGTGTAGTTAATCCCCTTGTCTGGAGACGCGGCAGCTTTCACGATATGTCATCGCGAGGAGGGCGCCAGCCCGACGTGGCGAACTCCCGTTTAGCGCTGTATCGGCGTTTCGTTGTAATGGGAGGACCTCTCCCCGGTAATCCTTTATTAATTTGTAAATATCGTATGTAGAGACGCCCCGCCGGGGCGTCTAATTGTCTTACAGCCCGGTGGCTTGGGGCATACCCAAAACATCAGACGATTTGGTTTTACACCTTCCTGTTTTTCTGTAAAATAATGGATAAGGGGTTGAATTGTTTTATCATCAAGATGGAGAGAAGGAGGAAACAACCATGAAACCTGTTCGCCGAAAAACACTTTTGTTGGGGCTCAGCCTGTCACTGGTCTTCACGATGGGCTGCGGGCTGGTGAGCCAGATCACCGACAAAGTGGAAGAAGTTGCCAACGAGGCGGTTGAAAAGGCGCTGGAAAGCGCCGAAGGCCTGGATGTTGAAGAGATGCTTGATGATGCCAGTGAAATGCTCGACGGTGAACCCCTGGAAGATGGAGTTTCTACTGACACCGGGCTGGAGGGATTGCAGAGCTACCGCGTTCGCTTCACGGTGATCGCTATCCGCGAAGATGGCAGCGAAGACACCCAAAAAGAGCAGCTCACCATCTTCAAAGAGGTGGCGCGCCCGCAGAACGCTGTTCACCTCAGATTGGTGCCGGGAAGCATTGCCAGTCTGCTGCCCGCCCGGGGTGTGGAATTTTACCAGTTTGAGGATCGGATCTACCTCATCGACGACCGGGCCGCGGCAGGTGAGCGCTGTGTTGTTTCCAGCAGCGCGGACAGCCCGGCCAACCCGGCGGAAGTTGTGGCGATCGAGCAGATTTTGCCGGAATTTGAAGTTGGCGATCGGGTTGAAGAAGATGTGGAGATAAACGGAATCAGGACCGATCATTACCGGGTGAAACGCGTCCGTTTTCTGGTTGGCGCCAGAGCGGCCTCCAGGTCTGATGTGTGGATCGCTCGGGAGGGCGGGTATGTGGTGCGTTTTGTGGGAGAAGTCGCCGGGACTGGTCTTTTCGCGGATAAAGCGGGTGCCCTTCGGCTGACCTACAATTTGACAGACATCAATGGGGTTTCAGATCTGGAAGTTCCGGCAGAGTGCGCTGAAAAAGCGGCCGAGTGGGACCTGCCGCTGCCAGGCAGTGCTCAGGAGATATCTTATCTGGGCAGCACAATGACCTATCAAAGCCCCGAAAGCACGGATACCATCGCGGCCTTTTACCGGGATGAAATGGCCGCCAGCGGCTGGTCCTTGAACAACGAAAACAAGCTGGAAGGAGTCTATACCTATGACTTCAACCAGGTGGACCGTTCAGTGAACATCCTCATCAGCCCGAACGGTAAGAATGGCTCGACTGTGCTGATCACTAAGGGAAAGTAGGCGGTCCTGCGCGCCGGTCTGGCATCAAGCCAATCTGGCAGGAAATCAAAAAGGGCGGGTCATACAAGACCCGCCCTTTCGTAATTCAGATCAAAACAGGCTAGCAGCAGCCAGAGGAACAATCACCACCGCTGCATCCCGCGCAGCCGCCGCCCAACTGGCCGACCGCTATTTCGCTCTCGGTGGCTTCCCGCAGATCCACGACTTTGGTGGAGAAAAGCAAGTCCTTACCTGCAAGAGGGTGGTTCAGGTCAAGGCGAACGCTGTCTCCGTCGATTTCGGAAATGCGTGCCGGAAAAGCCTGGCCGTTCCCGCCGCGGACATGAATTTCCTCGCCGATTTCAATGTTGAAACCAGGAGGGAATTGGCTTCGTTCAAAAGCCACAAATGCAGAGGGATCGTATTCACCATAACCATCCACGGCTTTTACTAAAACCTCTTTAGACTCACCAATTTTAAGGCCTTCAAGCTGTTGCTCAAGACCCTGAATGATGTTCCTTCGTCCATGAATGTACTGTAATGGGCCGCGATTTTCGGTGGTGTCTATCACTTCCCCTTCTACTGTTAAAGAATATTCCAGGCTGACGACAACATTTTCTTCCACGCTGGTCGGTTGATTTTCCATTTTTTTTTCTACTCCATATCTTTTCTGATCCGATCCGGCTGATTTTCCGGACAAGAATTTTTCCACAAGTTTTGGGATTATAACATAGAATTCGGAGCAAAAAGGAGTGAATTAGAAAATTAGAAGAGCTGACCGCCTAACAAAAGCATTAAGTCGGTTAAGCCTGAGTTGATGTAAAATTTTAACATGTCGGTTTCCGGCTGGTTGGTTGTGCTGCGTAAAAACCAGACAGGATATGCCGTCACCAGGCTTTTTCTTTCACGGCCGCGAAAGAAAAATTGCGAAAAGGTTCCTGAACATCATGCCATTTTCATACTTGCTGTACATTACTGGTTTGTTCTTTGCCATTCTTTTATTAGGAATGCTGGCGATCTATGCGTTTCGCCAGCGCGTTGTGCCCGGCGCGCGGCTTTTCGGCTGGCTGCTGCTGCTTCTCATTGAATGGTGTGTGGCGATCATCGCTGAGATCATCAGCCCGGCCATTCCGGCCACCCGCCTGTGGCTTAACCTGCGGTTTATCGGCGTGTCTGGGGTTCCTTTGCTGGCCCTGATTTTTGCCATTCAGTACATCGGGCGGGGAAAATGGCTGCGTACTCCCAGAGTCTTTTTGCTTTCACTCATTCCGGTGATCACCCAGATCATGGTGTGGACCAATGATGCGCACCACCTGTTCTTCCGGGAGATTCGTTTTGCCAGGTTCGGAGCCGCTTACAACCTGGATACCTGGGTGTTCGGAAGCTGGTTTTGGGTTCACTCGATTTATTCCTATTTGCTGATTACGCTGGCGGCGTTCCTTATCTACCGGAAAGCGCGTCACGCTCAGACCCTGTACCGCCATCAATCTGCGATCCTTCAGGCGGGGCTGTGGTTTCCCCTGTTCATCGCTATTCTGGAGAATATCGGTCTCATCTCACCCCGGTTAGATTTGGTTCCAATCGGATTTACTCTCTCAGCACTCTCTGTCACCTGGGGGCTGTTTTTCTACAACCTGCTGGACCTCGGACCGGTTGCCCGTGAAACCATGATCGACCAGATGGGCGATGGGATGATGGTCATTGATGTGGATGACCGGGTGGTGGATGTCAACGCCGCGGCCGCGAAAATCCTGAGCCGGAACAGCGCCGCGCTGGTTGGCGCGGATATCCGCGAGATTTTGCCCGAGTATGCCAGTAACACCATCCCCTTGCACCTGGACCAGACCACCACCGGTGAATTTCAGCTTGGCGACCAGTTTTACGAAATTTCGACCACTCCGCTGCTGGATCACAACAACCTGGTTCGCGGCAGGTTGCTGGTGATTCACGAGTTTACCCAGCAGAAGCAGGCCACTGAGAAGGAACGCCAGGCTCGGGAGATGGCTGAAGCGCTGTATGCCGCGGGTGTGGCGTTAAACGCCACCCTGGATTTTGACCAGGTGCTTGACCTCATGTTTGAACAGATCGAACGTGTGGTCCCTTATGACGCGGGGGTTATCTATCTGGAAGAGGATGGATATGCCGTGCCAAAACGCCAGCGCGGCTTTGAACGCTTTGGCAGTGAAATTTTAGAACAGGTCAGTTCAATGTGTTTTCACATTGAGAACACCGTCAACTTCAATTACATGTCCAAAACAGGCCGGCCAATGCTGATCCCGGATATTTACAATTACTCGGGATGGGACCTGGATAGCTCTTTCAATGATTACCACTCCTGGATAGGCGCGCCCATCGTTTCCCAGAATCGGATCATCGCGTTCTTCTCGCTGATCAAAATAGAACCAGATTTCTACACCCACCAGCATGTTGGCAATTTAATGGCCTTTGCCGGTCAGGCTGCTCTGGCGCTTGAGAATGCGCGGCTGTTCGCGGTGGCACAGCAAGCCCGCGTGGAGGCCGAGCAGGCCAACCGCGCCAAGTCCGCTTTTCTGGCCACGATGAGCCATGAAATCCGCACCCCGATGAATGGGGTGATCGGCATGACCACGCTGCTGCAGCAGACTCCGCTGAGCCAACAACAGCGCGAATACCTGGATATCATCCAGACCAGCGGAGAATCCCTGCTGAACATCATCAACGATATTCTCGATTTCTCAAAAATCGAAGCTGGAAAACTGGAGCTGGAGTACCAGCCTTTTAATCTGCGCAGCTGTATTGAAGAATCGCTGGATGTGGTCGCGACATCTGCCGAGCAAAAGGGCCTTGCGCTTGCGTACTATATGGATTTTGTCGCGCCGGAAACGATCCGGGGAGATGCCGTGCGCCTGCGCCAGATTCTGATCAATTTGTTGAACAATGCCATTAAGTTCACCGAACAGGGAGAAATTTCTCTGACTGTTAAATCTCAGGTGACCACGTTTCATCCGCGGACGAATGGGAAAGCCTCCTGGGCGTTGGGTCATGGCAGGAAAGCCATTTTTGAGATCAGCTTCGATGTCCGGGATACCGGTGTCGGCATCCCTTCTGACCGGATGGAGCAGCTTTTTGAGCCTTTCACACAGCTCGATTCTTCAACTACCCGTAAGTTTGGGGGAACCGGTCTGGGATTGAAGATCGTCAAACAACTGGTTGAGATGATGGGTGGAGAAGTGGAGGTGGAAAGTGAAGGAATCCCCGGTAAAGGCTCGACATTCCATTTTTCCATTCTGGCGGAAGGAGCCAAAAACCAAAGCTCGTCTTTGAATGTCCGCCCCGCGCCGCTGGCAGGAAAACGGATTTTTATTGTGTCTCCCTGTGCCACCTGCCGGCAGGCCCTTGCGAATTACACCGAGGCCTGGGGGATGCTGCCTTATCCCGCGGCCAGCGTTTCCGAAGCCCAGTGTCTGGTGCTCCAGGGTAAGACCATTCACGCGGTTTTGCTAGACCTGCCACAAAAAGGCTCTTGTTATGGGGAACAGGCCGCAGCGCTGCGCGCTTTGATTGGAACAGACCCTCTGCCGATTGTGGCGCTTGCCCCCCTGGCCGCGGAAGACGGGTCGATACCGGAAGAAACCTTTGCGGGTGTGCTGACAAAACCGCTTAAACCCGCGCCGCTGTTAGACGCTTTACGCTGTGCCCTGTCTGGCGAGCCGGGAGCTTCGCCTTTGCAGCGCCGCTGGCGAGGCGCGCTGCCTCAAACCCGGGTAAAAGGCACCCTGCCGCTGCGCATTTTGCTGGCGGAGGATAATCTCATCAACCAGCGTGTGGCGCAGCGCATGCTGGAACAGCTTGGGTACACCACCACCCTGGCCAGGAACGGGCTTGAAGCGCTGCGCGCGGTGGAAAAAGAACGCTTCGATGTGGTGTTGATGGATATTCAGATGCCGGAAATGGATGGGGAGGAAGCTACCCGGAAGATCCGTTCCAGGCTGCCGGCGGAATGCCAACCGGTCATTATTGCTCTGACCGCTAATGCCATTGAAGGCGATGCGGAGCGCTACCTGGAAGCCGGGATGAATGCCTATTTGAGCAAACCGATCCAGCTGGCTCAACTGCAAAAGGCGCTGCAAGAGATCCATCCCAATTCCTGAGCCGGAAACCTTCCCATAGGTTTTATTCAGCATGAGTCTGCCGGCGGCAGCTCATTTTTTGCTTATCTCCCACAGATTGCTTCCGGGTCTGTAGTTGTGTGGTGTGTTGTGGTGCGCTTGACATACACATATTTTAGATGTATAAATAAATTGTATAATGTAAAAGTATATTTATACATCATAAATATACACATTAAAAGGATGTATGGTACGTACACAAATTATCCTGGAAGAGAACCAGCATCACCAGCTGGTCGAAATTGCCCGGCAGCAAAACCGGAGTCTCTCTGATCTGGTGCGTGAATTTCTGGATGATCAGGTCCGGATCTATAAAAAGCGCCAGCTCAGCCGGGCTGCCGAACAGCTTCGGCAGGATTATTTGGAGGATGGGGAACTGACAGCATTATCCACGTTGAACGGAGAGTCTCTGGATGAAGCGGGGTGAGGTTTGGAAAATCAGTCTGACTCCAGTAAGCGGCACAGCAAAGCCGCGCAGTCATCCCGGAATCATCGTCAGCGTTGATGCGCTGGGGGCAATACCGATGAGGATCGTTGTGCCCGTCACGGAATGGAAGGAACGCTACACCATCGCTTCATGGATGGTGCGGCTGCAACCTGACCCACAAAACAATCTGAGCGAAAACTCCTGCGCTGACACCTTTCAGGTGCAGCTGATCCCGGCAGGCCGTTTTGTCCAGCGGCTGGGGAAGATTTCAGAGGGAAAGCTGAAAGAAATCGACCAGGCCTTGTTAGAAGTGTTAGGAATTGAAGTTCAATAAGTACAAATAAACAGGAACCATCACTCTCTGCAAAAGCGGAGAGGCCGACCAGGAGTGCTCTCCTCTTGCTGTTCGACCAATCGCAGCACGGATAAGTGATCAAACCATTCGAAGGGGTCAGACGCCGCGCCCAGATTAAATGGCGTCTAAAAAGGTGGTTATGATGCAAGTGGTCAGCCAATATTCTACCAACCAACCCAAGCCAGACACAGTTGGCAATTTTTGCGTTTCTGCCAGGTCGCGAACCGCGGGCCAGGCGCCGGTATCCTTTCAGGAACTGGAACAATGTCTTTCATCCGCTGATTCTGTGCAGTTGAAAATCCATTTTCAGAACACGCTGGGGTGGGCGCTCCTGCCTTTTGATGCCCGCCGGGCGTTCCAGTTAGGGAAAAGCGCGCGCGATACGGCTTATGAGTGCGGTGACGCTTCAGGCCTGGCGGCCAGCCTGGTTGTGGTTGGTTTCGCGCAGATTGAACTCCACCATCTCAAAGAAGCCGAGCTGCTGCTGGAAGAAGCGCGGACGCGCTTCCAGCAATTGGGAGATTCACAGGGGTCTGCCCGCGTTTTATTGGGGCTTGGCTGCCACGCCAATGCTGCCGGAAACCACGCGCAGGCCATTAAAAATGTTGAAAAAGCGCTGGTAATTTTTAACCGTCTGGGAGAGCCTCATAACCGGATTTTTGCCATGACTTTGCTGGCGAAGATGTACGCCCATCTTGGGACTCGTTTTCCTGAGGCCTTGCAGCTCAATCTCCAGGCATTGGAGTTGACGACCCAGCATAACCTGCTGGAATACCAGACTGTTGTGCTGGCCAGCCTTGGCCGGCAGTATCTGGAAATTGGAGATTTTGAACGCGCCCGGAAATATCTATACAAAGGACTGGAGATCATTGAGGGAAACACATCGCCGCTCATCAGCCTTCAGAAACAGCACGCGCGTATTCTAACCGAGCTGAGCAGCGTTTGCCTGGCGATGGGCAGGTATCAAAAAGCACTGTTTTACGCTTTGCAGGGTCTGGAAATTGAACCTGCCGAAAACACCAGCGTCCTGCGCGCCCACATACAGAATAACCTTGGAGAGCTTTACTTTCATCTGGAAAATTTGGATACCGCTTACGATCATTACCAGCAGGCAAACACACTTGCCCGGGCCGCCCATTCCTCATTGGAAGAAGCCTATGCCCTGTTGGGTATGGGACGGGTGCGGATGGCTGAATCCGATCTGCGGGAAGCCCAACAACATTTTGAGGAAGCGCTTGTGATTTCAGAATCCGGCGCGTTTCAGCAAATTCAATACAAAGTTCACCTGGCGCTGTCTGATCTGTACAAACAGACCGGCCAGTTTCCCCGGGCATTGGCACACCAGGAGCAATATCATCACATTAAGGAAGCTGTTTTCAATACCCAATCGGATTTGCGTCTGAAAACACTGGAAATTGTTCACGGTGTGGATTCTGCCCGGCAGGAAGCGGAATTTCATAAAACGCAAAACGAACTGCTTCACCAGGAGATTCAGGACCGCAAACGCGCCGAGGCGGCTGCCCGCCAGCGGGCTGAGCAGATGGAAGCGCTGCGCGAGATCATGAATGATATCGCCGCTGAGCTTGATCTGCCCCAGTTGCTGCAAAAGATTGTTCAGCGGGTGGTGGTTCTCCTGGAAGCGGAAGCCGGCGAACTGGCCTTGTTTGATGAAAAGCATCAGGATCTGCAAACGCTGGTGAGTTTTAACCAGAATAAAGATTATACCGGGCTGCGAAAATCACTGGAGAGCGGGGGTATGGGCTACGCCGCCAAATTGCGCCGTACGATCATCATTGAAGACTATGCTGCCTGGGAGCATAGCGACCGTACCTTTGAGAGCTCCAGACCCCTTGCGGTGCTCTTCGCGCCCCTCATGGTCTGGAACCGCCTGGTAGGGGTGATCGCAGTAGCCGCTGATAAGCAGCAGCGTCACTTTGGGGAGGATGACACCCGCCTGCTGGAAATGTTCGCCCAACAGGCGGCTATTGCCATTCACAATGCCCAGCTCTTCCAGCAGATCAAAGAGCTGGCTGCTACAGACCCATTGACCGGGGCGCGCAACCTGCGCAGCCTGTTGGACCGCGCTCAGGAAGAGTTTACCCGGGCCCGCCGTTACCACCACCCGTTCTCGGTGGTGATGATAGATATTGATCACTTTAAATCCATTAACGACTCTTACGGGCATGCTGTGGGCGATGATATTCTGCGAAAGGTGAGCCAGATCTGCCGGCAAAGCATTCGCGAGATGGATTTTCTGGGTCGTTACAGTGGGAAGGAATTCATGATCCTCCAGCCAGAAACACCCGTTCACGACGCGCTGATCACCGCTCAGCGCCTTCAAAGCGAAGTCGCAAAATTAAAAATTCCTTGCGGAAATGGGGAAATCAATGTGACCATCAGTGTTGGGGTGGCAGAGTTGATCGATTCGGATCGCAGTCCGGCCATGCTCATCGACCGGGTTGATAAGGCCATGTTCCGGGCCAAAAACGGGGGACGCAACTGCGTTTCATTGTAAGTTTACTGCACCCGCAGCAGGATCGGGTTTTGGGATGGGTCATGGATGAGCCACCCAGTGTGCCACATCTCTGCCGCGATTTCCGCCTGCGCCATCCGGGCCCGGAGAGCGCCCAGCGCTGTGGAATCGGGTAAGAGAATCTCAAGCGCGATCATCTGCAGTGCTTCGGGTGGAGGTGGCAATGCCCCCCGGCCAGACCAGGTGTTGAGGCAGATATGGTGGTGGTAATCTCCGGCGCAGATAAACCGCGCCCCCGGCAACTCGGCAGTATGCCGGAACCCCAGCACACCGCAGTAAAACGCCTCCGCCTGATCCAGGTCGTTGACATTCAGGTTTACCGATCCAATTCGGGTACTCTCAGGCAGCATTTCCCATTTTTGTGAAGCATCATCCCACTCCGAGAGCAGGCCATCCACGTCCAGCGGGTTGAGCCTGATCACCAATTCCCCATTGAAGTTTGACCACATTGACCTTGGACGATCACAGGTCAGAGAGATACCGTATCCATCCGGGTCGGCAATGTATATCGCTTCGCTGACTCCCTGGTCCATAAATCCGGTGATCAATGTGCGGGTTTCAATCAGACGTTGTAGAGATTGAGCCAGCGCGAGTCGCGTGGGAAGCAGGAAGTTGAAGTGGTACAGCCCGGTGCGCCGCGGTGCGATCCGCGCGCCGGGCTTTTCCTGCAGGATCAGCAATGCGCTCTGGGCCGTCCCCAGCACAGCCACACGTCCTTTGCGCTGCTGGACTCGCAGCCCAATCACATCCTGGTAGAAATCCATTGAGCGTGCCAGGTTGGAAGTCATCAGCGCGACTGCGCCGAGCCTGGTTTCAGGATGGATGGATTCAATCACATTGCCCTGTTCTGTCATCTTATCTCACTTTAAATGAAGAGCGTCTTTTCCATCCTTGCATAGACCATGCCATCTGATATGGATTTTATACCATATCTCCCCGATCAGGAATACCGAATTGGTTTCCCAGGCGCCCATGCTTTATAATGGGTGCAGCTCGTTGATCTTCCCTGACAGGAGAAATTACATTGAACACCATCTTTACCACAGCTTTATGGATCATTGGGGGAATGGTTTTTACCAGCTTCGGTGTGTTCGCTTTGGTTTCGCTCAGGGAGGGCGAACGCCGCGCCGCGCGGGTGGCTTTTGGAGCCGCGGTGTCAGGAGGGCTGCCGGTTTTGCTGGGCACCTGCCTGCCTGTGACGTGGCAGGCTGTCATGGTGGGTGGGGTGGCACTGGCTGGAGTCATTTTGCTTGTGTTGTTTTTCCTGCCGGTCGGCCGTATCAGCGAGTTTCCCCAGGTACCCGAAAACCGGGTGGACGAGCGCGATATGATGTTTGCCCGCGCCCGGCTAAAACCCGGCTCAGCCAATTATGCTGGCTATTACAACCTCCGCCCGGAGAATAAGGCTATTGATGACCAGATCCGCGCCCGGCCCGGCCTGCTTTCTCCTGAATCGAAATATGCCAATCCGTTTTTGTTTGCCGCGCCGGATGCCAGCTTCTTTCTCACCGAAGCCCTGCGGGACGCGGTCGATGGTCCTGTCGCGGCAGCGCGGCAGACTCTGCCTGTCGAGCGCATGACTCGCTACCTCAAGCATCTGGCAAAATACTTTGGCGCGCTGGATGTCGGAGTCGCCGAACTGAAGCCCTACCATATCTACACCCACATTGGGCGCGGTACCGGGCAGTATGGCGCGCCGGTCACCCTGGATCACCGCTATGCGATTGTCTTCACCGTTGAAATGGACCATGCCATGATTGGCGCCAACCCCACGGCTCCGGGGATTGTGGAATCGGCCAGAGAGTATGTTGAATCGGCGCGGATCGCCGTCCAGTTGGCGGCCGCCATCCGCAATCTGGGCTATCCCGCCAGAGCGCATATTGACGGCAATTACCGGGTCATCGCGCCTTTAGCAGCCCGCGACGCCGGGTTGGGTGAGATTGGGCGGATGGGTCTGCTGATAACCCCCAAATATGGGCCGCGCGTGCGTCTGGGGGTGGTCACCACCAGTCTGGAATTGGCCGCGGATGCTTATCGCCCCGATCACGCCATCATCGATTTCTGCAATATCTGCAAAAAATGCGCTTTGAACTGCCCAAGCCGTTCGATCCCTTTTGATAGCCGCCGGGAGATTGGCGGCGCGCTGCGCTGGCAGATCAACGCTGAAACCTGCTTTCACTATTGGAATGTGGTCGGGACCGACTGCGGTCTGTGCATGACAGTCTGCCCGTATTCACACCCCAATACCCTGTTCCACAACGTCATTCGCTGGGGCATCGACCGCTCCGGTTTTTTCCGCCGGTTTGCCAGCTTTATGGATGATGTGTTTTATGGCAAGAAGCCCGCGCCCCGCCAGGCACCCAAATGGACCCAGATCCCTTGAATCAAGGAAAGTGAGGGGAAAGGATCTGCCGTTTCAACCTTGGCATATCTCAATCCGGATTTCACCCTGAATCAAAAAGCTGTCCTGTGCTTTGAGCAGGACAGCTTTTGGTATTTTTTTTCTGTATTATTTGTCGTGTTTGTGAACGCTTACCTCACCAAACCCAACATTTCCCCGTTGGGTATTTCCATCAGGATCTCTCCCTGGAAGTCAGGCGCGCTCGCTGAGAAGAGCAAACCATCTTCCACAAAGTAGATCGTCTGCCCATCCTGACTCCAGACCGGTGTGCCGGTGAAGAACGGGGATATTTCAACTGGATTGGTGTTGGTTTCCGCGGCCCACAGCCCGGTAGTGCCGCTGAAATAAGAAGCCCAGGCCCAATACCTCCCATCCGGTGATGGAAAAGGCTTCAGGCCCTGCACTTCAGTCGGTATTGAAACGGCCATGTTATTCTGGTAAATATACTCCAGACCCAGATCGGTATAAATGGCAAAGAGCTGTCCTTCGGGGATGAAATCGATCGTATAGGCCAGAATGTATTCAAACTTTTTGAAGGGAAAGCCTTCTCCAAAGATGTATGTGCCAGGTTCCAGGCTCTGCCCGCAGTTGCAATACTCCTGGTTGAATTCGGTCACCGACAGCAGCCCTTCTTTCTGCAGGGGATCGTAAGCCACACCGCTGAAACAGCCATTCACCACTACCTCCTGGCTGCCGCTGACCACGTCCACAGCGCGGAGGTTGTATCTCTCACACATGGCATCCCAGCTGTTGATCAGGAATGTCCTGGAATCTCTCCAGCCCAGAAAATTCTCACCGCTGCTCACCAGTTCTTCCAGCTGTCGGGGCTGCTGGTTCTGCACATCATACACCCACAATCCCAGCATGCTCATTCCGGCCCCGGTGCCGAAGCTTTCAACAGTGACATACACGATGAACTGGCCGTCCGGAGACCAGTGCAAAGCGGTGGCATGCCCCGCTTCCTCGCTCAGTCGGGTGATGGACAGGTCATTCCGGTTAAAGAGGTACACATCCGCGCTGTCGCCCTCCATTCCGCCCACAAAAGCCAGCTGTTTTCCATCCGGTGACCAGGCCAGGCTGTTAGTGAACTCCATGGCCCGCGTGGCTTCAAAGGCGGGATCGCCCACTGAAAGCTCTATACCCGGCTGGGTCAGCGGTCCGGTCAGCTCCATCTGCAGCGCGACAGTCTGGTTTTCCAGATCCACAACAACCAGCCACGGGTTCACGGAGGCCCCGCCAAACCCGGAGAGATAGGCGAACATGCGATGGTCCGGAGACATCCCCTCCTGCAGGTCCCAGGGGGCCTCGAGGGGCATATTGTTAATCTGCGTGGATTCATGGGTGGTCTCATTCATCAGCCAGATCCCCAGATTGGTAGACAGTACCAGTTTATCCGCTGCAGCGACGCTTTGCGTCTCGTTTGCTGTCTCTTCTTCCACCTGCGGGGCAGGCTGGACAGGTTCTGCCGGGACAGCCGTGCTGTTCTCAATCTCCGGAATGTTTTGTGGAATTTCCAGGTTATCAGAAATGATTTCCCGCACAGACAGGTTCTGAGAGCGCAGGTAAAAGAAACTGCCGCCCGCCGCTGCGCAGCAACAGGCCAGAATGACCAGGAGGATCACAATGATCCAGATCCATGCTTTGGAACGTGCTTTGATGTTTGGCTGATTCATAGGTTTTTTCCTTTGCGATATTGAATTTAAAGAAACACTACTGTCAGTGAATTTTTACGGATCGGGTTATGGTATTTTGTGGTTCCGCTTCAGGACAGATGATTTGCTGATGGTGTTCGTACACGGTTCCGGATGACAGGTTACCTCCCTATTATTATAGCCCTTCACACACTGGACGCAACCAGGAGAAACGGTGGGGCGGCTATAACCCGCCAAAATTGAACTGGCGATTTCGCTGTAAAAATGCAGAGCCTATGGAAGTTTTTTGAGTGAAGCGAACACCATGCCGGTGAGAAGTTGTGTCACACCGCGAGAAAAGCGCACGCATAACATGAGGCGGGGGTGTCCGGACTGGATTTCCGGACACCCCCGCCCTTTGACAATCGTTCATTATGTGGATGGCCAGTTTACTCAGCGGCCCGGGTGGTCAGCAGTTCGATCAAAGGCTCAATCAGAAAATTGTTGAACCCGGCGCGCGCTGTCCCCAGATTCCGGGTGGTATTATCTTCACCCGCGGGGAGCGCTCCTGGGTCCCCGGCGGCAAAATCACCGCCAGCGGGCGGGACACCACCCCCCAAACCACCGCCGCCACCCTGGCCGCCGCCTGGGCCGCCGCCCGGAACCCCGCTGGTGTTCCCCTGGGCCTGCATTCGCTCGAGCATCTGCGCTTTTTGTTCTTCGGTCATTTCGGCACCCGCGTTGGCGCCCGCGCCGCCGCCAGGCCCGGCCATATCGATTCCGAGGTTGTCCATAACCGCCTGCATGCTTTCCACGCCGGTTTCCATTTCTTCAATGGCCTTGATCTGGCTGGCAGTCATGCTTTCCTGGATCTGGCGGTATAAGGCTTCAATCTCCGCGGATGCGGCAGTATCACTGGTTGCTATAGCCTTCACCGCTTTCCACAGCGGCAGCAGCTCAGCCGCCTGCTCAGGTGTCACTGCCAGATCAGAATCTTCCAGCAGCAGGGTTCCCAATAATAATTTTTGAGAGATGGGCGTTTCTTGAGTATCCTGCAACGCCGCGGTCGTTTCCACCACATTGGATGTTTCAACCGTTGTGCTGCTGGCGGCAGTGGGCGCGGTCGAAGTGCCGCTGCACGCTGTCATAGAAAGTAAAAGAATTCCAATGAGCAGCGATAGGGCCACAAGTTTTGTTTTTTTCATTTTTTAATTCTCCTTCATCAATTTTTTCAGGTTTTGTTGTTCAGTCATGCCGCAGGGCAACAATGGGATCCAGCTCCGAAGCACGCTTGGCGGGAAGATATCCAAAGAAAATACCCACTGCCGCGGCAGAGAAGAAAGACAGCAGAATGGAGGATGGAATGACCACGGTCCGCATCCCGCCAAACTGGTCAAACAGATAAGATCCCCCCACGCCGGCTAATATACCCAACAGACCGCCGATCAGGCTCAGCATAAGGGCTTCCACCAGGAACTGCAGGCGGATATCGCCGGGTGCGGCGCCAACCGCCTGGCGCAGGCCGATCTCACGGGTGCGCTCTGTGACGCTGACCAGCATGATATTCATGATGCCAATCCCACCCACGATCAGCGAGACTCCGGCCACCCATGCCAGCAGCGAGCGGAAAGATTCGGTGGTGGATTCCTGGGTTTCGATGATGTCGGCCTGGGTCTGGATCATAAAATCCGCTGAGTCCAGCGTGACCTCATGGCGCTGCGCCAGCAGCAGTTCGATCTGCAGAATCACATTTTCCATGTTGGCGTCATCCGCCACCGAGACAAAGATCATCCTTACCTGGTCTCCCATCACCCGTGCGAACATGGAGGGCATGAATTTCTGGAAGACCACGCTGATTGGCACATAAATCTGCTCGTCATAGTTGGTGCCAGAGACATACCCCTTATCCGCCAGCACACCGACCACGGTCAGTTTTGTGTCGCCAACAGTTATTTTCTGACCGACAGGGAGTTCATCCTCCCCAAACAGTTCCTCCGCAATGGTCGCGCCCAGCACGGCCACTTTCTGGGTGCGGTCGAGGTCTGTTTCGGTAAAGAACCGGCCTTCGGCAATTTGGAGATCACGCACTGCGGTGTAATCGGGTGTGGTGCCGATCACCGGGATCGATTCCAGGGATACGCTGCCAAATTTAATGGTTTGGGAAGTGGATTGTTCAACTGAAACGCCATTGATTCCACTGACCCCTTCCCGAATCGCGGCCACGTCATCATAGACCAGGCCGCCGCTGGCCGGCTGCCCCGGGCCGCCGCGCGTCATAGAGCCTGTAATAAAGATCAGGTTGCTTCCCAGGCCGTGGATTGCTTCAGAGATGGTCGCTTCAGTGCCAGAGCTGATCGCGATCATCACAATCACTGCCGCGACACCGATAATAACGCCTAACATGGTCAGCACGGAGCGGGATTTGTTGCTGTATAAACTCTTCCAGGCTACTTTAATGGTTTCTGTAAAATTCATTTTCGTCTCCTCTAATCCGCAGCGCTTTCCACGGCTTCTTCAGTCTTGCTCGTTTCATGGGTCGAAAGCTTGCCGTGCCGGTATCCGTTCTTATAATCTTTATCCACCCGGCCATCCAGAATATGGATGACGCGCTGGGTGTGTTCAGCGATTTCCGGCTCGTGGGTTACCATCACAATGGTGCGTCCGCGGTCGTGCAGTTCGTGCAGCAGGTCCATGATCTCGATGCTCGATTTGCTGTCCAGGTTGCCGGTTGGTTCGTCTGCCAGCACCAGCACGGGGTCATTGATCAGCGCGCGGGCAATCGCGACCCGCTGCTGCTGCCCGCCGGACAGTTCTTTTGGCAGGTGATGGGCGCGGTTGGCCAGCCCCACGCTTTCCAGCGCTGCCAGGGCGCGCTCTTCTCTCTGTGAAGCCGCGAATTTTCCTTCCCGCTGGTACATCATGGGCAGGATCACATTTTCCATCGCGTCGATCTTGGGGAGCAGGTTGTAAGACTGAAAAATGAAACCCAGCTCCCGGTTGCGGATCGCGGCCAGCGCTTCTTTGGAAAGGTCGCTGACATCTTCATCGTTGAGGTAATAACGCCCTTCCGTTGGGCGGTCCAGACAGCCCAGAATATTCATCAAAGTGCTTTTCCCGGAGCCGGAAGGTCCCATGATGGCCACAAACTCGCCTTCTTTGATGTTGAGGCTCACGCCGTTCAACGCGGCTACCTGAATATCACCCATACCATAAATTTTTTGGATGTTTTCTGTTTTAATAATGATCCGGTCGCTCATCAGTTCATCTCCACATTCCCGATGGCCACAACTTCTCCCTGGCGCAACCCGTTCAATACTTCCGCGTAGGTGTAGTCTTTCAGGCCAATCTCGACTTCGCGCTGTTCAGGGGTTTCTCCATTCATCACATAAACGGTATAACTGCCATCTTCCTGCTCGTGCAGCGCTTCTACCGATACCAGCAAAACATTTTCGGCACTGCCCGCCACCACATCCACGGTTGCGCTTAATCCGAGCGGCATATTTTGGCCTGTTTCGAGAGCGCTGTTGTCCAGCTTCACTAATCCCTGCACCATGTTGTATTGTCCTGAAGAAACCAGCTTTGGGTTAACCTGAACGACTTCTCCGGTGAAAATCACATTGGGCAGCGCGTCAAATACCGCGTAAACTTTGTGCCCAACCCCGATCATATCCATGTCGGTTTCGTCCAGATATATATCCAGGTACAGCTGGCTCAGGTCGGCGATGGTAATGAAAGCAGAGTTTTTTACCTCCTCGCCGATATTCACTTTGACGGCGACAATCGTGCCGTCAAATGGCGCTGTCAGGGCCGCGCCTTCCAGCGCTTCTTCAGCGATTCTCAGGCTAAGTTCAGCGCTGGTAACCTGGGCCTGAGCAAGGATCAGTTCATCGGGATCAATCCCATTCGCCGCCTGGAGGGCTTCCAGCTCTGCCTGTGCTTTGTTGTAATTCGCTTTCGCGATTTCGTAATCCGCTTCGGATTCGAGGATTTCTTGATCGGTGAAGCCAATGCAGTATTCATAGTTCGCTTTGGCGGTGGCCAGTTCGTTCCTGGCGTCAATCAGTTCGTCGGAGTCCGGATAGCGTTCTTCCAGGTTCTTAACCCGGTCAATCCATTTCTGGTATTCTTCCAGATAAAGGGTATTCATTTGCTGGCTGCAGCGCGCGTAATCTTTGCGCTTCAGGGAAACATCGGCGTCTTCATAGGTGTTTTTGGCCTCAACGTAGACCGCGTAGGCATCAGCCAGGGCGACATCAGCGTTTTTGTAAAGATCCTGGAGTTCCTTTTGAGCCGTCAAAAGCGCTACTTTGCTGGAAGCAACATCTGCTTCCAGCTGTTCCAGATCGGTCAGCTCTGCCAGCAGGGCACCTTCTTTCACCTGATCTCCCACCTTCACATACACTGCGCCAACCACCCCGGAGACCGAAAAACTCACATCTTTTTCTGCGGCCGCGACCAGGGTGCCGGAACCGGTTGTGGAAATTTCCAGGCTGCCCTTCCTGACTGCCGCTGTTTGCGGGGTCTGTCCGTTGGTCTGGCTGTTTGGCGCGGCTGGCTGCATGCCCAATTTGTAGTAAGTGAACCCGCCGCCGGCCAGCAGGTAATGCCCGGAAGCGAGGTTTTGGTTCGCATAAACAAATAGAAATTAATGGTGTGAGGCGTTCCGCCCCGTGTATCCTCAGACTTTGGGAAAAACGGGCTTAAAAGATTCGCCAACGCCGTCGGCGCAAGCGGGGGGCGGGCGTCTCCAATTCCCGCCCTTGCAGAACGGTACGCGGCCAGTCGACCATTATTTTATGGGCCGTTTCCCTGCCCACCAGTTCCTCCAGCCGGCTGCGGGCCGCGGAAAGCAGCGGCGGACGCCAATCAGGCGAATGGGCGTCGGTGGCCACGAAATGAACCAGATTTTGCTCCAAAAGCTCCTCGCAGCTTTTGCTTAGGGGTTTACCCAAATCGCCGGTAAGGCTCATGGCGGTGATTTGGCTTAAACAACCCAGTTCCAACAGACGGGCCAGCCAGGACCAGTCGCGGCCTCCTGAGTTCGTGCGCTCCGGATGGGTGATGATGGGGGTGATCCCCATGAGCTTAAGCTCGAAAATCATTTTTTCCAGACCCTGGGAGACCTGCGCCTCGTTTAGTTCCAGGGAAAAGTAGCGGCCGGTGTTGTTTATAAAGGGCAGCTTTTTTTTGTGGGCCGATTCCACAAGGTCGTAGGCAAGGTTCACCTCGGCCCCGCAGATGATTTCGAGCTGGATGTTTTCCTTGCTTAGCGCTTCTTGAAGCAGGGCCGCCGCCGTGGGAATAGAGGCCGCCTCCACGTTGAAGGTAACGGGGCCAAGGTGGGGAGTGGCCACCACGTGGGTGATTCCATCCTGGGCGGCCATGCGGCACATGGCAAGGGACTGCTCAATATCCGACGGGCCGTCATCCAAGCCGGGCAGTATGTGACAATGGAGGTCGATCATGAAATCCGCCGTTTGCGCTTGCTGCTTTTGGGTGCGGGAAGAAAACTAACATTTAAGGGGTTTGAAGGCAAGGCGGCGATTATCAAATCGGGCGCCTGGTAGTTGACTTGACCTCTCAACCAGATATGATGGGGCGTGGTCGGCAATTTGCTAAAAACCGGACTGCGGCAGTGAATTCATGCCCGATTTCAGCGTTTTCATACCCGTGTTGAACGAGGCGGCCATTTTGCGGCCCAACCTAGAGCGTTTAGTGGCTTTTCTCGATGAAATGCGCCT
>ENA-OSEO01003209-OSEO01003209.1-sediment-metagenome-genome-assembly--contig:-NODE-3209-length-19984-cov-6.707741_pt1 | contig 19984 bp, 15 predicted proteins | sample MGYA00237883_ERZ534232 | MGnify/ENA metagenome assembly ERZ534232
TTGACCGAAGGTCTCCATACGACCTTTCCCGTCATAGCGAGGTACGAAGCAATCTAAACTGTTTGCACACCGAAGTTTCTCATTTTAGTGCCCTGAAAACAGCTCCCCAACGAGAGAATATTAAAAAAATATCGAAAACTGAGAAACTCAGGTGCTAAGATCCTTCGCAACAAAAGCTCAGGATGACAAGATGGGAAAGTCCAGGATGCCTGAAAAAAAGTCAGAATAGCGAATCGCAGTATCGTACTTCACGAGCCCTAGCCACTTAACTCGTGATCACCCACAAAACTGTTATTCTTAGCTCCTGTGTCCGTCATTCTGAGCATCCTTCGCAACAAAAGCTCAGGACGACAAATTGAAAAACCTCAGGATGACAGAATAAAAATTTAGTATCGCAGATCACCGCACCCTGTTTCGCGGGCACAGGCTGCTTTAGTCGCGATAATTGATTTCTCACTTGTAGGGTGGGTTGGCGTCTTTTAGCATATGCCAAATACTTGCCATCTACAGCCAACCCACCAACAAAACAAGAGCAGATCGTCCCACCTCGCTCGCGATGACGCACAAGCTTGTCATTCTGAGCCTCCCTTGCGAAGAATCTTACCCCTTGCTACCAGCGCAAAGATCCTTCGCAACAGAAGCTCAGGATGACAAGATGGAAAAGCCCAGGATGACGGTCTTAAAAAACCTCAGGAGGTAGGGACGAAACACTCAGGATAACAGATGCCCCCCATTATGACTATTGACAGCTTAAGAATTAAAACCGCAGGAAGAATTCCTGCAGAATAGGGGAAATGACCTCGGCCTCAACCGAATGGGTCTGCCCTTCCAGAAGGCGCGACTCCGCCTGGGGAATTACGCGGGTGAAAGAAGCCATGATATCGGGGGCGGTCTTGAAGCTTTTGGTTCCGGCAAGCATCAAAACAGGCATTCCTAGGTTTTTTGCCCGGTCTTTGAGGAAAGGTCCGGAAGCCTTTTGAATCTCAGCATCATAGGCGATCGTGCCTGCCATGTCGATAATGGTCTGCCCGTGCTCTGAGGCGAGCGTGTCTTTGATCAGCTGCTCATCCATGCCCACAAAACGCATGAAGTGTTTGACCACAGCCAGGTTTTTACCCCTGGCGACTTTCCTTTGAATCTGGCGGATTAAAAAATTGGTCATAGTCCTTTCCAGCCAGCCACCACTCAGGGGGGGGTCGTAGGCGGCTACTTTGAGCACCTTTTCGGGCAACTCTGCTGCAGTGAAAAGAGCCAATGCCGCGCCAGCCGAATGGCCGTAGAGGAAGGCTTTTCCACCGTGGTGATCGATCAGCGCGTTGAGGTCCTGGATTTCTTTTTCGATTGAGTAGGGAGGGGTGTCGCCGCTTTGCCCGCGCCCGCGCCGGTCATAGGTGAGGACGGTGAAGCTGTCCTCCAGGAGTGGAACCATCTCCCCCGGAACGCCAAAGTTGTGGGTGTTGAGCGCGCCGGTGACGATGATGAGCAGCGGTCCGCTGCCTGAAATTTCGTATGCGACGGGGGTGTTATCCTGAGAATATATGATATGCATGAGCTTATTTTACAACGAGATGGCTCGGATGAGGAGCCATGTAAAAGATCGGATGGAGCGAGCCCCATCCGTACAAGCTTTCGAGCTGAGAATGGAATTTTTACTGATCTAACTGGCGGATCACCAGGACAACTTTGCCCTGTATCTCAACGACACTGGGGTCATTGATGATGATTGGTTTCATAGTTGGATTGGCAGGCTGCAGGCGCACCTGACCGTTTTCAAGATAAAAATACTTAAGCGTCGTTTCGTCGCGGTCATTGAGCCAGATTGCAACCATTTCTCCGTTGCGAGCCTGGTTGGTCTTTTTCATCACGACGATGTCACCATCGTTGACCATGGCATCGATCATTGATTCGCCATGCACCCGCAGCGCGTAAAGGTCTTCCAAATGGTCGCTTGCCGGCAGCAAACTACGGGCAACGTCAATCCCGGATTCAGGATCATAATAGCTGAAGTCCGAAGCTGGCACTGGCATCGGTTCACCTGCAACAATATTACCCACCAGCGGAATGGAGACGAGTGTGTTGGCGAGGCTGGTTTTGAGTAAATTGATGCCGCGCGAAACATTACTCTCCCGCTCAATATAATTCATTTCCTCCAGTTGATTGAGGTAATAGTTGACCACGGAGGTCGAACTGATCTGAGTATGGTCGCCGATTTCGCGGATGGAGGGGGGATAACCTCGTTCGGACACGAAGCTTTCCAGAAAAGCCAATATTTTCTTGTGTCTGGGGCTTAGCCCTGTGCGTTTTCGTGCCATCCTTGCCTGCCTTTCTCTGTTGTTCCTTTTCAATAGAATAATAACAGAACAAATGTTCAGTGTCAAGTGTATGAATGGGTCTACAACAATATCCATCCTCACTGAGCTCTGGACAATCTGACCCCAGGAAGTATATTGAACGCTAGCATCCTGACTTGACCCTGATGTGCTTTTTTCTTAAGCCCTATCCTCTCCCATGTATCTGAACTTGCTCAGAAAAAGGATAGTAGTTTGTCTTATGGTATATTTATTGCATCCCACAAATACAGGTTATTGACTTACAAGTTTGCTATTAGGAGATTTAGATGTCTGTAAGAAATTATCGAACCAGTTTGGTGGTTCTTGTTTTTGTGATACTAGCTCTTATTGACCGACCAGTGACTAGTGTTGATAGCAGACTTAATAAGACCAATTTATCAAACTCTCCTGAAATAGAATTTGCTTTGACAGGCGGGGCGACTGGCTGGCTGAGATCAGGAAACCGCGTATTCCGCACAGTAAATAACGCTGTTGATTGGCAGGATGTAACACCTGTATTGAATCAGAATGAATCCCTGCTGGATATCTATTTATTAAATTCCAATGATGCACGGATGCTTGTGGTAAGCAAAAATGGGGAAGAATGGCAGCTAGACCTGCGTAAGACAACCAATGCTGGCGCTACCTGGCAGACTCAACCGATCACTTTATCGAGCCAATCGCGCGATTTTGGGGACGTGCCTTTCGGAAGTGCCTATATGCAATGGCAAGATAACGATAAGGGTTGGATTTTGATCAAGCAGGCAACCTCCAGCAACTTCAGCCTTGGGGTCCTACTTAAAACAAGCGATGGAGGGCTTTCCTGGCAAGTCTTGGAACCACCAGCAGCGGAAGAGTTTGTTTTTCTGAATGAAAATGTGGGTTATATGCGCGATCCAGTAGATCCGACCCGGTTATATCAAACCCAAGATGGCGGTAAGAGTTGGCAAGGGTTTCAACCTTTGATGACACAATCTGTAGCGGATGGTTTGCAGCTTGTGGGTTTGCCAATCAAGTGGCAGGGTGGTGAGATTCTCCTCCCAGCATGGATTAATGGTGGAGGAACTGAGCCGGATTTGGTTTTCCTGAGGTCAAAAAATGTGCTTCCGAGTCAGACTGCAGAAATGGTCTGGGAGGAAGAGCCGGGCGCAATCAATTCGCAATCCTGGAGAGAATCTTTCGGTTCTAATCTGGCTTTTGCACAGCTCAGCAGTTTTGATGGTGAGAACATTTGGGTTGGGTTGACTAATGGCTCCTGCAAGCAAGATCTTTTGCAGGACAACGCGGATTTATCCATGAGCACGCTGACCTGTGAAAACAAGTACCTCCTGCTTTCAAGCCAGGATGGAGGTGAGCACTGGGCGGCAGGGAATATCCCCTTTGATGCTGTGGCTGAGATAGAGATCAACATCCAGGAGGAGACCTTTCAAAAGATCACTGATGACGAGCAACAGAACAATGCCATTCAGTCAGTCCAGAGCTTCATTGGGCATGGATTTGATACCTGTGAGATCCCATCACTCTCTAAACTTCAAGCCTGGTACAACAATAGCCCATACAAAGCTGTGAATCTTTACATTGGTGGAGTTTCGCGTGCCTGTGATAATACCGAGCTTACTGCTGCTTACGTGCAGCAAATGTACAATCAAGGCTGGCGATTCATCCCAACCTGGGTTGGTCCTCAGGCGCCCGATTATTACTGTACTACAGGCTATAAAAATACGTTTTCAATTGATCCTGCGACAGCTTATACTCAGGGTGTCGATAATGCCAACCAGGCAGCCGCCAAACTCCTTGAACTCGGGCTTACCAATCCGGATGGTACGGGTAGTGTGGTTTATTATGACCTTGAAAATTTTTACTACTCTTCTGCTTGTTCCGCGGCAGCCAGGAACTTCGTCCAGGGCTGGACAAATCGCCTGCAGACGCTCGGGATTTATTCCGGGTTGTATGCATCATCCAGAAATCTTAATGATAATAAGATTTACAACCTCCAACCACCACCAAGTGTGGTTTGGATAGCAGAATGGTTTATAGAATACTACTTTCGTCCCAATGTAACAGTCTTTGATGTAGATTATTTAGCAGATAATTATTGGTCCAACCACCAGCGAGTTTATCAGTATTCCGGTGACCATTATGAAACCTGGGGGGGAGTGACGATCAAGATTGATAACGACGTGCTGGATGGTGTTGTTGCAGTTCCTTCTGATTTTACTCCACCGGTTACAAGTTACACAGAATCCGGTACGATCGGCATCAGCCCATGGTACAAAACTGCAGTGACAGTCACTTTGACAGCTATGGATAATTCCGTTGGGGTGAAGAAAACTTACTATAGAGTAAACGCCGGAAGTTGGCAGGAATATTCGGGACCATTTGCGGTGAGTGGAAGCGGGGAGATGACAATCGATTACAGAAGTGTTGACTTCAATGACAATTGGGAAGTCATGAAATCAGCGAGTTTTTATGTGGACAATCAACCTCCGGTTAACCCGGTTGTGACAAGTTCAGGCTGCCAGTCATGGAATGGTGTGCCGCAGGCGTACTGCAATAATCCTTGGTTCACCTGGGCAGGCGCATACGACCTCGGGATAGGGCTAAACCCCGTCGATACCTACGAGTTTTACTGGGGAACCAATGAGAATGCTACCAGCGGAACCCGCACCGCATCAACGCAGTTCAACCCGCCGGCAATCCCCACGGGCGGGCCCTACTATCTGCGCATCCGGACCCAGGACAGGCACGGGCTGTGGAGCGCCTGGGAAACCATCTATACCCTAATTTACGATTACCGCTTCACGCATCAATTGTGGCTCCCCAGGGTGGCAAAATAGCGGATTGATCTGAAAAGCCAAGGTGATTAGCCCTGCTAATGCCATACCCGCAGTGAACAACCTCGCGCCAGTTGCTGCGGGTAGTTTATAATCACTACGCGTTGAATAGCATTGGAGTGGATGTGAAGATCAAGAACTTTTTCAAGCAGCTGGATTTCAGTTGGCGGTCAATCCGCGATTACCTTATGATCATTTTGGGAGGGTTGGTTCAGGCATTGGCTCTGCGCACCTTTCTGATCCCGGCACAGTTAGTTGGCGGGGGAATCAGCGGTATTGCTCAATTGTTGCATTACCTTTGGGGCACCCCGGTTGGGATGATCACCCTCCTGGCGAATATCCCGCTCTTCATCATTGGCTGGCGCTTTTTGGGTGGGCCGCGTTTTGCCCTTCGGACCATTCTCTCGGTCGTTTCCTATACGGTCTTCACGGACATCCTGGTTAAATGGACTGGCTCAGCTCCATTCACGGAAGATATCCTGCTCAATTCACTCTATGGTGGTCTCCTTTTAGGAGTTGGCCTGGGTTTGGTTTACCTTGGGCGCGGCACGAGCGGCGGAACCGATATCCTTGGGCGTATTTTGAATCAGCGCCTGGGTATGTCCATTTCACTGGCTTACATGATCACTGATTCGTTCGCGGTTTTACTGGCAGGCTTCTTTTTCGGCTGGGAGAAATCTCTCTATGGTCTGATTATGATCTACCTCAGCGGTGTGGCGGCGGATGTGATCTCGCAGGGCACCAACGTCATTCGTGAGGCGATGATCATCACCGATGAAACCGAGAAAGTTGTGGCAGCCATCACAGCGGAACTCGGCCGCGGCACCACGATCATTGCTGCCAAAGGCGGATACACGATGAAAGATCGCCCGATTGTCTTTTGCGTGGTGACCGCGGGGGAGGTCATTCGGCTGAAGATGATCGTGCGTGATGCCGACCCGGACGCGTTCATGGTGGTGGGGCATGCCAACGAAGCTCTTGGCGAGGGCTTCAAACCTTTGAACGGACAGACCTGATCTGCCTGAGCCCAGACAAAGTCTTTATCTCTCAACCATTAATTGAGAAATAACCTTCTTGACGAATTTTCCAAAAAATAGTATATTTGAACCAATCATTAGCTTAAAACTAATTATTGGTGCTAATTATGGAAAAAGGTGATTATTTAACAGCTATTCTCAGATCGAACAAGTCTATCTTCAGTGTTTCTGATGTAGCTTTATTGTGGCAAGAATCCAACCTTAATGCGATCAGGGTCAGGCTTAATTATTACGCCCGTAATGGCGATTTGTATCGGATCAGAAGGAATTTTTATGCCAAGGACAAAAAATACGATCGGTTGGAATTGGCTAACCGTCTTTTTTCACCCTCTTATGTCAGTTTTGAGACAGCCTTAGCTAGAAATGGAATGATCTTCCAATATTCCACTGTAATTTCGTTGGCGTCTTACCTGACGCGAGATGTCACGATAGAAGGTCAGGAATATTCTTACAGACGAATAAAAGAATCTGCTTTATTAGCACCGATTGGTCTTGACATGCACGATTCGTATACCCTCGCCAGCAAAGAAAGGGCTCTTCTGGACATGCTCTATATATCTCCTGGCTTCCATTTTGACAACCTCCGCGAATTGAATTGGGAAAAGGCTTTTGAGATATTGCCAATCTATCAGAATAAAAGGTTGGAAGGAGAGGTGGAGAGATTGAGACAGACAGAGAAATCAGATTAAGAAAATGACACTTGATATCGCAAGACACCGGACAATCCTTTTCCAGATTTTAAAAGACATCTATTCTGATTCCGAAATCTCTCCTTATCTCGGATTTAAAGGTGGTACGGCAGCGGTAATGTTTTACGGGCTGAAGCGTTTTTCAGTTGACCTGGATTTTGATTTGCTTGACCCGGAAAAACTGGACACCATATTTTCCGGTGTAACCAGGCATGTCTCCAATTACTGGACGATCAAGTTGTCGCAAAAGAAGCGCTTTAATCTTTTCTGGCTCCTTTCCTATGAAGATCAAGCTCATAATATCAAGGTTGAGGTCAATCGCAGAGAATTCGGATCATCCTATGAGATAAAGAATTATCTCGGAGTTCCAATGAAAGTGATGGTCAAAGAAGATATGTTTGCCCATAAACTGATGGCAATGTATGAACGGGTAGGGAAGACCAGCCGCGATATTTATGATGTCTGGTTCTTTTTATCTGAACGTTTTCCCGTGAACAAGCGTATCGTTGAGGAACGCTCTGGGATTCCTTTTCCCGTATTCATTCAGCGGTGTGTGGAAAAACTCACGAAATTGGGAGACAGACATATTTTGGATGGTATGGGCGAGTTGTTATCTCAAAGCCAAAAAGATTGGACGAAAGCGAAGTTAAAAGAGGAGACCATCAGCTTGCTGAAGCTTCGCGCCATGGACTGAGATGAAGAATACTTGCGAACAAGCCGCTACCCTACAAACAGGTTTATGCTGATCAAGGTTGGAAGCACAGGAGGATCGGCGGTCGGTTATAGCGGCGAGTTAAGGGAGGCGATGAGAATTAAGCAAATCCTCCAAATTATTTTCTGAACAACTAAGTTTGAGTGCCATTTTCTCGCGCAGGGCGTCATCGGGCGAGATATTGGCATAGGACTCCAAAAAAACGGAAAGCATCATGTTGCAATCGGCGGCTTCATGCGCGATGTTCTGCTTGCGCAAGCGGTCGTTGTTGCGGATCCAGCCCGGCGTGCGGGAAACAATCTCGTCAGCTTCCAAGCCCAGATCGGCGAAACGCGCCAGCAAGTCCGTTTCCTCGCCGCTCAAGCCCGCCCCCTCCACTTCGGCGTAAGCTTCAGCCAGCTCACCAACCTCCGAGAGGAAGAACAAAAGGGCGCTCTTTTGGTCTGCCCACTGCAATCCGCGCGCGTTGTAATATGCTTTGATCCATTTAGTGTCCATCGCTCACCTCATCCTTAATTGTACCTGCCGGTTGGAAACTTGATGCCTCAAACTAATTACAAATCTTGGTATGATTAGCCCTTGTGAAAAGAATTGATCCACTCCAACCCTCCTGGCTCGCACATGTACTGCACGCGCCCACTGCCGATTACCTCTCCAATCCCAATCCTGCCCTGGGAGAAACGATCACGGTGCGCCTGCTGATTCCCAGCCAGGTTGAACCCGACCAGGTTGTTTTGCGCACCATTCCCAACGGGGAACAACAATTCACTGCCATGGTGCCGCAGTCTGGGCAGGCTGGTTACCGCGTTTGGGAAGCTCCTTTCAAGGTCAATGAGCCGCGCCTGAACTATCGCTTTGCCATTCAAACCGAAGGCAGGGTCTGGTGGCTGAACGCGCTCGGCGTAAGCCTGCATACGCCGCTGGCAATCTTCGACTTTAAGCTATTGGCGGGCTTTCAGCCAATTTCCTGGCTGCAGCAATCCGTTTTTTACCAGATTTTTCCTGATCGTTTCGCCAACGGCGACCCCGGCAACGATCCGATAGAAGAAAACGACGCGCGCTACCGATATACCCGTAAAACTCTTCCCTGGGGCGAAGCGGCACCCAAAGAGCGCCGCTTGATGCCTTTTTATGGAGGCGACCTGGCAGGGATCGAAGCTCACCTCGATTATCTTGAGCAGCTTGGGGTCAACGCCCTCTACCTTAATCCCATTTTCACCGCCTTCACCAGCCATCGTTACGATGTCAGCAACTTCCGTGAAGTAGATCCTGTTTTGGGCGGCGGCCAGGCGTTGGTCTCCCTGCGCCAGGCTCTCAGCCAGCGGGACATGCGCTACGTGCTGGATATCGTGCCGAATCACTGCGGCAGCATGCATCCGTGGTTCCAATCCGCGCTACAAGACAGCCAGAGCGAGACACGCGAATATTTTTACTTCGCTGAAAATAAGCAGGATTACATTTCATGGATGGGTTTTGGGCACATGCCCAAGCTCAATTACGCCAGCCAGGCTCTGCGCCGCGAGATGATTGACGGCGAGGATTCTGTTTTCGCCTACTGGCTCAAACCGCCCTTTGCCGCTGATGGCTGGCGGGTTGATGTGGGCAACATGCTCGGCCGGCAGGATGAGCACCAGATCAACCTTGAATTGCTGCGCGCGATCCGTGCGGCGGTTAAGCGCGTTTCATCTGAAGCTTACCTGATGGGAGAAAACTTCTTTGAGGCTACGGAACAACTCCAGGGTAATGGCTGGGACGCGGTCATGAATTACACTGGTTTTGCTGACCCACTCCTCCACTGGCTGACGGGATACGAACAGGACGCCTTACGCTGTGAGGCTGTCTTGAAAACCGATATTCCCTGGGACACAACAACGATGCTACAGGCATGGAACGAAAACCTGGCATCCATCCCCTGGCAGATTGCCCTGCAGCAGTTCAATCTGCTGGACAGCCACGACACCCCGCGCTTGCTTACCCTGCTGCATGGAGATAATGCCCTCAGCCGGCTGGCGGCAATCGTGCAGTTTACCTTCCCCGGTGTTCCTTGCCTGTATTATGGAGACGAAATTGGTCTGATTGACGAGGAAGGCTTTGCCTCGCGCAACTGCTTCCCATGGGATGGACAACTATGGGATCAGGAAACGCTGCAATTTTACAAAAAGCTGATTGCTCTCCGTCGCAAAAGCCCGGCATTGGCTAGCGGAGAATTCAGGATGCTGCACTTTGACCAGGATCTGGTGGTTTTTGCCCGCGTCTTAGGCGAGGAGTGGGTGTTGGTTACTGCCAACCGCTCAGAGCAGGCGCGTCCACCCGTGCGGCTCGAAATACCAGGGCTCAATCTGCCTGCAGAGCGTGAGTTCAAAGCTTTGTTTGGTTTGGGTTGCATCAAAGCTGGCAAAGGCTGGCTTGAACTGCCCGGAATACCCAAGGGCGGCGAAGTCTGGCAGTAAGTCAGGTTGCGCTTATAATCAAATTATGGCAGGTTTAATCCAAGGTTTCAAAAAACGTATCAAAGCCTGGAGCGAGCGCCGAGGTGGGGTAAAGAGTCGCATTCGCAGTTTTTACCTGGATCTCAATGATCGCCTGGGCGGGACTTTGGGCATTCTTCGCCATGCTTTAAATAATTTTAACCTTATGCGCGGTGCACAAGCTTCCGCCAGCCTGGCTTATTATGGTCTCTTTTCCATCTTCCCCTTGCTTCTTGCTGTTGTGTCCGTTGGTTCGATGTTTTTGGAGGGTGAGTTGGTTAAAGTTGAATTGCTGGAGATCATTACTGATTGGATCCCAGTCTCGGCTGACGCCGTCAATACTCAGATTACCAGTGTGCTCAATAGGCGTGGTCCGGTGACAATTGTTGCTGTGATTTCTTTGCTCTGGTCGGGCTCAAATGTCTTCGAAAAAATTATTGTGAACATCAATAGCGCCTTTCCCAAAGGCAGTCGGCCAGGTTTCCTGAAAAGCCGTGGCATGGCCTTGCTGATCATCTTATTAATAATCCTGCTTTTCAGCGCCTCACTGGTTTTCAGCACGGTCGTTGAGATTTTTACTTCAGAAGGGAATGTTCTTTTTGGTCAAATAATCACTTCGACCAAAGCTTGGGCGGATTGGCTAAAAATCGTGCCCCTTGTTTTGAAGATTCTATTGTTTCTGGCTGTTTACAGCTGGATTCCTCAAAGCACCAGTATTCTTTTCATGGCGCGCTTGATTGGGGCAGTGGTGACAGCAACCCTTTGGGAGCTTTCAAGCCGTTTACTTGGATGGGCGATCTCAAGCGGTTTTACCAATTACGAAATTATCTATGGTTCACTGGCTTCTATCATCGCATTGATGTTCTGGCTTTATCTGAGCGGCTACATCCTATTTTTTGGTGCCCATCTGGTGCACGCGATTGACACGCATGTGAGACGCAAACGGATTGAGGCTGGAAAAGAGGAATCTCAGGCAGAAGGGGAGGCAGCATAATGGACCTTTCAATTTGTCTTGTGACCTTGAATACGATTGCTTACCTGGAGCCTCTATTAGCTTCGATAAAAAAACACACCCAAGAGTTGAGCTACGAATTGATTGTCGTCGATAACGCCTCCACGGATGGCACTGTGGATTGGCTAGAGAAGAATTACCCGGAAGCCACTTTGATTCGAAATCAAAGCAATCTTGGCTACACCCGCGGCAACAACCAGGCAATGGCGCTTGCGAAAGGCGACTTCCTGCTGCTGCTCAACCCCGACACCTTGCTGACAGAAGATTGTTTCGGGCCTCAGATTGCCTATTTGAGGGAAAACCCGGAAGCAGGTATTTGCATTCCAAAAGTGCTCAATGCGGATGGCAGTTTCCAAAAGCAGTCGCGCCGGGGGGATGCCCGACCGGTGGAGGTATTTGGTTATTTTCTAAAACTTGGCAATCTCTTTCCTAAAAACCGAGCCCTAAACGGTTATTTGCAGTCCTGGCTTCCGGAGGATGAAGTTGCAGAAGTGAAGGCAGTTTCAGGCTCTTGCATGTTTATTCGGCGTGAAGTCTACGAAAAGATTGGTGGACTGGACGAACAGTTCTTTGCTTACCAGGAGGATAGTGACTACTGTCTGCGGGCGCGGCAATCTGGCTGGAAGGTGATGTACGTGCCCCTGAGAAGCATCATTCATTATGGGGGCGAAGGCGGCTCAAAAACCAACCCATATCATTCGATTTTCCAATGGCATCGCTCGTATTACCTCTACTATCGCAAACACTTCGCCAAGGAGCATTTTTTCCTTTTCAACTGGTTCTATTACCTGGTAATGCTTGCCAAGCTGCTCTTTGCCTGGTTGAAGCAGGTGTTGAGAGGGAGGTAAGACAGAGCTTGGGCTTGCCGGGAAGATAATCTGTCATCGCGAGGGAGCTTGCGACCGTGGCGATCTCTCTTTTTGTCCCGGTACAACAGTCGAAAACGAGATTGCCACACCCCCTTTCCGTATGCAGAAACTCTTTGTCGTCATAACTCGGGGGTTCGCAATGACAAAACACGCGGTCCTCTTGGTCGGGATGGTTGAAATGTCAAAGAATCTGTCATCGCGAGGGAGCGTGCGATCGTGGCGATCTCTCTGTTAATCTGTTATCACTGGCAAATTGTGGCATTCTGGCTTGGTAATCTGTCATCGTGAGCGCAGCGTGGCGATCTCTCCTTTTCATTCAAACCCAAGGACAAAAACGAGATTGCCACACCCCCTCCACCTTACTTACCAGGTTGAAAAGTTCTTTACGATAAAAAAAGGAGGCGAAAGCCTCCTTTTTTGTCTGTAATAAGTCTATCTACTCAGCCGTAGAATTGCCGCGGCATCGGCTCCGGTGATATCTTTATGCTCGCCCTCGCTCCACCCCCGTGCTTCCCAGCGCGCCTGCACCCTGGCAGCAGCTTCGTCGGGATCGACCCCATAAGAGCTCAGAGTCGTGGGCATGCCCACGCTATGGAAGAAAGCTGAGGTTGCCTCGATGGTGCGGTCGATGCGCTCGGAATACTTCTGCATCTTCTGATCCATCACGCGGTATCCATACTGCAGTAACTTCTCGCGCTTTTGCTCGCGCTTGTACCAAAGCAGCCAGGGCAAAACAACCGCCAGCGACTCAGCATGCGCGAGTCCATAAAAAGCGGTCAGTTCGTGCCCGATGCTGTGCGTAGCCCAGTCCTGCGGCACACCAGCACCGATCAGATGGTTGAGCGCGTTCGAGCAAACCCACATAAAGTTTGCGCGGGCGTCATAATCCGGAGGATCCATTTCAAGTACAGCCGGAGCCATTTCCATGATAGCCATCAGCAGCGCTTCAGCCTGACGGTCTTGTACGATTGCCCCAGCCGGGTAGGTCATGTACTGTTCCATCACGTGCACAAAGGCATCCACAAGCCCATTACGCAGCTGATTTTGGGGCAGGGAATAGGTAGTTTCGGGGTCCAGGATGGAAAATTTGGGGTAGACACTGTCGCTGGCAAAAGAAAGTTTTTCTTCGGTCTCACGGCGTGAGATGACCGCGTTATGGTTAAACTCACTGGCGGTCGCAGGGAGGGTCAGAACAGTTCCAAAGGGAATAGCCTTTTTCAAGTCCTTTGCAACTTTGCGCGCAAGGATGTCCCAGGGTTCAATCTCTTCGTTGGGGGCTGCAAGGGAGATGAACTTGGTGCCGTCGATCACCGAGCCGCCGCCTACTGCCAGCAAAAAATCCACTTTCTTTTTTCGAATCTTCTTGACAGCTTTCATCAGGGTGTCATAATCGGGGTTGGCTTCGATGCCGCCAAATTCGATAACTTCGTGCTTCTTGAGGGCATCCTTTACCTGGTCGTAAATGCCATTTTCTTTGATGGACCCGCCGCCGTAAAGCAGCATGACCCTGGCTTTACGAGGAACCCGCTTGCTTAGTTTCGCGATTGTTCCCTTGCCAAAAATGATTCGCGTGGGATTATAGAACTCGAAATTGTCCATGTGAATGCTCCTTATGTTGTTTGGTCAGTTTCAATCATATCAGACCCTCAGGTTTGATTACAGCCTTTTCAGACTTGTGTACCCACTTTTGAATGAAAATGCACATGCACGGCGCGCACATAATCGATGCCATCCACCAGTGCTTTTTCGACATGATCCGAAATGACATCCCCCTCATCAACACTGATCGCTCCGTCCACGAATATGGCCAGGTTGATCACAATGTATTGCCCAAAACGGTGTGCTTTGACCGAGTCGATTGCCTGCACTCCGGGAACCTGGCTTGTCAACTCGCGAATGTGCTCATTCAAAACTTTTCCGGGAAGCGTATCCATCAGATCGTCCGTGGAATCGCGCAGAATACCGATGCCGGTTCTGAGAATTACCGCTGCCACCACCGCACCAGCCAAGGGGTCCACCCAGTGATAGCCGAATTGGCTCATGGTGGTGCCAATCACCACCGCTGTAGCTGAGAATATGTCATTGCGGTGATCTTGTGCTACGGCAATGACGGAAGGATTGTTGGTTTTTTTACCGATCTTTCGGGTGTAAATACTCAGAGCCCATTTAAGTAACACTGTAAATAAGGCCGCGTAGAGGGTATATTGGGCACTGCCGGCAAAATCCCCGATCCCTTTGAAAAAATCAAACAGGGAGTTGATGGAGTCCCAAAAAATGGTAACAGCAGTAGTAATGACGAATGCGCCAACCACCAAGGCGCCAACGCTTTCAAATTGCGTGTGCCCGTAGGGGTGTTCGTCATCAGCGGGTTTGTGGGCGGCACGCACGAAGGCCGAGACCACGATGTTGTAGACCACATCCGAAGTGCTGTTGATGCCATCTGCCAGCAAGGCAGGAGAGTGCCCCAGGATACCGACGCTGGTTTTCATCAGCGCCAACAGCACGTTGGAGATCAACGCCAGTGAGACTGCCTGATTGCTGAGTTTGCTGCGTTCAGTTGCACTGATAGTGGTGGAACTGACTGAAGAGGTCATACTCATCAACGGTCTATCCCCGTTGCTTTGCGCATGCGTTTCAGCACTGGTATGGCGATGTCGCGCGCTTTTTCAGCGCCGCGTGCCAGGATAACATCCAACGCGGCAGTGTCCTGCATGTAATCATTGAACTTTTGCCGGGCATCGCCAAAGTATGCCAGGATGGTTTCGGCTAACTCATGTTTCAATGTGCCGTAGCCCAAACCACCAGCCAGGTAGTGTTGGCGCACTTCTTCAGTCCGCTCGGGGGTGGCAAAGAGGCGGAAAATCTGGAAGAGATTGTCGCCATCGGGGTTCTTGGGCTCCTCCGGTGTGCGGCTGTCCGTGACGATTCGCATGACCTGTTTGCGCATTATCTTTTCATCTGCAAAGATCGGGATGATGTTGCCGTAACTTTTGCTCATCTTGCGCCCGTCAATGCCTGGCACGTCTTGCAAGCCTGGGGGAAAGAGACCTTCTGGCAACTTGAGCGTCTTACCGTAGGTGCGGTTGAAATTTTCGGCGATGTCGCGCGTGATTTCTATGTGCTGTTTCTGATCGGGTCCAACAGGAACCACGTCGGATCCATAAAGCAGGATGTCCGCAGCCATCAGGACCGGATAGTTGTAGAGCCCCATGTTGATGCCGTCATCCGGGTCGCGCTCAAGTTCAAGGTTCTTATCGACTGCAGCCTTGTAGGCGTGGGCGCGGTTCATCAAGCCCTTACTGGTCAGGCAGGCGAGCATCCAGGTGCATTCTGGGATTTGGGGGATGTCTGACTGACGGAAGAAAACGCTGTTATCCGGGTCCAGCCCCAGTGCCAGCCAGACTGCAGCAACCTCATGGATCAGATGTTGAAGTTCTTTTCGGTCTGGGGTGGTGGTGAGGGCGTGAAAATCGGCAACAAAATAGAGACCGAGATATTTTTCGGTCAGGGCAATGGCGGGTTTGTACATGCCAAAATAATTGCCGATGTGCGGATTGCCGGTAGGTTTGATGCCGGTCAGCGAGATAGGTTTCATTGAGCACTCCTCTAAAGCGATTCAATCAATTATAAGGCACTCCAGCTGCTTTTGCGCATTTTTTCCAATGGGTCCAGGGCAATTGCATCTTATTTCGTGCATCACCAATCAAAGCGTAATCATCTTAGGTAAGTATCCATAATTGCTGTCTTCTATCACGATCCAATCGAATTCTGATGAATTCAACTTGAAATGCGTCTACTGCAGACACAATAATCCCTTGGTTGGCAGGGTTATCCCTACTTTAGGAACTCTTAAGCCTGGCTCAAGATGTTAAATAGGTAGTTATTGTCCCAACCACAGCGCAGTCGCTTCCCTTTGACCCCGATCTTGCTGATTTTGTCTTGCCTGAGCAGGTTCAAACTCATCTTGCGCATGATGCTGAAGTTGCTGGCGGCATTATCTTTCCTCATCCGAGCTCTGTCTTCGTTGAACGCAATGTCCAAAACCCAGTGCAACTTGTTTTCGATCCCCCAGTGACTGCGTTGGTATTCCAGGATCTGGGTGGCATTGCTGCGCAAACTGGTGATAAAGTAGCGCATGGATCTTTCTGGCTTCCCGTTGATGATCCGTTCACTTTCAATGAACACCAAACTCTTCAATCCAGGCCATTTGTCTGAGATGTTCCTCAGATATTCTTCGTCCGATACCAGCCAGCAACGCCTGGTTTCTATCCTTCCATGCCCCTTGTTGACCGTCTCAGTATAGTCATAGGGGGCATCTTTGAAGTTCTGTTGTTGATCAATGCGAAAGATGAATTCCATCTCATCCCGCAAATTACTTTGGTTGGCTTTGACTGCCAGCAGATAATCCCCACCTTTAGCCAATATTTGTTCAGCAATGGCTGTTTGGGTACCAATGGCATCAATGGTGACGATCTTTCCCTTCACATCCAACATGCCAAGCAGCTCCGGAATGGCAACGATCTCGTTTGACTTTCCTTCTACCGCTTGTTGTCCGAGTACCAGCTGATTAGCCGCTGCCCAGGCGCTTACGACCGTGATGGCTTTCCCTTTTTCTCTGCTCCCACGGATGGTCTTGCCATCCACAGCAATGACTTTGCTCGTCAATCCGGCTAATTGCTGAACCCATTCGACGAAGCAACTCTCAAATTCGGCTCCATCTATCATCGAGAAGACCCGTCCCAAGGTGTCATGCGAAGGGATACCGTTGGGAAGTTCCAGGAAGGTTCTGAGCCAATCTTCCCTGATTTCCCCAAATTCTTGCACTTCGACCCAGTTATCTGCCCCACACAACACGGCCGTGATGGTCAGACCGATGATATCCAGCAACTTATGCCGCTTTGTCCTGTCCACTCGCGGGTCGGTCAGGTCACTGAAGATGATTGAAAACTTGCTTTCTGCCATGGAGCACCTCTTGCTCTCTCCATATGCAGGTTCCTTGCCAGCTATTTAGATGCAATTGCCCTGAAGTTGCCCGCCTTGCTGGGCTAAAATCTTGACCGATGGAGGGTGGCGCCGAGAATTGCTGTGCCGAAACGTAGGTGGGCTGGCGTCAAGGGGTGGTGGAATCTTCGGAAAACTATAAAAAGCCACCCCACTCTACGAAAATCATGTATTCGCCTTTATCAAGAAAAATCGTAGGTCGGAATGAGATCGCTTAAGGCGCATAAACAGCCGACATTCTTCGGCGATCTCACTCCGACGAGCGGCAAATTACCTCCGACGGTCGTGAGCATGGGGTGTGTGTCGGTGGGTTGGCTATTTCGATACTCGGTTGGATAAAAAAGTTAGCCCCAACCCACGATAGTATCGGAACTGTAATAATTGAAGACAACTCCCACCCCGCGATATTATCGGTACTACGATAATTTAAGATAAAACCACCATGCCTTTCGTCTTAGGTTTTGGACACATTCTGCGCGATGAACCTTTCAAGCTGTGACGTTGTGACAAACCAATAACTTCTTACACGGAAATTTGTTATTGGAATATAATTGTAAGCACAAATCTATAGAAAATATCTGAAGTCCGATTGAGGTGCCTGGCACTTGAATCGGACTTATGCATTGAAGGGACATGGGTCAGAATGGCTCAAAAAAGAACGCTTAAAAGACAATTGAATTTATTACAGGTGGTCATGCTTGGAACCGCAGGCACACTTGGATCGGGTGTGTTTATCCTCACCGGTCACGCCGCGGCTGTGGCAGGACCGGCAGCAATCTGGGCAGTGTTGGTCGCTGGGATCCTCAGCTTCAGCATCGCTCTCAACTATTGTGAACTCGCAACCACCTATCCCGAGACGGGCGGCGCGATGACATATGTGCGAGAAGCTTGGGGCAAAGGGTTGCTGGCATTCCTGGTTGGCTCGATGGACAGCATTTCGAGCACCTTCTATACTGCCCTGTCCGCAGTAGGTTTTGCGTATTCGGTTTCGGTTTTCGTGCCCGCTCTTGCCGAGAGTCTTCTCGGTATCGGCGTCGTGGCAATCGCTGCGATCCTGCTGTTTGTAATCCTCAATATCCTGGGAGTGACCAAGGTTGGCAATATCCAGGTGGTGATGGGCGGAAGTCTGTTGGTGGCTTTCGCAATCTACTTGATTGCAGGCTTCACTATGCCAAATGGCTTCAGCACTGCCACACTGCTGCCTACAGGAAAGTGGTTCACGTCGGATAATCCAGTCACAAATATCGGCGTTATCCTCAAAACAATTGCGCTGATCTACGCGATGTACGTGGGCTTTGAGGTCATTGCGGATGACGCAGAAGAGGTCAAAAACCCGACCAGGAACATCCCCCTGGCGATCATGATCAGCCTGTTCCTGATTGTTATAGTCTACACCCTGGTCGTATTGGTCGCGATGGGTACATCGAGCACGATTGCGGGATCAGAAACAGCAATATCTGACACGATCCGCATCTTCCTCGGCACGCCCGGCGCGACATTGATCGGCATCGCGGGAATGGTCGGGGCATTGACCTCGATCAATTCTTCCATGCTTTCAGCCACCCGTGAGAGTTTCACCCTCAGCCGCGATGGTGCCTGGCCAGCGCTTCTCGCCCGCTTAAACAAGGCGCGTGTGCCTTATAACGCAATTTTGTTTATTGGCGGTGTGTCGATGTTTATCACGCTGATTGGCGCGGTGGATTTCCTCAGTTACATCACCTCTGGCGGATACTTGTTTGTGCTGTTGCTTTCGAACTTATCGATGATCACACTGCGCAAGAAGTACCCCTACATCCACCGTCCTTTCAAAGTGCCGGCTTTTCCCCTGACGCCCATTATTGCTTCCCTGGTGTGCGTGGTCGTGCTGCGCTATTCAGATGTAAGGGCGTTATTATTCATGGCAGGAATTCTGACAACACTAACCGCCTATTACTTTATAAAGCTTGGCGTAGAGTCGTGGCAGTCGGAGCACAAGCGCAGCCAGGATCCTGGGCGATATCGCTTGGTGGTGCCAATGCAGTATGCGAGTGGGCTGGATAACGTGGTCAAATTGGGCTCACGCATCGCCAACGCGGATAATGAGATGAATCTTTGCCTGCTGCAAGTAGTCGATAAGCAGTCTGCGGAGGATGAACAGGCTCGTGAGAAGCTAAATCTCTCCCGGCAGTACACGCTCGAAAAATTCATCAAGTACGCGGTGGAACGCAACGTGCCGATGTATTCCAAAACAGTCAGCGGCACTTCAACTGCGGATGGTATCGTCGATGAGATACGGGGCGACAATAATGTGCGGTTGCTGCTGCTGAAGTGGCCTGTGAGTGAGGACAGGCAAGTTGAATTTGGGGAAACCCTTGAAACAATCATTCGCTCCGGATTGACGAACGTTGGGGTTTTGTTTGATCGGGGTATCGACCGCATTGAGGATATCCTTGTGCCGGTTGGCGGTGGGTTGCACTCCAAACTGGCAATCTCACTGGCAGAAAACCTGGCTCAGGCTGATCATGCCAGCATCGATTTTATGAGGGTCGTGGATGTGGACCTGGACGACGAGCTCTACGAAGACCAGATGGCTTACCTGCAGGAGGTGGTGATCACGGAGTTGGGCAATATTCCAGGTAACGCAAACCTACATATCATCCGCGGGGAAGACCCTGCCACCGCGATTGTGGCAGAGGCTCAAGCCCGCGACTATGACCTGATCATCATTGGCTCGTTTGAGGGGCAAGCCAAGCCAGGGCTGCCTTTTGGCGAAGTTGTCGACAGAATTGTCAGGGGTTCAAATACTTCCGTGCTCGTTCTGCGCCAGCATGAAAGCCCGGCAACTTCCTGGCTGAAGCAGCAACTCCGTGGAACCAGCAGGAAGACATAACCAGCCTTTTTCGGCGAATTGCAATGCGGCCCCCATCAAGAAATAGTTGTCTGATGGGGCTTGCGATTTATTGTACAATCTACGTAGATCTTGAAAGAGGTGAAATATGAAGAATCGATTCAGACTGATTGCTTTCTTGTCTGTAATTTTGCTAACGAGTATC
>ENA-OSEO01003210-OSEO01003210.1-sediment-metagenome-genome-assembly--contig:-NODE-3210-length-19978-cov-4.390433_pt1 | contig 19978 bp, 14 predicted proteins | sample MGYA00237883_ERZ534232 | MGnify/ENA metagenome assembly ERZ534232
GAACGATCGAGAAAATCACGATTGCCAACGATCCGACCAGTGAAAGGATGGCTAACAAAAAATGATAAGACGCGATAAGCATCACACCATCACGCACGGATTTATCACTTTGAGACATGGTTGTACCCTCCAGTTAGTAATTATTAATTTCTTTTTTTTTCCCAATTACTCTGGTAAAGATGTTACCACAAGGACTTTTTGATGTCAATTTTCAGGTTTTACGTACATTTTCAGTTTTTTCTGATATTGAAAGTAACTTGCTATTCAACAATAGGGTGAATTTCATATAGTCGCCAATGATTTTGCGTACTGTCGCCGGAATCCCATACAAGTGTTGCCCAATCCGCCCCCTTATCAAACAAATTGGGATATTCAAGATTTATTGTATTTGCAGCATTCGCAGTATCAGGATCCAAAGCAAGAATATATGATACATTTCCAATTGGATTGGCCAGGACTTTTGCATAATTTGTATCATTCGTAATATATAACCGTTCGGGGTGCGATGCCGCCATGATGATGGCAAAGCCGACACTTGAATCCATTAATACCAGACCATTTTCAGAATACTGGTCGATTACATCTGCTACGATTGGGGCGTCTCTTAGTTTAATTACATATCCGTCTTGCGCTGCCAGTTCTTCGTATTGCGGCTGATTCAAAATTAGCGCGCTAAAACGTTGTTCATCAAGACTTACGTTTGAATCAAGCATTGCATTCAGCTGCAGGGGGTACGATGCCAGAGACAAGATAACCAACACAGCAAACAACCAGTTTCGCCATTTCTTTTGTATGCTTTGGTTCACTATGCCTGCCATTAAAAGGCCAAAAGGTGCCGCATAGAACCAGTAACGCAACCAGTTTGCCAGAGATCCCAAAAATACCTGCAGGACTGTAAAGGCTGTTATACTGATCATAACGATAAAAACGCCAAAAGATTTCCGGTTCTTTTTCATCAATATAGCCAGACCCGCGAAAAACGCAAAAGGCGGGTAAGCCGGATTCAAGATGAAAGAACGCTGAATACCGATTTTGATGGCCTGAATGACATTCCCCCACGCCAAATACAACGGATGAGAAAGTCCGGCAATCTTGGCAGTATTCGACTCGTTGAAAAGTCCGATGTAACTATAGTAACTACGGTAAAAATATAAGGGATCACCAAGCAGGGTCCAATTAAAAAATACCCAAAGCGCAATTCCATAAATGGGAGGAGTAAGGATAGCCAGAAGCCAACCTTCAGTCTTCGATACCCATTCGTCACTGCTCCCCCATAAGTGAATAATCACAGCCAAAGCAACCGCCATGATCATCGAAAGAGATTCATAGCGAACGAAGAAAGCCATTGCCAGGGCAATCCCTACGATCACCCAGGAACGCATGGATTCCGGCATTTGCATCATGCCATAAATGACAACCAGGACAAAAAAGAGGAACATGGCTTCGGCCATGCCTGCCGAAAATAAATACCAGGTGCCAGGATGAAATTGAACAATGGCGATCAGCATCCAGCGTTTTATTGCGCTGAATTTTTGTGCCGCGAGTAAATTGTTAAGAATAAGAAGAGAAAGTGCGCCAAAAATTGATGAAGTGATATTTCCTGAAAAAGCAACATTCCCAAAAAATTTCATGATGGGAATAAATGGAAGCTGCATGAGACTTGGCAAGGGAGGCCATGCGAAACCGACCGCTGCAAGGTGCGGCTCGCGTGAATAAAGTACGTAATAGGCATTTGCCGTTCGAGAAATTGCGTCTCCATGACCAATGTGCCAAATATATGTCAATCCATAGGCCAGTAATAAATTGCAGCAAAGTGAAAGCAGAAATACAACCAAACCTTCAAACCGATAGGTTTTAACTTCCAGTTCAACGTTTACTAATTTCTGAGAGGGACGTAAAACGCGCGACCTTGCCTTCGTGGATCTGAATCTGGAAGAGATGTTCATGGCTGCTGCTCTTCAATGGTTTGATTGTTTACATCCGTTTGGTGACGCACATATAAACCGTGTTTCGTCTTCTCCCAAAAATGAGGTTTAAAGATCAATTGAATAAACCCTTTCCAACTTGCGATACTGCTCATTGCCCAATAGATCGGACTCAGCATGGCCGTCTTGACCATATCGTAATATCCCCGCCTCATTGCGCCGGCAACATTCACATAGGTAAAAACAAAAGTTCCGATATATAAACAGGCTGCCCCCATATAAAACACAGCACCCGGGAATAATCGGTGGATGAATTCCGGTTCTGCGAGAAACCATATTGAAGTGAGCACCCAGTAAAACGGATTCATTAATGCAGTAAAGAAGGTTCCTCCAACAATAAATTGAAAACTCATAAAATTGTTGAAACCGATCTCGCGAATCAATTTAATTGGGTGGCGCATGTGTACCAGCCAGGTCTGCATATACCCTTTTAACCAGCGAGAACGTTGGCGTATCCAATTCGCGAATTGGCTGTTCGCTTCTTCATAAGTTGTTGAATCAACGATACGGGTTCGATAACCGCGTTTGAAAAGGCGTATACCCAAATCGGCATCTTCCGTAACGTTATACGGATCCCATGCGCCTGCTTCAACCAATGCGAATGTTTTAAAATGGTTTGACGTCCCTCCCAATGGAATTGGCGCTCGCTCAGCATCCAGTCCAGGTAAAAGGAGGTCAAACCACATTGAATATTCAACCGTAAACCATTTCGTTAATATGTTTTGACTGCGGTTGAAATAATTCAGTTTTGCCTGAATACAGGCGACATTTTCAGGTGTTTTCCGGAAAGCAACGACGATCTTTTTAAGTTGATCAGGTTCAGGTTCATCCTCTGCATCATAGATCACTACATAATCTCCGCGAGCATGGATCAATCCGTAATTGCAGGCTTTTGGTTTTGTTTTTGGTAATTCGTTCGGAACAACTATTTTCCTGATGAATTTTGGAGGACTAATTTCATCAAACCGTTCAATGGTCTCTAGATCATCCTCTTCGAATAAAATTAAAATATCAAGCTTTGCTACCGGGTAATCAAGGGAAGCCAACGATTGAACGATCTCTGGCAGTATTTCCGCTTCGCGATGTACCGGTACTAAAATCGTGTAAATGGGCAATTCAGCATCATCCAACGCCTCTACTTCTTCGTCAGAGACCGGAACTTCAAGATTATTGAAAATCGCTTTAAAGATCAATCTAAATTTATAAACAGAAAAAATGAGATAAAAAGCAGTAATGAGCGCATTAATGATGATGACAAAAGAGAAAGTGTTGATTGACGCCCACAAGGCAAAAATAGCCGCAATAGCAATGATGAATACGATTTGGGCTTTTTCCAGGACGTGATAACCGGAATCTTGAGGCGAGCGTTCAAGCAAGGCAGAGACGCTCTCATTTAAATAATCGTCGCGGTAAACACTTTCCAATGCAGATTCAAGAACGCTTTCCGTGATAATGACCGGCTTTACTTTCTGTGTGAAATTCTCCCGCGCGTATTCGATCGCATTAAGATTCAACGGATCGACCGTGCCAACGATCACCTGGTTATGATCGACAGCGATTGGCAGAATTCCAAGTTGCCTTTCTGTTTTTGCATCTAAAAGTTTTGCCGCTTCCATATCAATTTCGGCATTGGACAAATCGAAGAATGGAAGTTTTGCCTGGGTTGCCAAAAATTGATAGAGCGTTTCTTCCGATAAATATCGCTTAAAAACCAACGCGCGGCCAAGCCGGACATTCGTCTTACGTGCATAATCCAGTGCATCGTTGAGTTGAGCCCGTGAGATCATTCCTGCCGAAAGCAGAGAAGTTCCCAGGTTGGGCTTTCCCAAGACACGCTGAATTGCCTCGTCAAGTTGATTACGAGAACACAAAACCGGTTGTACCGGAGTCGTGAGCATTAATTCCAGGCTGACCTGTTTTCGTTCATAAATGGGGTCTGCGAAAGCAATCACCAATCGATCACCTTCAAAACGCAAAGGTAAGGCTCCGATTTGTTGAGCAGTTTCAAATGTGATCAACTTGGCGGCATTGAGATCGACAGGATCAATATAATTCCTGCGAATAAGTTTCTTTCCAATTGCATCGATCACTTCTCTTGTTTCTTCATGCAGTCCAATTTCTTCGAACTTTATTCCCAGGGCTTTTGCCATTTGTTGCCCTGCTTCAACTGCATCCTTGCCGGTTACGTTAATAATGGCGCTGTCAAGCGCAATAGACTCCATTGATACTTTTTCTTTGATCACTGGTATCTGGTTTCGAACAACAACTCCTTCGGAAGCGAACAGATCCAGCAAAGAGGTTATTTCTTTTTCCTGTTCATCGTTATTAACTTGTGTCCCAAATTGCTGAATTAAATTCTTTAAAATGGCAGGTGGAACGAGAACAGGCCAAACATGTTTTTTGCTTTTTTCTTCAAATTCTATGAATGCTTTGGCATTGAAAGGATCAGCAACTGCCAAATAAACATTATCTGAATTTTCATGTAGCGGGAGTACGCTGTGTTTTTGTAAGTCGGTGATCGGATAACTTTCGATCAATTCTTTGTCGAAATTAAAATGGTCAAGGCTAAGACTGGGTAAACCAGTAAAAATACTTTCAGCTTCAAGCATCTCATCTTCAGTTAAATAACCACCCTTTACGATCTCTTCTTCCCAATCTTTTTGAGCAAACAGAGTCTTTCCCTGCTCGGCTGAAATATAACCCATTTCAATTAAGAAGGATTTGTATGAAACCGGTTGGAGAGTTGGCCCTTCAAAAGGCTCGGGCAATGGATATATTTTGGATATCCATCTTGACAATTCTTTCTCATCCATTAATCGGGGTTCGATGGATAAATGAGTCATAGACTCGATCATTTCGATTACCCGATAATCAATTGAGTTCACGCCAAGCAGTAAAGCATCATGCTCTGAAACGATCGGCAAAACCTGAAATTGATGAGCGATCCAGTCAGGGATCAAGGTTTTTACTTTTTGAAGGATTTGGTCAAAATCGTCAGGGATTAATTCTGCAGGAAGCGCTTGAATATCAATGATTTCAGCGTAAGTGATCAACCAATCATCAGCAGAAATTATTTGTCGTTCGATCAAAACTTCCTTTGCCGATTTTCCGGTTAATAATTTCACTTGAAGTGCGAAGGTTCCCTGTTCTTGATTTAGCTTATTCCTTTTGAGTAATTCATCAATAACTTGTTGCTCACTAATTTGAATTCTGGATTGTCCGCGTAATATGTTTTGTTGGTAGGCTTTATTGACTGTTTCACTTGTCGCAATTACAACTTGTAATTGATAATCCGATGTAATTAGTGTTGTTTGAAGTTTTTTCTTTGAGAGACAGAACAACGTCTCATTCACCCACCCGAAGGGTACACATTCATCGCGGAGAAAAGAATCCGGAAGCAATAAATCCAACCCGTTGGGTGGCGGTAATTTCTTCGATGGAAAATGCGGACTAAAATCCTGTATTCCCCTTAATTCAAGATTCACTTTACTGTTCGTTAGTTGAACGGAAGACCCACCCTTGATCCGATCTAGAAATCCATTTTCCGAAACAACAGGCTCAAGTATAAAATCGTCATAACAGGATGACTGAAATTGACGAAAATCCGTCCATGTGCAATGGAATAATTGCACTGGTCTGTGTAAAGCAACTTCCAACGAGCGTTTGTATCCATTGTCGTCGATCAACGGTGAGGCCAATAACAATTGGTTTTGATTGATACGTAATGGGACAGCAAAAAATCGGTCTGACAACTCTTTCGTTAAAAAGTGTTTTGCCTGTTGGGTTGGTTTAACCGTATTCAGTCGTAAAAGAGGATTCTTGGAAGTCAATGGCATAGATAAGTAAGTGGGATAATGTTCAATTCAAACAATACGTTAATCATCTTCGGATTTTTTGAAAATCGAGTAAAAGATAATAACGCCCAGCGTAATAATCAGGATAACAGCGAAATAACCGCTAAATACTCCTAATAAGAGCAGCGCCCAGGCAGCAAGGAAAAAAAGCAGTTCGATGAGAATTATGCCTAACTGCTTCCAGTTCCTCGAATTTTTTGGAGGCTGTTCAGAATTTTTCAATTAATCCTTCTTTGTTGTCTTTCCATCCATTTTTTTTGTAGTTTTTCAAGTAAGTTTTTCATAAAACTTTCATCGATAGCTTGCTGACTCTTTAGCTTCAGTTCCAACCGGTTATCACGATAGTTGACAACATCTACAGATTTGATCTCTGCAAAATCCGTGATCGTCTCTTCTACCAAGGGCAGATCACCGATATTTGTAAAATTGGAAAAACAAAGCAAATACTCATTATTTCCCAACGAGACGAATTCATTTTTGTTGGATCTTTTCAAAGGGGTTTTCTTTTGCTCAGGCAATTCATCTGGTATTGCTTCAGGGGAATTAGTTTTTTCGATTTCCCGAATCGAATCTGAACGAACAATGGATTGCTCATTTGCAATAGCAGTTTGTAAAGCTGCATCGCAACTTGATATTAACTCATCGGTTGTTACACCATCAACCGGGAAACTGACAGTGCCGATACGCAAGTCAAGTAATTCGGTCCTGTTTGAACGGGAAAGCAAACGCTTTGCAAACATAACAGCACCTTCTGCGTCGGTCTCAGGCAAAATAACACCGAAATGATGTCCGCTAAATGGAAGGTCTACATCCAATCGACAATTTTCGATAATAAGTCTGGCGATTGCCGCCGACAGTTCTGTTCGATCCACATCGCTTTTATTTAATAAAGGTTTTTCGGCTGGCTCTATGAACACTAACGAGAATTTCTTTTTATATCGTTGACAACGAGCTAATTCGATCGACATTTTTTGCAGGGCGTGTTGCCAGATCAGCAGTCCTGTTTCGGTATCATATTGAATCAGCTCATTGAGGATCTGCAAATCTTTTTGCATTATTGCTGTGGTCTTGTTTATTTTTCGAATAATAACACCGGATATTATGGCGGTTGCTATGAAGATCAAAATAATGATCAGTGGTGTTCTTACTGCCGAGAGTTGAAATGTAAACGGATAAATGCTGAAATATGTTGCAGCATAGATGACTGAGGCAGCAATACACGATACAAGCGAAGCGCCAGGAAATATTTGTAGTATCGTAAGAATTAAGATCATCGCCAGAAGAGCCAGGGCCAGAATCGATATTTGTGAATCAAAAAGTACAATTCCAAAGACTGCAGCAATTGTCCATAATGAGATTAACGTCATGAAGACATTAATATTTTGATTGGGCAGAGAATGTGATTTCATTTTATTTTCGGCTCTTATTTTTTAAATAAACATAAATCATTACTACAGATAGTATTGTGATAATAATACCTGCAAGCCATAGGATCCAAACCGGATAAGAAACAAGCTGGTTATTGATCAGAATCGACTCTGTACTGGGTTTTTCTGTTTCCAAAGATATCTGATCGTCAATCGTAAAAAATGTGCTGTTGTTCTCATCAGTCAATACAACTAGATTCCCTGTGATGCCATCATAAGCTGTCGGATCGTTGATGAATTCTGAGACCCAGCGTAATCCTTCAGCCGTGGTCGCGGTCAGAACCAATCGATAGTCCCCATCCTCAGTAAAAAGAGATTGCACATAACCGAAGGCAGAACCATCAGGGATGATGTAGACAACGCCCTGGACCTCTTTTGGAGTGACCAAATCAGTTTCAAAAGGTTGAGGCATTAAGTCGTTGATATTTGCGATTGCCGAGTTAGTTGAAGGTAATCCGACAAAGATCTGATATGGTCTTTGGATCATTGATTCTTGTTGCTCTGAAGCAGTGATCACAGCAGCTTGAATTTGATCTCCCTTGACATTGTGCCCGATACGATTGGCAATCTGTAAGACAGTATTTGCGGTAATAGAATCAATTGTGTCCGGTACGACAATTGCCATATTTGCTAATGTTGGCGCACCCAAATAAAGATTTGGGAAACCACTTAAACTTGCCGAATTCTTGCCAATCCCGGTTGGGAATGTAATTGTTGAATTCGATCCAATTGTCAGCCAGGAAGTATCATAATACTCATCAAGACAATATAAGAACTGATCATCTGATGAAATACTTTTCTGAACGTTGCTCGTAAACAGAATGGAGTTGTTTCCAATTTGCAGCAATCGCAAGGGAATTTTAATATCGACCGATGCATTTTGCTCATTCTTGGAGGTTAACAGAATATCTGCAACAGGAATGCCATTAACACTGACACTCATTGATGATTTTTCTTCATCCGAAACATGTGAATGGGAATAAAACAGATGTAAAACGGCTTCAGCTTGAGAATCGAACACCAATTGCATAGGCAGATTTACATAAACGGATTGCTGTCTGCTGCCTTTTGAAACCAAATCTGCATACCCCAATTCACTGAATGAGTAGCTTAATGTCGGGCTCGATTCAACTTCTGTACTGACCTCTGGAGTTTTCTGCACCTTTCCCAATGAACCTGAAAATAGCGCATAAGAAGACGAAGACGCAAAAGCCCTCGCGGCTTTCTGAATTCCATTCTCTGTCGAACCGGTTACTGTGAGCCATAGTGCGCTTTCATCATATGGAGAAGATTGAACCCATAGAATTCCGTCTTCATTATCAGAGATGTTTGCAGGGACAAGCGAGGCTGCAGCGGAGGCAAGATTATTCTTGATTCCAACAAAAATCAAATTTCCGGTTGGTTTTTGCTGCAAAACTTTATTTAAAGTCATTGTCTTGAGAGAAAAATCGCGCCAACTTGCCATTTGCCCTAATCGAGTGCTGACCAAAGCTGCCGCATCCAACTCGTCAATAGAGGGATTATCAGGAATTGCAATGATCAACTGATTCTCCATCAATGGACTATTGTTGATAAAGGTCTCAGGTATGTTTTCTAATCTGGCTGCCGGCTTTTTTATGGTTGAATTGAGCGCAAAAGAAGTGTCATTTTTTACGACAGCCCAAACAGATGGATTATCAAAATCCTCACAGAAATTGTCATGAATTCCCATATAGAATTCAATACTTAATTGGTTGTAGCCAGCGTTGATCAACTCTGCAGGTATTGAGGCTACCAAATATCCGCTTTCTGCATTTGAACTGTTTAAAAGTACGCTGTCAATTCGTGTGCCGTTCCAGTCAATTGCCATAGACGAACTTGAACGTAGTGAAGGTGAATGTTGAAAATGAACCGTCAGCTTTAATAGGCCATCAATTTCCCATGTGAGCGGAAGATTTATATCGTATTGGTGTGTGACCAACACGCCTTGATACTCATCGTCAGCTTCATAACCCAGATCGCTGAGAGAAAATACCTCATTGAATTGTTCTTCTGTATCGCTTTGAGCTTGAACAGGTTGAATATTCACCATACTCGCAATAAATAGGATGGCAATAACCGAAGTAATTACTTTCATTATTAAGGTTCTTTTTGATAACATAATACAATTTTCAACCCTTCGATGTATTTTTCGATTATGAATAAGTTATCGTTGAACTTTGAAAGGAATAATTATTAAGTGTGAGATAGAAAAAATTTTTTTCCAGTTCAACTACTTGATAAGAACTTATAAATCTATTGTTTTACTATTACTTATAATGGAGAAAAAGTATCCCAATTTTACATTAGTATTTTAATAATTCACATAATATTGATGTTAATTTTCAAAATGCAATTTTTGCATGACCAAAAACGAGCAAAAATTGATCAACCTTGAATTCAATTTTTATTTGAATTACAATTATTTATAGATAGAGATTGGGATATCGTCTAACGGCAGGACGTCTCGCTCTGGACGAGAAAGTAGAGGTTCGAATCCTTTTATCCCAGCCTTGAAAAAAGACCCGCTTTTCGGCGGGTCTTCTGTTTTTTAAATTTATGCGAGGTCGTTCGTAGCCTCTTCCTCTTTTTGTTCAGGTACAGCTTCAGGCTCTTTACCGTTCAAAACATTTGAGGCAATGCTCTCAAATACTGGAATGAACCTCTCGGGGAAAGGCTGATTCACCCATTCACTGTGGATCAAGGTTTTTGAATATGGAAGACCCCTCAGGATCTTGGAGTCGGCTAACAATGGAGTAGAACTCAAACGTTCATTCCAACTGTCCATCGTATGCTCTTCCCATTTCGCGCTGCCGATTCCCACGGGGATGATCCCACCCAGGCGTTTTCTCTGTCTCAATACCAATTGAATGGTATCGGCGGTCGGTTTACGATTTTGGACGGAAAGCATTAACGGAACAAACACCCGGTCTGTCACAGCAGCAATCGCCATGTTTACCAAAAACGGTGATGTTCCTGAATCGATCAATACGAGGATATCGGGAGAAAAGCTGGCATCATCCAGCGCGTATTTCAATAGATCGGGGGTCTCCCCCATGCTCATTAAACTGGTGACACGATAATCAGCCGGAAGGACAAAAACATTGTCATTCATGGGTGATTTAACCAAAGCTTTTGCCACAATGGAACGGGCATTTGTGTTGTCTCTTACAGTCTCCAGAACGTTATAAATTGTCGGAGTCGATTTTCCATCAATGATCTCACGCGCTTCAGGTCCAAGAAACAGGGTTGAACATCCGCCCTGAGGATCGATGTCAATAAGAATAACTTTTTTGTTGAGAATTTTCGAACAATAGTTTGCCAAAAGTCCGGTAATGGTGGTTTTTCCAGTACCGCCCTTCATTGATGTAAAAGTTGTAATCATAAGATGGTTTTCCCTTCATCTGTCCAACTTTAGGAATTTTAGCACATTTTTTATAAGAAAAAATGATAAGCGTGGGCAGAATTATGGATTTTCATAATTTTCTCTTACGACAGATATTAATTACCAATATTACCTGTGCAACTATTTCTATTATTCTGGGTTTTATAGTCTGAATAAGGAATAGGAGATATTACATGTCAAAAGTAATGGTAGTGACCGACAGTACCGCCAATATTCCCGCCGAACTTCTAAACGGGTATTCGATTAGAATTTTACCCTTACAGGTTATTTGGAATGGTGAAATCTTCAGGGACGGAGTTGATATTCAGCCGCATCAATTCTACGAGCGCCTGGCTACGGATAAACACATGCCATCCACTTCGCAAGCGACTCCTGAAGAGTTCAAGAAGGTATATTCCGAACTTTTGGATGATGGATATGAAATCCTCAGCATCCACATTTCCAGCAAACTCTCAGGAACTCTTGACTCTGCCATCCAGGCGAAAAGGGCCCTGAAAAGCAAATCGATCGAATTGGTCGACTCATTGAGCACAAGCATGGCAATGGGATTTCAGGTGATGAGCGCCATCCGCATGGCAAAAATGGGCGCCACACTGGCCGAGTGCAAGACCGTAGCAGAGGATGCTCTCAACTATACCGGTGTCTATTTTGCCGTCAATACACTTGAATTTCTGCACCGCGGAGGCCGTATCGGTGGCGCAGCAGCCTTCATGGGAAACGTGCTGAATCTAAAACCGCTGCTTGAATTAAAAGAAGGAAAAATTGAAGCGGTTGAAAAAGTACGCACCCTTTCAAAAACAATTGATCGTCTGTTGGATCTGGTTGAATCCAAACTCGAACAGCAGCAAGGCCCCGTCCGATTAAGCGCGATCCATGCCAATACACCCGCCGACGCCGAGGAATTGTTGAACAGAGCCGTCAAACGCATCCCATCATCACGGGTCAGTGATGCGGTGATCTCTACCATCAGTCCCGTTCTGGGCACACACACCGGTCCCGGTGCGCTGGGTCTGGCCTATATGGCAGGTATGTAAATAGAATCAGAATGAAAGACCTGACAGATTAAGTAACCTGTCAGGTCTTTTTGTTTATTCTTTTTGGTAAAATGGAAAAATCACAAACACGAGGTGGACAATGAAATCATTTCCGGCACTGGGCGTACAAATTCCACAAGTCTTACTCCCTGTTTCATCCATTGACCAGCAAAAATGGGCAGTGATCGCCTGCGATCAGTATACTTCCCAGCCCGATTACTGGGAAAAGGTCTCCAACCTGGTTGGTGATTCTCCATCCACCTACAATCTGGTTTTCCCTGAAGTATTTCTCGGAAAAAACGATGAAGCCAGCCGGATCAAAGACATTCACCAATGCATGGAAGATTACATGCAAAAAGGTATTCTTGTTCCCCGTGACGGGATCGTTTACGTTGAAAGAAAGATCGGTGAAAAAGTCAGACGCGGCATCATGATGGCGCTCGACCTTGAACAATACGATTTTACGCGCGGCACCACCTCCCTGATCCGTCCTACTGAAGATACCATCGTCAACCGTCTGCCGCCGCGTATCAAGATCCGCGAACAGGCGCCTCTCGAGCTGCCACACATCCTTATGTTGATCGACGACCCTGAAGATATTGTGATCGGTTCGATCGAAAAACAAAAAGCTGCCCTCCCCCTGGCATATGATGTAGAGTTGATGCTTTCAAGCGGACATTTGACCGGCCGCTTTGTTGATGATGAAAAATTGGAAGAACAAGTTATAAAGGGTCTGCAAAAACTCGCCGACCCTGCCGTATTTGCAAAGAAATACGGTCTTCCCGACGGTACTCCGGTTCTACTGTTTGCCTCAGGCGATGGAAACCATTCACTGGCCACCGCCCGCTCATTCTGGCAGCAGATCAAATCCACTGTCGGGATGGATCACCCCGCCAGATACGCCCTGGTCGAAGTGGAGAATGTACATGACCGCGCGCTTGAATTTGAGCCCATCCATCGAGTTCTATTTAATATGAAGGCTGACCCTGTAGAGGCATTAAAGAAATACTTCAAGACCTCAATTGAGTTCACACCTGTGGAAGAACCGGTGAAACTGATGGAAATGGTAAGGTCAGCACAAGGTCCTGACCATCATTTTGGATTGATCTTGACTTCAGGCAGCCAATTGGTTACTATCCATGATCCACAATTCAATTTACCTGTCGGTACGCTGCAGACCTTTCTTGACGAATGGGTACATTCCGGCGAAGCCGGTGAGATCGATTACGTACATGGAGATGATGCGGTCCTTTCACTATCATCCAAAACTGGGAACGCGGGATTCTACCTTTCCACCATGCCAAAAAGCGATCTTTTCAAAACCGTGATCATGGACGGATCACTGCCGCGAAAGGCTTTCTCAATGGGAGAAGCCTACGAAAAACGCTTCTATTTTGAAGCCCGAAAAATTCTATAATTCCGGTGAATCAATGACCTCTCAATCAGAACCTTCAACCCAAAACGCGAACAACAACATCGAGTCGGTCGCGGCAAAGACCATTGATTCCAATCGTGTACGTGTGACCGTGGAATTGTTCGAGGACCATTCGCGTCCAAACCTGATCTTGACCTTAAACGATTCAAACCAGCAGGAAGTTGCCAGGTCCATAATCATGGGCACAATAGACAAACACGTCGAATTCACCCTGCACATCCGGGTTCAAGATCCCGACCTCCCCTTTACCTTTACCTGCGTGTCATTTATTCAAGAAGAAGAACCGATAGACACAAAAAGCATTGTCGTTCAGGAAGCACAATAACCACGGCAAAAAATTCAGGTTCAATAAAAATCTCAAAGAAATTGTGTGGCACAGATATTGCAACAAAAAACCTTACAGGGAATCATCCCTGTAAGTTTTGTTTTACTTGTGAAAAGAGTATGCAAAAAATATATACGAAAAACTCTTCCCGAATCCTTAAAGGCACGATTTTTCTGCTGATCGCGGCGATCATTTTGAGTGCCTGCAAATCAAAAAACGTCGAAACCGACCTGGAGCCTACACTTGAGGCAACTCCAACTATTCAGATTGAATCCACCCAGGCTGCACCGCAGATCGTTACATCAGGAAGCCCTACGCCAACCTTGCTGCCGGCAACGCCGGGAGCAAATGCCGCGTCTCAGGCTGGTTTAATAATTTTTTCTATGGTGGATGGAGAGTATAAACATCTCTTTGCGTATCACCCCTCTTACATGTCAATTACCCGTTTAACTTCAGACGCATGGGATGATGAATACCCGGTTGTCAGTCCTGACGGAACCAGGATCGCTTTTACTTCAAACCGCTTTGGCATACATGATATTTTTATATTGGACCTCGTCAACAACTCCCTTTCACAAATGACCAATTCATCAGCTTATGAGTCAAGAGTCAGCTGGTCGAATGATGGAAACTATATCGCGTACGACGTTTACCAAAATGAACATTACGTTCTGGTTATCCAATCGGTGACCGATCTATCAGAAGCGCCCATACAGTTAACGGATGAATCCTCAAACAGCTTCCAACCTTCCTGGTCGCCTGACGGAAGCCAGCTTGCATTTGTCACTGACCGTTCAGGCCGCAATGAGATCTGGACTGCCAAACTGCATGACCCAAGTGAACGGTTTATTAAGATCATCGGAAGTCTCGAGGCTGATTTTTACAATCCGGTTTGGTCGCCTGATGGATCGAGCCTGGCATTTAGCAAACATGATTCAAATGACAATATCATGGTGGTAAATGTCAATTCGCTTGAATCTGATCCTGTTGACATTGGCTATGGCAGCAGTCCATCCTGGATGCCGGACGGTTCTGGTATCCTTGCCACGATCCAACAACCCAACCAGACTGAAATTATTGCATACGCTGTTGCTGACCGACATCTAATGCTGCCGCCGATCAAAATGAGCGGCATTCTGTCCGGCTACGATTGGAAATCCGGGAATTTGTATAACAGCGTTCAGGGATGGGTTTCCCGAAACGCTCTTGCACAGCCTGCTGCCTTATGGGCAGACGAACCATCCGTTGAAATTGGGGAGAATGGTCGCCGCAGCCTGGTTGACCTGCAGGATGTTGAAGCTCCACAACCCTCACTCTCTGATGCAGTGGATGATAGTTTTATTGCTTTGCGCAGTCTGGTCGAAGAAAAGACCGGCTGGGATTTTCTTGGAACTCTTGAGAATGCCACACTTCCCCCCACCTCCAAAGACACTCCCGGAATAGCTGAAAATTGGTTATATACCGGTAGAGCAATTGCGGTGAATCTCGCGCCTTATGAAGCCGAATGGATGGTGGTCACGCGCGAAGAATTTGCCGGCGAACTCTATTGGCGCGTGTGGGTCAAGTGTAAAGCTCAGGATGGAACCTGTGGAAAACCGATCGATACTCCCATCTGGGATTTTAACAGCCGCTATTCTGGTGATATCTTGGCCTACGAGAACGGCGGAAGAACACTGCCCGCTCCATCAGGATATTGGGTCGATTTCACAGACCTGGCCCTGCGTTTCGGTTGGGAAAGACTTCCCTCATTAAATAACTGGAGATCTTATTTCCAGGGAATACAGTTCAACGTATTTGTTTTGAAACAGCAGCTAAGCTGGACGCAGGCTTTGCTGGAGATCTATCCACCCGATCAGGTTGCCATCATCCTTGGGAGCGAAGAATGAAAAAATACGCCGCTCGAGCCGACGGAAGAAAATCATTAAGCAGACATATGAAGAGAAACTCTCTTTTTGTCTCTTTCATGGTCTTATCCATGATGAGTTGGATGTTCGCAGCAGCCCCATCGGTCGTCCTGGCTGACGACAAGAATCCGGCTTCAGTAAGTGAAGACACACTACCATCATTTCCTTTGGTTTCTGAAGAATACAACACAAATACCGCGGCGGTCTATGAAGTGCCGTTGGCATTGAATCCGCACGACCATTTCTACTTCTACCGTCCCATTGCCATGGATACGAATTCGATGTTGAATTCCGATTTCAGATATGGCTATTACTATGAAGACGGAATAAAGGCACATTCAGGCATTGATATTGGTTCTCCTTTACATAAGCCGGTGTTGGCTGCCGGAGACGGTGAGGTTGTTTTCACCGGTTACGGTTTGATGAATGGCGGCGGGGACGAAAGCGATCCTTATGGGATCGCGGTACTGATCCGTCACAATTTCACCTATAACGGAAAGTCAATCTACACGGTCTATGCCCATCTCGACGGTGTTACGGTTGAACCCGGTCAGCAAGTAGAAACCGGTCAGCAGATCGGTATTCTTGGGCTCACGGGTAATACTTCAGGCCCTCACGTGCACTTTGAAGTTCGCATCGAGGATTCCGAAGTCGGATATGTCCAAAATCCCGAATTGTGGCTGTCACCTACAGTTGGCAGCGGCGTACTGGCGGGCCTGGCCAAAGACGATTGGGGCTATTTCATCACTGCTGAAAAGATCTACCTCAAGTCTTATGATACTGACGAGAAATATGAATTCCTGACTTACGCGTCAGAAAAGAATATTTGTCCTGACGATTATTTTAAAGAGAACTTTGCCATCGGAGATCTCCCTGCCGGAAAATATGAGATTTCAATGATCTATAAATACAAGTGGTATCGCACAGATATTTATATCGCTCCCGCGACGATCAATTACGTTTATTTTTCCGGTAAGAATGGATTCATCCAACAGTACCCCTCGTCTCCGAAGACGGAAGACTTTTTAAACTGATCCACTCTTGAATAAATTCAAATCGCGACCTTGACAGCCGGATTATTCTGTCTGAAAATTATCCTATAGCAGATTATTCGGAGGTTTTTTGTATGAAAAAGCAGAAACATCGTATCGCTCTTGTGGCGGTTTTGATGGTTTTATTGTTATTGACGTCGTGCGGGAAAAAATCCACGCAGGAAGAAACAATAAAGAAAATGACTGAAATCGCCGGAACCGTCCAGGCGGAACTGACCCAGGTTTCAGCGTTAACGCCCAGTGTGCCCCCTACCAAATTGGCAACCAGCACGCCCTTGCCGGTTACGCCCACCCTTTCCACACCGAATTCCGGCACACCCACGAAATCTTTCGGAACGCCCACGAGCGGTGACGATGCCCAATACGATCTGGACATTACCATTCCGGATGGTTCCATCATTCAACCGGGTGCAACCTTTGAAAAAACCTGGTCCGTTCTGAATACCGGAACAACCACCTGGACAACGGACTATCAATTGATCTATGTTGACGGGCTGCAAGCAACAACAATGAACGTGAATTTATCTGAGAATGTTGCTCCCGGAGAAACAACCTTGATCTCGGTTAAGTTCAAAGCGCCTGATACCCTTGGCTCTTACACAAGCTGGTGGCAGATGTACAGCGCCAGCGGTTACAGGTTTGGACAACAAATAAGTGTTCTTTTTGTTGTCGGAAATGAAACTCCTACTCCCACTTCTGGTACTGCTACTTCCACTACCACTGGTGATACAACCATCACACTGACGCCCACACCTTAACGCTCATGCCAAATAATATACAAACTGACTCTCCCCGATCCCTGGAAGACATGATTAAAGCCGAGGCTTTACGCCTTGGCTTTTCATTATGCGGGATCACGAGCGTCGATCCGCCCGATGAGTATTACCGATACGAATATTGGTTAAGACAGGATCATCAGGCAGGCATGTCTTATCTTTCCAGTGAACGCCATCGGGAATTACGGAAAAGTCCTGCCGCTCTTTTCTCAGAAGCCAGGTCGATCATTTGTCTGGGATGGCAGGTTCCGCTTCGAAATATCGATCAGATGAAACCTGGAAATCAAGCCTGGGTGGCCGGGTATGTCGGGCAAAAAGATTATCATGCTTTCCTTCCCCAAAAGATGGACCAACTGGTTGAGTTCATCCAGTCCAATACGAATGAAGAAGTAAAAGCCAGGAATTTTACCGATAGTGCGCCAATCCTCGAGAGAGAATTGGCTGTACGCGCCGGCCTGGGTTGGATTGGAAAGAATTCATGCCTGATATCCCCCGATCATGGATCGAGTATTCTACTGGCTGAAATTTTTATAAATCTTCCGCTTTCCGTTGATGATCCATTCCTTGCCGATCGATGCGGTTCCTGCAGCCGTTGCGTGGATTTGTGCCCGACTGGTTGTATCCTCCCTGATCGGACAATCAGTTCCTCAAGCTGTATCAGTTATCTGACCATTGAGAACAAGGGCGCAATACCGGAACATCTTCGAGATCAATTTGGAAATTGGTTTTTCGGCTGTGATCTGTGTCAGATCGTCTGCCCCTGGAATCAAAAAGGTTCCGGTTCTGAAGAGTCACAAAATATGACGCCTGAAGAGTTGATCTCTCTTCTTTCGATGTCAGCTTTACAATTCAACGCAAAATACAAGGAGTCTGCCTTTTCCCGCGCGAAACGGCAGGGTCTGCAAAGAAACGCCCTGGTCTGGATGGGAAATCATCCCAATTTTGTGGACGAAAAAGTCATTGAAAACTTTATGACCCATTGTGAAAACCCCGTTTTATTTGAGCTTGCCGCTTGGGTAAATAAAAAGAAGCTTAAGTAAAACACCCCTCAGTTGATGTCTGAGGGGTGTAGTCTTTACTTCGATTGAAGTTAAGGAGTCGGGGTAACTGTGGTTTCACTCGCCAGGGTGCTGGTCGGTCTTAATGTGGGGGTCGCGGTGGCAATGTTTGCACGCACAATGATCACATCACCGACATTGATGGCGTTTTCATCTTCGATATTGTTATGCGCCAGAATATCTTCCACTGTGGTAGTGAAGTAATCTGCGATTGTTGCCAGTGTATCGCCTTCCTGAATGGTATATTCATACCGCGTGGCTCTTGGTACATCGGGCGGTACCTTGGTGGGGGTTGGCATTTTTTGTCCGGGGGCCGGGATCCAGATCGTGTCTCCCGGATTGATCGGGCAGGTATTATCAGGATCGTCAAAGACGTTGATCTGCAGCATGTACAGGAGATCCGCGTCATGTTCGTAGGCAATCTGCCAACAACCTTCGCCTTCCTGAACAACATATTGATAAGGCTTGTCAGGAGTGTTGGTAGCCTCAGGTGTGGGCGTTTCTGTAATCGTTGGTGTCATTGACGGTGTTGCTGATGGTTGTGTCGCAGTTGGCGTAAAAGTCACTGTAACCGTGGGCGTTTTTGTTGAGAATAGTCCGGCTAATGGTTTACTTTTACCGCTGACAACCGTAATAATGATAAAAATGCCAACAATTACCAAAACACCTGCCAAACCGCCCAATAAATACGGCATCATTTTTTGCCGTTGCTCAAACTTTCTTATTACGTTTTGTGGTGAGTCTTTTCTTTTCATATACAATCCTGTTCTCTATCTTCAAAATGCAAATTGCTCATTGCTTGATTGTAATTGGTGACTCCTGAATGATAGAGTGTTTTCCCGCGTTACCTTAAAAACATCATACCATAAATTTCAGGGTCAAACTCTTTTGGTTACGAAAACTCTATTTTTCTTGTCGTATACGAATTGCATTCCTTTTCTGCAAAAACAGACAAACAAATACCTTTGACCAGCTTTCGCCTGATAAAAATATTATTCATAAAATTTGTAAATTGGAATTATTTTCCGGTTAGCAAGGCCAACCATATTTGCCAGTTCTCAACCGGCTCTGGAGTACTCGTGACAATTGTAACCGGCTCAGGTGTCGAACCTGCGGGTGCGATTGGGATCACCAGATTTTCCCCGGATCTGACCATGTGTCCCTCAACGTATGCCCATTCTTCTACAGCACCCTCAGAATTTGCATAAGCCACCTGCGTATTCAAATTGCTTAATGTACTCTCAAGTTGAGCGATAACCGTAGACGCCCTTTCCTGTTGGGCACTCAATTGTGATAATTCACTCAATCGATTGTTCAGGTCCATCACTAAAAAGAATAGGACGATTGCTGCTACGGCCAATCCAACTTTTTTGAAGTTAAACGGAATCTTGGGCAGTTTTATTTTTCGTTCCATGTGCCTATCTTACACTATTCCAATATCTGAGACAAGAGAAAACCCGCGGAGGAAATCCGCGGGTTTGGATGGTGCCGGAGGAGGGATTTGAACCCTCACGGGCTAATGCCCACTACGCCCTGAACGTAGCGCGTCTGCCAATTCCGCCACTTCGGCCCAGTTACGCACTAATTCTAACAAACAATTGCATATTGTCAACGGATTTGATTCAAAATGTCAGCAGAACTTGAAAAGTGAACCGATAACACTTTAAAAGTGAACAGTTAGAACAGGAAAAGTGAACCGATAAA
>ENA-OSEO01003211-OSEO01003211.1-sediment-metagenome-genome-assembly--contig:-NODE-3211-length-19977-cov-9.906533_pt1 | contig 19977 bp, 17 predicted proteins | sample MGYA00237883_ERZ534232 | MGnify/ENA metagenome assembly ERZ534232
ACATCATCACTCTCTTTTTGGGGATCGCTATTGGCTCGACGATGACGGCAAGCGCGTTTCTAAATCAAAGGACTCTGTTGATTCTTCTCATGGGACTCGTTGCTTTCATACTCGATACCATGGGCGGGATTCTCTTTGCAAAAACATTCAACCTCTTTAGAAAACAGAAGATAAATCCCATGATAGGCGCAGCTGGAATATCTGCCTTTCCGATGTCCGCCAGGGTTGTTCACAGGATGGGACTTGAAGAAGATCCAAATAACTTCCTGATAATGTATGCAACTGGTGCAAACGTTGCCGGACAGATTGGTTCTGTTCTGGCTGGCAGTATAGTACTCGCACTTTTTCTATAGATGAAAGGAGCTTCAACGATGAGCGAAGCCGTTTCGAAGAGTATCATGATTTTCATTGAAGGTTATCCAACAACATTTCTGGCTACGATCGCTTTCTTCATAATGATAAAATTGCTTATGAAGTCTGCCTCAAGAAGGAATGAGGAGTAGGTTTCTCTATTAAGATGCTCGACTATAAAGACTTCAAAAACTCCATCGAGGAGAATTACAATGATTGAAGGGAAGAGTGGCAGTTATCCGGTCCTTTCCGAAATCCTGAGGGAGTATGATGCTTCTTCTGACAGGGTCGAGAATTTCGTCAATTTGAAGCAAGGCTTCTTCTTCATATTTGGTGCCAAGAAGGTCGAGGGGAACAGGGGCCCTTACTATGATTGTGTGGTTGGAGATTCCAAGAACAGAAAGGAAGCAAAAGCATGGATTAGTGAATCGGGATGCCTGGAACCGGTTGCCGGTAATGTGGCCCTTGCGGACTATCTAGTAGATGATAGATTCGGATTAAGTATCAAAATTAGAAGGCTTTTCTCAATAGACGAGATGGAAAGCTACAGTTCCGATTCGATTTCGCAGTTACTGCCCGTCGTCAAAGACCTCGAAAGAATTAAGTCTGATGTCTCGGCACTCATAGAGTCAGTAGAAGACTACTATATGAAAACTCTTGCCAAGCGGCTCATTTCAGATGACGGGGTCTGTCCAGGCTTCTTCAAAGCTCCTGCGGCAAAGATGTATCATCATGCCAGAATCGGTGGTCTTGCAGAACATAGCCTCTCTGTGGTGAGATATGCACTTGCATTGACAGAGGTATCAGATTCCGGCGCAAACATCGACAGAGACCTCGTTGTAATTGGTGGACTCTTTCATGACTTTGGAAAGGTAAAAACCTATACCACTGAAGCTTTCGAATTTGATTACTCTGATGACGGTTACTTGGAGGAACATATCTCCATTGGAGCAAGACTGATTGATATGGAGATTTCCAGTATCGAAGGCTTTCCAGAGGAAACCAGGAGGAAGTTGATTCACATAGTGCTCAGTCATCATGGAGAAGTACAGTTCGGTTCACCTGTAACCCCGAAGACCCGTGAATCAATAATAATTTGGCTCTGTGACAATCTTGACTCAAGGCTTGACAATTTTGAAACTCATGCGTTGATGACTTCAAACGAAAGCAAGTGGACGGACTTCTCGAAGATGTTCCAGAGCAGGCTCTACCTGGGTGAACGTAGAAAAAGCGATTAAGGAAGAGCTGGATAATGGCATTAAGGGTATTTGGATCGATTAGATCTTGCCAATGCCTCAAAATTCAGTGTTTACAAATATGAGACGAAGGAAAGGGTGATTTTATGAAAAGCTTTGCCATCATTGTGTTGCTCACTTTAGCATCGACTGTCTTGATGGGCAGCGAACTCAATCTCTACTTTGGAAATCCCCATTCTCACACTTCTTACTCAGACGGCACGGGTTTCCCGGAAGAAGCCTACTCATTCGCCAAAGAAGTACCCAATCTTGACTTTCTTGCAATTACCGATCATGCCTACTATTTTGCTCAGAAGCTCCCGGACGGGAGGGACAAATTGGTTGCAACAATAGAGGCTGCGAAGGAAGCCTCATCTCAGCTCTTTGCTGCATTCGCGGGTTTTGAATGGACAGCAACCGGTACTGGACATATAAACGTGTACGGCACAAGTGACTGGACGGATAGAGTCAAGTCGGATCTCTGGGACCTGTATGACTGGATAATAGAGCACGGTGCGGTCGGCCAGTTCAACCATCCTGTGAGAGATTTCGGAGACAACTTCAAGGAATTCCAGTATTCCCCACAAGCAGATCTCTATATGAATATGATTGAAGTTGGCAATGGAAATTGGTGGGAAAACGACACGATTGTCGATGAGATGTTCTCAGCCTACATTGATGCACTGGGAAAGGGATGGCACATTGGTGCGACTCTCGGTCAGGACAATCACAAACCCAACTGGGGAGGAGCAAACGATTCAAGAACAGCCGTCTATGCTACTGATCTAAGCGAAAAAACCATACTGGAAGCATTTATGAAAAGAAGAACATATGCAACTGAAGATAAGAACATTAAGATTCACTTCTCTACCGAAGAAGCGTTTATGGGAGATGTTGTTTATGACGTCGATCAAGTGGATCTGAGAATTCTAATCGAAGACACTGCTTACGATCCTCTGGAGACAGTGAAGATTTTTTCTCGGGATGGGATATTTGCACAGTTCCTGGTCGACAGCCATGAGTTAGATCTCAGCATCCGAGCGAATATTGAAACCGGGTTCCAGTATTTCTTCATTTACGTTAAGGGAAGCGACGGCGAGGAAGCGGTATCTTCACCCATTTGGTTTCAAAGATCAAACCCTGTGCACCTCTACAATCCTAGCGCTTACCCAGAGAGCGTTAAGCCAGGAGAAGGCCTGACACTCTCTTTCCAAATCTCGAACCTCTCCTCCGAAGAAGCTTCCTCATTGATTCAAATAACCAATCTAAGCGGTGAAATATATAGTGAGACAGTCATGCTGGAGGAATTCGAATCTAAGATTGTGAATACACAGCACACAGTAGAAGCGCACGATGGAGTCATCTCCTTCTTTCTTGATTCCGTCCCATACTCAAGCATCAAACTTAACATAAGGAGCGAGGATTCATTGAATGTTTTACTTGATAAAAGTCACGTCAACTATGCCAGTGATAGTAGAGGCAAATTGGAGGCGGCTCTTGAGGGAAGTGGTCACAAGTATTCGACTGCCGACAGGATTTTTAAGGAAGGTGAACTGAATACAATCGATGTTCTCATAATTCCACTGCCCGGAGCTGGCGGAAGTTTTGAACGACTTAAGATGCTCATGCCCCAACAGGCCGAGATAATTAAGCAGTTTGTTTTGAACGGGGGAACACTCATCATAACTGGGAGCGGCGATGAAATCAGCAGTGATGTTCTAGCTACATACAACAGACTTATCGAAGAAATGGGTATTCCTGACAGGTACGAGGCTACAATAACAGGCGAAGAAACTGAACTTGATGGAATTCTATTTGATGGGCTATCAGATCTGCAGGGAGAGTCAATAGATCATGAATACGGGCTGGGCAGTGTTTTCCTATTCCCCGGGGATCCTTTTACTGACGATGTAATTGATCACAACAGCGAACTTGTCTACCGGCTGTTCAAGTAAGGATCTTCCCTTATCCCTTTTCGTTCGCAGTCGTTCCAGAAGGACTGAAGTACCTTTTTGAGTCCACGAAGTTTTCTACCTTTCTATGATTCAAGATTCGTAGCTCCATCTACAATTATTTAGCACATGACAAAATAAGGTTGTCAAAATTAAGATTGACTTTAGAAAATCTTAGACAAAATGCTTTGAATTGCTTGTTCATTGTGCTATAATTTTTCAGCGATAGAGACTTATTTGGAAGGAGGCATAGTTTGATGACCATTAGAACGAGAGTTCCGGCAACCGTTTATCTTAACCGGGTATCCGGTGATGCCGTACTGTGCCACGCCTTCTTCCGTCGTGTGAGGTATAAGATCGTATAACGATAAGGAAGTATGAAGGACCGTGGCGAGTAGAAGCCACGGTCCTTTTTTTTGGCTATTGGGAGGTGAGCAGAATGTTTGAAAGAGTATCTGATGAAAGGAATACGAGAAATCAAAGAGAAGAGTTGGAGACACCGAAAGAGAGGGGAACTGGGCGCAACAACCACTGAAAGCCTCGATCATCATAAGGGGCCATGTTCTCCGGAAGATCAAGGGGGTAAATATGTTTATAGTAATAAGTTCGCCGAGAAAGAAGAGAGAAAACGACATCGCAGCACTTCCACCCTTCATTTACAGACCGGAAAGTTTCATGGACTTCCCGAAGTGAAACAGCTTACAAAAGGAGAATCATAATGAAGAGATTACGAGGTTCAAGAAACGTTTTTATAGACGGACTAGTTGAAAGACAGAAAGTGGAAATTGAAAGCAAATTCAGCAGACCTCATTATCTTTAAGAAGGTGAGAAAATGGCAGACGCTTTGCTTGCCAATAATATTGTGAAGACTTTCAAGAAGAATCGAAAAGAAGTAAGAGCACTAAAAGGAGTCAGTTTGAGAATAAAGGAAGGAGAGATATACGGTCTTCTCGGCCCCAACGGTTCGGGAAAGTCCACCTTCATTAGGATCGCCTCAACACTCTTGATACCCGATAGGGGAAGTATATCCATTTTCGGATTCGATTCGGTCAGCGATTCCGTGGCCATTCAAAGAATGATAAACAGGGTCTCGGTAGAGGCTAGCTTCTTTAGAAAGCTGTCTGCCGTAGAGAACCTCAGTTTTTCTGCGGGCCTTTACGGAATACCGAGACGTGAAGCATTGAAGAAGATAAACTTTCTCTCCGAGAAATTCGGACTGGATCTGAAGAGGCTCAAGGATCCGCTCGAAGATTTCTCGAGAGGAATGCAACAGAAGGTGGCAATCGTGAGAGCCTTCATGACAGAACCAAGAATGCTCTTGCTCGACGAGCCAACCACAGGTCTCGATCCCAGAGCGAAGAGGGATGTTCAGAATATGATTAGAGATGTCAAACAAACAATGAATACAACTATGCTTCTGACAACACACGATATGGATGAAGCTGAGAAGCTTTGCGATTACGTGGCTATCATTCATCTTGGAAGAATCGTTGCTTCGGGGCGACCGGCCGAATTGAAAAAACAGCTTCTTGGAAAGGTCGATAATCCAAGCTTTGAAGATGTTTTTCTGGAGTTTACAGGTATGAGTATCGAGGAAGCAGAGTATCAGGAGGTAGAATCGGCATGAGTGGAAAGGCGCTGGCCCGAGAGCTTCGCGCCTCCTGGGCCTTTATCGAACGCAATTTCAATTTCACCAAGAGATACTGGAAATGGGAAGTTGTTTTCTTTGTCTACACTATGGCAAACTCGGTGACAATGGGTTTCATCGGAAAGGGAGTCGAGTCGTTTTCTGGAACTAAGCTTAACACGAGCTATTTGATCCTCTATATGTTACTTGGTTCCATACTCTGGGGATATCTCTCTATTCTCTTCGAAATAGTTGCAGAAACCGTCGCCTGGGAAAGATGGGAAGAGACAATCGAGTACACGTTTATGGCACCTGTTAGGAGGGCAACGCATCTACTGAGTACTTGCGGCTACGCCATTCTCTATGGAATCCTGAGAAGTGGACTCATTCTGCTAGTTGTCTCGGTCTTCTTTGATCTGGACCTGAGTAGTGCCAATCTCCTGTCAGCAGCTGGAATTCTTGCAGTATCAAGCTTCTCATTTGTAGGATTGGGAATAGTTGCTGCAGTGTTGCCATTAATTTCTCCGGAAAAGGGAGTGCAGGTTGTGCACATTTTTCAAGCCTTGCTTCTGATGTTCTCGGGAGTCTACTATGAAATCGACGTTCTGCCATTTTGGATGCAACAGGTCGGAAAGCTATCTCCCGCTACTTACGCGTTGAGAGGCATGCGCGCATCGATTCTTGAAGGTAAGAGCATGCCCGAGATGAGTAATGATGTTTGGCCCTTAATCTTTCTTGGTGCTCTTCTCCTCCCGTCAGGTCTTCTTTTCTTCAGAAGAATGGAATCATGGGCGAAGAGAAAGGGTGTGCTGAAGAGAAGTGGCTAATGGCAATCTTGAAAAGTTTTGTAATAAAGACCATCTTAAGAAGGGCATCCTTAATAAAAAGGATGTCCTTCATCTTTGAAGTGGGTCGTATTTTTCGTAGAAAATTTCTGGCATCGACGAAGTCAAATCTTAGTCTGACAATTGTCTTCAAATCAACCAAAATAGATGTTTATTCCTGTAAACTAATCCTTTAGCTTCAGTTTTCCTACAGCTTCCAGTCCAGAATTGGTCCCGGTACCTTCAAAGAGAAGTGTGTTGCCTTCGTATACTTTCAGATGAATCTCGGATGTCAACGACTCGTCGATCTTGCCACTCATACTACCCTGTACCGGCGAAATAAGCTGCGCACCAGAAGTCTTCCTGGCATCCACATGTATCGTAAATTCTCTCTGCTTCAAATCAACTGAAATCCTATCACCGGATGTATCAACTCTGTTGATTCTTGCTCCCTTATAGGTAGTGAATCTGTAAAGCTCTCCTTTACAAAGAAAGGCACACAGACAACCAGTAAAACTTCTCCCTAACCAAGGAATCGTTGCTATGGATAACATAAACGACGTCCTGGCATGATCGAAGTTGTTGCTCTGCATCCAGACCCATGCTTCTGGAAAGGATCTTCCCCAATCCTTCTCTATATAACCCTTTCCGCCATATAGATTTATTACTTCTCCACTCACTTCAACTTCTCCCTCCAGAGAGTGGTCAATGCTGACGACACCGTGATAGCACTCCATGAAAGGCGCAAATGAAAACGGGCCCATAATTCCCGGGGAGTAGAATCTTACGGGCCAGAGGTAAGGGTGTATTATCTTGATCTCTCCAGCGATCTTGACTTTCTCATTCTTCATATTGAGACTCACTCTTTCTGTTGAAAAGTAGTTATCTACGATTTCGACTGCGAATCGCTTTGTGTCCGAATGAAAATCCTTGAAGGGATAAGTGAAATTTCCTGATTCATTTCTGTTACCTGAAAGGAACTGGATAAAAGAATGCGATTCGTTTTTTGAGGAACCTGTTGAGACGCCTGGAATTACTGCAAAGGACTTTTCTTTTCTCTTGTCAACAAACTTGAAATACCACCCCTCAAAGAAGCGCTTCTTCAGAGAATTGCCATGATATAGATATGAATTGAACAGCGCACCGAGACTCATAAGGCACCTCCCTGAGAGTATTTTACCTTTGACTTCCAGCAATGCGCTAGGTTAGCCAGTGTACAATTTCTTCTGGACAGCTGAATGTTAAGATTGATTATCATTAGGCAATTCGCTCGCAGTTTGGTAAGGCCATCTGAAATAGATATAGACTGCAGCTCTTCTGTTTTGGTCTTTTCCAGCTGACGGCTATTTTGGATGATGTTGGTTTACTCAATATAGTGCATCTTAACCAAAGGAGGTACAAAATGGGAAGCAAAGTTCATGTGAAGGTCAAGTTCACAGAAGGCTTCACCGGGACAGGAATAACTGATTCCGACTACAAAGTGAAAATCGGTTCAGACGGTGCGGCACCTTACGACCTGCTGCTAATGAGTTTGGTATCGTGCTTACATGCTACATTCCTTGATATTCTTAACAAAAAGAGAATTGACTTCACTGCTGCAGATATTGAAGTATGGGGAGAAAAGAGAGAACAAGTCCCTACCACTCTCAAGCTATGCGAGATAAAGGTCGGGATAAAGGGAGTAGATCTATCTCACAGAAGTTCAGTTGAGAAGTCTTTTGAGCTTGCAACAAAATACTGTTCAGTATACAAAACCGTTTCCAGCGTGGCAGAAATAGTCTGGGAAGTGAGTTTTGACTGATAAGCGACAATCTTGTCGAGAGGTGGGATCTTATGAAGAAAATGGGTGAGATGCTCTTGTCTCCAAATAGCGGTTCAGAAATTATGATGGGAAACACCGCGGTTGTGAGAGGTATGCTGGAAGCGGGAGTCAGGGCGGTTACATCATACCCCGGCTCTCCCACTCCAGAGATTGCAGCTGCAATAGCTTCGATCCCCGCGGAAAGAAATCCAATGTACTTCGAATTTTCAGTAAACGAGAAGGTTGCCACAGAGGTTGCCTTTGGAGCTTCTATCAATGGTCATCTTTCGTGTGTGTTCTTCAAGAGCGTCGGACTAAACGTGGCAGCCGATACTTTCGTTCAACTTTCTCTGATGGAACTCATCGGAGGCATGGTTGTTGTGCTTGGTGATGATCCCGGGGCAAATTCATCCCAGAATGAACAAGACAATCGTCATATAGCTCATCTTTCCTACGTACCAGTTCTGGAACCCTCAACTCCTTCCGAAGCCTACTCGATGTTTCTCGAAGCGTCGAGACTTTCGCAAAATTTGCACATGCCGATTATTGTGAGGCTTTCGACTCACGTGTGTCATGCCAAAGAAAGGGTATCGTTTGGAAAGCTGAATACTCATGACCGAGATAATAAGCCGAAATTCGGAGTTGAAAACGGGCCGTATGTTCCAATTACAGCCGATGCTCTGAAAATGAAACGAAGAGCACTGAAAAAACTCGAAGAATTTAGAAGAATGGCCCAAGCTTCTTGTTTGAACAGAGTCATAGAAGGCACTGACACTTCAAGAGGAATAATAACAGCTGGGGCTCCCTACCTATCACTTCTAGACGTTATCGGCTCGTCGGATACACGACCCGACATCCTTAAATTGGGAATTGTTCACCCACTTCCGGAAAAGGAAATTGTAGATTTTCTCTCTTCTCATGAAGAGGTCAAAATACTTGAAGAGCTTGACAATCTTATTGAGAAAGAAGCCAAAGCCATTGCTTATGACAACGGACTGAAGACTAAAATCATCGGGAAGTTGGACCTTGAAGATTGGATCGGAGAATACACTCCTGATAAGGTTGAAGAAGTCCTGTCAAAGACCTGGCAAGATCTTGTTGAACCTTCCAAACCAAGAATTAAAGGAGTTGAACTGACACCAAGACCGGCACAAATGTGCCCTGGTTGCGGCCACCGATCCGCATTCCATTCAATAAAGAAAGCGCTGAAAGACTCCGACATCACAGTAGCAGATATCGGATGTCACACGCTGGGTTACCTGGAGCCTTACAAAATTGGCCAAGTGCTACTCTGCATGGGTCATTCAAGTGGCACGGCTTCTGGCCTTTCCCTGTTCAACAATTCTAGAAGAGTTGTGGCTTTTCTCGGAGATTCAACTTTCTTCCACGCAGGATTGCCGGGAATAATAAACGCTATTTTCAACAAGCACAATTTCACTCTGATAATTATGGAAAATGGCACAACAGCCATGACGGGCCATCAAGATCACCCGGCTGTCGGCCGCAATTTTAGAGAGGTGACCCAAAAAATCCCTGTAAGACAGGTCCTAGAGGGACTTGGAGTAGAGAATATCCGAGAAGTCGATACTTACAACCAGTCAAAGTTAACTCGATTCGTTGAAGAAGCTCTTGAAGAAGAGGGATTCAAGGTGATCATCGCGAAGCATCCCTGTATGCTGAAATTTTCACGTGAACTTCGGAGAAAGGGCCGACCTCTTCCGAACCCTGTCCGGGTAAGCGAGAAATGCAATCGAAAACTTGTTTGCGTCAGTGACTTCGCATGCCCAAGCTACCAGATAGCCGATGATGGATCAATATGGGTTCAAAAAGATCTCTGCATCGGAGACAGATCGTGTATTCAGACGTGCCCATCAGAAGCAATTGTCCCCGATGACAAGTGAAGGATGTGAGATAATGAAGAAATTCGATATTTACATCACTGGAGTTGGTGGTCAGGGAATAGGATTGCTAAGCGAGGCATTGCTTAGAGCAGTTGATCACTCCGGACAAAGAGCTATTGGTGCCGACACCCATGGATTGGCACAGAGAGGTGGGATGGTTTCTTCTCACCTCAGAATTGGGAGCAGCGTTAACTCCGTTCTGATAATGAAGCATACTGCCGATATGGTAATAGCCCTTGAACGTCATGAGGCTCTTAGGGGTATGGTGGATTACTTGAAAGAAAAGGGAACTCTTGTATACTATGACACCGTCTGGCAGCCACTAGATGTAAGACTGAGAAAGGCGAGAGAGATCAAGAATGAGGATATCGAAAGAGAATCTCGCAAGAGAGATGTTAGGGCGATTCGGGAACTTGAAGAGGATTTGAAGGATGCCCGAATGCAAAATGTAGTGTTAATGGGAAGAATAGCCCGTGACGGTCTTATTCCAGGAGTTTCAGTTGATCACTATGAGCGTTCTCTCTCGGACCTTATGGATGGAGATCTACTGACGAAGAACCTTGAGCTTTTCAGAAGGCTTTCCAGACGAGAGTAATCCAATATGGTTTTCGATGCTGCTGTAATCGGAGCTATTGGAATCGATACAAACGTCTATCTATCGGGAAACGAGGTTGATTTCTCGGTAGAGACCAGTTTCGGAGAGAATCTCGACTGTATTGGGCAAGCCGGAGGATATTCATCCCAGAGTCTCAGAAGACTCGGCCATGAAGTCTGTTTCATAGGTTATGTGGGAGAAGACTATTTTGGAGAGTACATCCGAGAGGTGCTCTTCGATCAGGGTATCGATATATCTCTGTTGGGAATCGATCCGTTGGGAACAAAGAGGAGCGTAAATCTTATGTACAAGGACGGGGGACGAAAGAATTTCTATGACGGGAAGGGGTCTATGATCCTTGAAGTCGACACAGAAGCTGTTTTATCCTATCTCTCTGGAACAAAGCTGGCTCACATTAACATCGTCAACTGGACTAGAAATCTACTTAGGCCTCTAAAGAAAGCCGGGCTCACTCTGTCGATAGATATTCAAGATGTCATAGATCCAGATGATTCCTACAGAGAAGATTACGTTAGAGAGGCCGATGTACTATTCTTTTCGTCAACAAACTTTAATGATCCCTCCTTCCTTATCGAAAAATACCTCGAGATCCGAAGCGATAGAATCGTGATCTGTGGATTGGGAAATAAAGGTTGTGTCGTAGGCAATGAGAAAGGGATCGAACATTTCGATCCTGTTGAACTAGCCGAGCCAGTCGTTGACACAAATGGTGCAGGCGACAGTCTCGCAGCAGGATTCCTGTCCAGTTATTTTTTCGATGGGTATTCAATAAGAGAATCTGTTCTGAGAGGTCAGATAGCGGCCCGGTATTGTTGCTCAAAGAAAGGGGTGTCTTCGGAACTGATAACTAAGGATCATCTTGATCTACTCTTCAAAGAAAAGAGTGAAGCTTCGGAGCAATTATCGTGAGTACATGCAAGATCTGTATCACATAACAAGCGAAAATGCCGGCTCTACGCCGGCATTTTCGATTCTATTCAGGTCTTACATCTGGAAAAATCAAAACATCCCTGCTGGGAGAGCTCTCGAAGAGAACCTCATTTGTTGTGTAATCAAGTACGACTATCCGGTGCAGACCTTCAAGATCTGTCTCGGTGAAGTAAAGGAGACTTCCTTCTATCTTTAAAGAAGGCACCGGAGCATCCATGAATAAAGCCCTGTCAGAGACAATTTTGTCTTCGCCTGTATTTAGATCAAAAACGTGGAGTGAATCATAGGAGAAATCCATGTATTCTTCGGGGTATTCAAAGTAGATTATCTTGTCATTATCTCCGAATCCGGCCCATAAGGCCGGGGAATTTGTATCCAAAGTAGACTCGTCTTCAAGTCTTACGATATCTCCATCATAATCAATTGCGTACACTTCTTCATCAGACAAGAAAACAAGATCATAGTAGCTCTCGAGCGCTTCGATAACCTCTCCCGATTCCACATCTATTATTGAGTAGATATCCCAGCCAGTAGATATTGCAATTCTGGATCCATCAGGGGACCAGGCAACCGGAATCATTGAATACTCCGCAGGTATTGACCACAGAATACTCATATCGTTATTTACCATAGAGATAGTCTCTCCCCAGGTATCCATAATCAAAAACCTGCTCCTATCAGGTGAGAGCGAGTAGACGTCAAATCCATCAAATCTTGCCTTTCTTTCTCCTTCTACAAAAACTCCTTCCATGTTTTCGGAGATATAAACATAGGTTCTAGCATCCAAAAACTGCCCATAAATAGCGTTTGCTACATTGCCCTGAAGTACTCCCGCAATATCGTAGAACCCTATACTAATCTTTTCCATATCGAAATTTACCGAGTTGTATGAAATTACTGCCTCTTCCTCGGAAAGTATCTCTACCAATTTCTTAGGTTCAGGCACTCTCGAAATCCAGGAGAAGATCCACGGAAGTTCTTCATAGTTAACCATAAACTCCTGAATATTTGAGGTTAGAGACGCTTCATCATCAGCAAGAACGATGGCGCTGAATAATGCGCTTACATGCTCCGGAATATAGATATAGTAGATCAGGGACAACGCCTCATGAATATCCGATCCATCATCATAAGCTTTGCCCTGCAGAAACCAATCGACGGCATCTTCGTAGTGGCCGCCCTCCAGATCTAGAATTCCATTGAGGTAATAAAACATTGGCTCTGAATAGAGCAGTTCTGAGTTCTCGTCCAAAAGGCTTCTCGCCGTTGAAAAATCGTAGTCATCCAACAATCCAACAATATAAGGTATAAGATAATCTGTTTCTCCAAAATCCTCTACCAGAATTCTTGATACTATTAACTGCAGTTCAGCTGGATAAAGCTCGACAGACTCATCGTGCAGAAAGACATAGGCTTCGACTTGATTTTCTCCAAGTCTACCTACGGCTTCTCTAACTATCTCTTCCGACAGGCTCCAGTTGCTGTTCATTGTTTTCAAGTAGAGTAATAGTGAATCTCGTTTTGGTTCAAGATCATACAGCCTTTCCGATATCTCCTCGGCATAGTCTGAGTAGTAGTTGTCGATAAGTTTCTCTATTCCTTCTTTGATCACTTGATACATGGTTTCGGGTATTTCATCTACCGACGAAACTACCTCTTTCAAGATTGTTCCATAGCTCTCTAAGTCATAATCTTCATCATAGATTTTCAAGAGGGCCTGCAGGCTCTCGAAATCCAGAGGATTCTCTGCCAGCTTGGCCTTCAATTCTTCAACTTGTGCCATTCCAACTAAGGGAATAATTAGCAGCAAAATCACAAAGATCAATCTCTTCATAGAAACACCTCCTCGGCCAATTTTAACGCGGTCGTTGATGGCTGAGCTACCAGAGGCAAGTGTCTATTATTGCAAAAGCACAGAACCATTTACTGAGAGACTAGCTCGCTCCCGACAAAATGAATGAGTTCCGACAGGTGTTTCTCCGAGAAATCAAACTCTATTCCGGCGCTCTTGAATAACTCATCGAGGGGCCTTGAGTAACCCATTGAAAGAAACCTCTTATACTCTTCGATGGCTTTAGGACCCCGCTCCCTGTAGTTCTTGTAGATCGCAAGTGCTCCAAGTTGAGCTATGCCGTACTCAATATAGTAGAATGGGTTCGTAAATATGTGAGGCTGAAGGAGCCATCGAATCTCCTTCACATCTTCCAGACCTGTCCACTCAACACCCGTGTTGAAACGGTCAAAAATCTCCGCAAATTTCCTATCCCTTTCTTTGGAAGAGTGATCTGGATTCGTATATATCCACTGCTGGAAAGAGTCGACAACCATACACCAAGGAAGGAAGCTCAAAGTGCCGGTTAACTCCTCTAGTCTTGCAATCCTAACCTCATCGGCAGAGTAGTATTCATCCCAGTGATCCATGGTCAAAAGCTCCATCGACATTGAAGCAAGCTCAGCAGCTTCATGTGTTGCATGTCTGTAAGCAATCAACTTCTCATTAGCGGTTGCAAATGAATGCATAGCATGGCCCGATTCATGAAGTATTGTCCGGACATTCGCCGGCGTTCCCGTTGCATTCATAAAAATGAAGGGGGCACCGGTTTCGTCAAGCGGGTAATTATAACCACCGGGAGCCTTCCCCTTTCGGTTTTCAAGATCAAGCAAACCATTTTCCTTCATCGCAAATAGATTCCTGCCGAATTCGGGGTCAACTTTCTCAAGAATTCTGATTGCCTTTTGAACAAATTCCTCCATACTTCTGAAGGGTTTTAGTACTTTTCCAGAGGGCTCAACACTCAAGTCCCAGGGTCTCAACCTTTGCAGCCCAAGCTGTTTCCTTCTTTTTTCGTTGAGCTCCGCGACGAACGGTACTACAATCTTTTCCACCGATTCATGAAATCTAATAATGTCGTCAACCGAGTAGACAAACCTGTTCTTCTTCCGGTGCATATAGTCCCTGTAACTGCTAAATCCCGCATTTTCGGCTTGTGGTACCCTGACCGCCAGAAGTCTGTCAAAGAGTTCTTCCAAATTCATGTGCACTTCTTTCAACTTCCTCATGGAAAGCAGCCACGCTTCTTCCCTCACCGAACGGTCAGGCTCGAGCTGAAACTTAGAGAGCTGCGATAGAGTATACTCATGATCTCTATAATCAACCGTTAGAGAACCAATAATGGCCGCATATTCAGAAGCCAGCTTCTTCTCCTCAATCTCCAGAGAGAGATTTTCTTCTCTGAAAAGCTCCACGGTATTCGACACTATGGCATCGAAGTTTTCATATCTGTGGCTGTCCAGATCCTTTCTGAAGCGACTGGAGTGATACTTATTCATTAATTTGATCTTGTAAGGCTCCGATTTCGAGTAAACTTCTGCGTAGAATCTTGAATATTCTAGTCTCTTATCTTCGTTGTCGGCAAATCTGGTCATATCTATGTATTTCCACGCGAGTTGTTCTTGAAGGATCATAAAGAGCTCGCTCCAATAGTGGAGAAAAACCTCGAGCGAATCGCCGTCAACAATTTCGAATTTTTCCAGTTTCTTCAACTCGTCCTCTAAGTTCTCCCATTCAGACAGATCAAGATCTTCAGCAACATATCTCCTTTTAAGCTTTTCAATAGTGGATTTGGACATTTACTAACCTCCCGTCTCAAATATATGTATTAAGTGTTAATTCAATTATACTATACCTTGCTTCGCCGGCCGCTCAACAATCTCTAGAAGTCAACTCCAAGGCAGTTTCTGGAGCAGTTGCTCGAAATTCCATTTGTAATGATAGACTTATCTATGAAGGAGGCATCGAATTGTCAAGAGTCGCAGTAGTAGGAGAACTGCTTATCGACATGATATCGAGCAGCTTCGTGAGGGATCTTGGCGAAGCAACTTCTTTTCGAAGATTTTTCGCAGGTTCTCCCGGGAACCTTGTCTCGAATCTTCACGATCTTGGTGTAGATACTTCTCTTCTATCGAGAGTGGGTGACGATTTTTTTGGAAGAGCGTATCTGGCACATCTGCTCTCCAGAGGTATCGATACCTCATTTGTTCAGCTAGACCCTGAAGCTCATACTTCGGTAGTGTTTGTTTCGAAGTCAAAATCGACTCCTCAGTTCATGGCAATTAGAGGGGCCGACTGTTTTCTCGAGGAACCAGAAGACATCCTCAATTTTCTGAATAGTGTCGAGTTGATTCACTTTACGTCATGGCCGCTCTCAAGGGAGAAAACAAGAGCTGTCTCCATGAAATTGGTCACTCTTGCTTTGAAAATGGGAATTAGGATTGCATTCGATCCTAATTACAGAGAAGTGTTGTGGGAAACAAGCCACGACGGCAAAGCCTTCACTAGAGAATTCATGAAGAACTGCTTCATCGTCAAGCCATCAGAGGATGATTCCTATCACATTTTCGGTCCCGGAGAACCTTTGGACTACATAAGCAAATTCCATGAGGTTGGCGCAAAGAACGTCGTTCTAACTCTCGGCCACAAAGGTACAATTATATCTGACGGAAGTAGAATTGAATCACTGACACCTTGCGCTAGAAGAGTCGTGGACACTACAGGGGCTGGAGATGCCTTTTGGTCGGGCCTTCTCTTCGGATTGCTTCATGGAAAGGACTTATTCGAATCGGCTGTTTATGGGAACTACTGTGCGGCTTTCAGAATCGAACATGAGGGAAAAGATGTAATCTTGCCTTCCGTGGAAGCACTGAAGGCCATTTTCGAGGCAGGTGATAATCAATGAGAGTTGCGTTTATAAATCCCCAGGGAAATTTCGATAGGAACGATAGTTACTGGACAACGCATCCTGACTTTGGAGGGCAATTAGTCTATGTCAAGGAGATTGCGTCGGCCATGTCGGAGATGGGAATCAATTGTGACATTATTACAAGGAAGATAGTAGACGATAGATGGCCGGAGTTTTCCGATGAATTCGATTCTTACCCGGGAAGAAACAACCTGAGAATCGTTCGAATACCCTTCGGCCCTGAAGGGTTTTTGAGGAAAGAAGAACTCTGGCCTCATTTGGGTGAGTTTGCAAAGAGAATAAAAGAGTTCTACCATGCAGAACGTACACTACCGAATTTCGTGACAACTCATTATGGAGATGGTGGGTTGACTGGAGCAATGCTATTCAAAGAGACTGGAATTCCTTACTCCTTCACAGCTCACTCTCTGGGTGCTCAAAAACTCGACAAACTGCTTCAAACAGGAGCAGACAGACTCAAAATCGAAGGAGAGTTCAACTTCTCCTTCAGGATCGCGGCCGAAAGAATTTCAATGAAGTATTCAGCAATCAACTTCGTTTCGACATCGATGGAGAGGTTTCAGCAGTACAGCCACAGACTCTACAGGGACTTCTCTGAGGTTGGAAACGACTCAAGGTACTCCGTCGCTCCTCCAGGAGTCAATACAGATATATTTACGACGAACTCTACTGAACTAGATGGAATTATCGAAAGAAGATTCAAGGAAGCCGTAGAAAGATTTTCCGATCTGTCCCGACTTCAACTTCCCATGATTGTTGTTGCAAGTAGACTTGAGCAAAAAAAGAATCATATTGGAGTGGTAAGGGCATTCGTAAAAGACAGAGAATTGAACAGCATAAGCAACCTGGTAATTGTTACCCGAGGCCTCCATGATCCATACGAGGAGTACAGTTCACTTCAGGAACCGGATCGCGCGGTACTTGGAGAAATCATAGATCAGATATTGAGAAACAAGATAATGGACAGAGTGATCTTCATAGATATTGAGAACCAGCTTGAGCTGGCCGCTCTATACAGAATTGGATCGAAGAAAAGATCAGTATTCGCCCTAACTTCTCTCTATGAACCGTTTGGTCTCGCCCCGATTGAAGCAATGGCCTGTGGTTTGCCAGCAGTGGCAACGTCTAGCGGAGGTCCGGTAGAGACTCTAAGAGAAAACAACGTAGAATACGGAATACTTGTTGACCCACTTGAAACAGAAGACATTGCTCGTGGAATCAAGAGAGCTCTCTTTAGCGGCAGCGATTTCTGGGAAGAGATGAGTTCCAGGGGAATTGATCGTGTCACTGAAAAATATACATGGAGATCAGCTGCCGAAGGCTATCTCAGTCAGATTAAGGAGAAGATTAAGTACGGCTATCCCGAGCCGGAAATCCCGGAGTATCTTTTTACCGGAATCGACGTTCCCTTCATTGAGTAATTGTGATATCATGATTTTCGTTCTTGCGGAGCTCTTCTGCGATTAGATTCCCTTGTGGATTATATCTACAACTTTGAAGATGGAGGAAAGTAGTGAAGTACAACTTTGATAGAATTATCGAAAGAAGAGGAACGGATTGCATCAAATGGGATCATGCAGATCTCTTTTTTGGAAGAAATGACCTCTTGCCGATGTGGGTAGCCGATATGGATTTTGAATCACCACCCGAAGTCGTAGAAGCGATTGTAACCAGGGCTAAACACGGTATTTACGGCTATACCGCACGATCGGACAGCTATTATGAATCGATTGTGAGCTGGCTCTCCAGAAGGCATGGCTGGGAAGTGAAAAAAGAGTGGATTTCACATGCACCCGGAGTTGTCTCGGCAGTTCATATTGCCATCATGGCATTTTCTCATCCGGGAGACAAGGTAATTGTGCAGACACCAGTGTATTATCCTTTCTTCAAAGCAATTGAAGAAACTGGCCGACAGTTGATTCAGAATCCTTTGATGGAGTCCGGTGGAAGATACACAATGGATTTGGAAGATCTGGAAAGGAAAATTGATTCAAGAACAAAGATCATCATCCTCTGCAGTCCACACAATCCAGTAGGGAGAGTTTGGACGAGAGATGAACTTTCAAAACTCGGAGAGATCTGTTTGAGCAGAAACATCAAGATTATCTCTGATGAGATCCATTCGGACCTTGTGCTTGGTAACAATAGACATATCCCGACCGCCACGTTATCTGAAGAGGTTTCTTCTATAACATTGACATGTGTAGCTCCAAGCAAGACCTTCAATCTCGCGGGACTTTCTTCGGCGGCGGTGATTTCATCTTCTAGCGTACTTCTAAGTGAATACTCGAACATGTTGAGCTCTGTCGGAGCCGGAATGTCTAATGTTTTTGGCACAGTTGCCCTTCAAACAGCTTATAACAATGGGGAGCACTGGCTTGAAGAATTACTTGAATACATCTTTGGAAACTTCGAGTATATGAGAGATTTCTTGAAAGCAAACTTCCCGGAAGTAAGAGTTACCGAGCTTGAAGGAACTTATCTTGCATGGATTGATTTTAGAGGCACAGGCATGACCGTCGAAGAGCTCAAGAGTTTCTTGTATGAAAAGGCAAAGGTTGGTTTTGAAGATGGCTCAATATTTGGCATCGAAGGTGAAGGATTCATGAGAGTAAATCTTGCATGTCCTAGAGCCCTCGTTGAAGAGGCCATGAAGAGGCTGATCAATGCTTGGAAATCCTGATGATTGTTCAATCCGCTACTAGTATTTAGCTTAGTTTTATAGGCAGAAAAAAAGTACACGGATGCTTAATAAATAGTCACGCTGAGTTAATTGACATACATCTTGGATGGACTAAAATTAGTCAAAGAACAAAGATACTGGTATGCAATATTTCGTTCTCTTGAAACAGATTTCTAATTTGACTTGATTATGCAAACAAAAACATGCTAGACCCCACCCCTGTTCGGAAATTTCCAAATTGAAAAACAGACCCTCAAATAGAGGGTCTGTCTTTACTTATACATAATAACTCAAGAATTGACATTATCTTTTCAGCCTGAACGAGGTATATCTCCGGTTGTCAGTGAATACCAAGTCAAGCCCAGCAATTCCTGAAATGACCTTCATAGTGTCGCTTGTATAGAATGATATATGACTCATATCCCTCATATAATACCAGTCAAGAAATTCTTGATCATCCAAAGGATGGAAGAGAGTCATTATTGAAAGCAGCCCATCATCCTCAAGACATCCTGCCAGCAATTTGAAATACTCCAAAGGATCACCGAGGTGTTCAAATACTTCTGTTGAGGTAATTAGATGATACTTCTTTCCCGAGAAGACTTTGTTTGGCGCGAAGAAAAGATCATAAATATCCATATCAAAACCGTAATCTCTCTCAAGTATCGTTGCCAATACCGGTGAAGGGCCACTTCCAAAATCAAGCCCTCTTCTACCCCTAGAAACGAAATCAATCACGGCAGCATCGATGAAATCCTTGAAATAGGTAACATATCGGGGATCATATATGCTGTTATTGTGCTTCCTATATATCTTCAACTCATCTTCTGTAGAGATTCGATTCGCCGCATCCTTTGAAATGAAGCCACACATATCGCAGTAGTGATATTTAAGATCATATTTTTTGTGAAGAATTTCCCGAGTGGCGGAATCACATATTATACACTTACCCCTCATAACTCGATCATTCCAGATAACACCCGCCTTCATTTTTGATTATACATTTAGAAGTGAACTTATCTCCATGATTTGAATTTCATTTCGATTACTAGGCCATCTTCAGGTTCCAATGAGTATCAACTACATATTATCAAAACGAATTGACAGTATTTCAATTCATTTGGCGGCTTATAGAGACAATATTTTTGTCGGATTTTACACTTTCTTCCTATAGAGCCTTTCTAATTCCATCATATTCACTATTTAATTGATCATCAAAACAAATACTTATATAGATAGAAGAAATAATTATAGTAATTGAAGATATTTTTATTTATGTGCTTGACTTTTCATTATT
>ENA-OSEO01003212-OSEO01003212.1-sediment-metagenome-genome-assembly--contig:-NODE-3212-length-19977-cov-3.685025_pt1 | contig 19977 bp, 18 predicted proteins | sample MGYA00237883_ERZ534232 | MGnify/ENA metagenome assembly ERZ534232
AAAACCACCACCGGCCGGGTGATTCTGCGCCTCATCGAACCCACCTCCGGGAAGGTGACGTTCGACGGGCAAAGCGTCTTTTCGCTCCAAAAGGAGCAGATACGACGTCTCCGGCGGGATATGACCCTGATCTTTCAGGATCCTTACCTGTCGTTGAACCCCCGGATGACGGTGGCGAAGATCATCGGAGAACCGATCCGAAACTACGGGTTGACCCACTCCAAGCAGGAGACCGAAGCGCGCGTGGCGAACCTGCTGGAGCGGGTGGGGCTCAGATCCGAGCATTTGCGGCGCTATCCCCATGAATTCAGCGGCGGACAGCGGCAGCGCATCGGGATCGCCCGGGCGCTTGGCCTGAACCCCAAGCTGGTGATTGCCGACGAGCCGGTTTCGGCCCTGGATGTTTCCATCCAGGCCCAGGTGCTCAACCTCCTGGTGGAACTCCAGAAGGAGTTTGCGCTGACTTACCTCTTCATCGCCCACGATTTGCGGGTGGTCGAATACGTCAGCGATCGGGTGGTGGTGATGTACCTGGGAAAGATCATGGAGTTTGCCGGTGCAAAGGCGCTCTATCGCACTCCCCGGCATCCCTACACCAACGCGCTGCTGTCCGCAGTGCCCATGCCGGAACCGAAAAAAAAGAAAGAACGGATCATCCTTCAAGGCGATGTGCCCTCGCCGATCAACCCGCCATCGGGGTGCCCCTTCCACCCGAGGTGCCCGTATCGGCAAGCGGATTGTATTACCGCGATACCCGAATATCGGGAGATCCAGCCGGGCCACAGGATCGCCTGTCATCATCCGATCCACTGAAACGGGTAAACCGGCTTAAGCCGGAAGCGTTGTGTCCACCCCATGATTTTTACACATCACAGAGACAAAGCGAAAAGATAACCCCTTTGGGACAGGAAGGAGCGCATCGCCATGAAACTCTTCATCGCCGGTTTGGCCACCGAAACCAACACCTTTTCACCCATGCCCACCGGGCTGGCCGATTATGTCCAGGTACGGGGGGTGCCCGAGACCGAACCCGGTTCTTTTGAAGCCCCCATGAGCGTCTGGAAGCGCATGGCCCGGGAATCCGGCTGGGAGCTGGTCGAGAGTCTCTGCGCCTATGCCCCGCCCTCGGGGCTTACCCCTCGTGCCGTCTATGAAGGGTTCCGGGATGAAATTCTGGATGATTTGAACCGGGCCCTGCCGGTGGACGCGGTTCTGGTGAACCTCCACGGGGCCATGGTGGCCGATGGGTATGATGACTGCGAGGGCGACATCCTGCAGCGGATCCGGGACCGGGTGGGACCCGATGTCCCGGTGGGCGCCGAACTGGACCCCCACTGCCACCTGACCCGGGCCATGGTCGCACACGCCACGGCCCTGGTCCTCTACAAGGAGTTCCCCCACACCGATTTTGCCGAGCGGGCTGCGGATCTGTTTCGCATCATTGCCGAAACGGCCCGGGGAAAGATCCGGCCGGCCATGGGGGTGTTCGATTTGAAGATGATCAACAGCTACTTTACCACCCTGCAGCCCATGAAGGGATTTGTCGACAGAATCAAGGCCATGGAGGGCAAAGACAAGATCCTGTCCATCTCGCTGGCCTTCTGTTTTCCCTATGCCGACGTGCCGGAGCTGGGAAGCAAAATGCTGGTCATCACCGACGGCCAACCGGATCGGTCTCTTTCGCTGGCAAGAGAACTGGGGGTTGCGCTGATCCGGATGCGGGATAACACCCGGCCGCCGTTTCTGCCCGTTTCGGAAGGAATCGGGCGGGCCCTTGCCGCGGCCACGGGACCCGTTGTGCTCTCGGACGGCTCGGACAATACGGGGGGCGGGGCACCCGGGGACTCCACCTTTGTGCTCAGGGCACTGCTCGAAAAAGGGGTGGAGCACGCGGGGCTTGCCTGTCTGTGGGATCCCATTGTCGTTCAGATGGCCCTGGCCGCAGGAGACGGGGCCCGTCTCACCATCCGGCTCGGGGGCAAGATGGGCCCCATGTCCGGGGATCCGCTGGATCTTCGCTGTACGGTCATCCGGGCCCGAAAGGACGTCACGCAGCGATTTTCCGGTGCGAAGGGCACCATCGGGGATGCCGCGGCCCTCCGGGTGGAGGGTGTCGATGTGGTGGTGGCCTCCAAGCGGAATCAGCCGCGCAGCCCGGATGTATTCACCGAGCTGGGGGTCGACCCCCTGTCCAAAAAAATTCTGGTGGTAAAATCCCGAAACCACTTCCGCGCCGAGTTTGAAAAGATCGCATCGGAGATCCATTACCTGGCGGCGGAGGGGGCGCTGACACCCGACTATACCCGGGTGCCCTACACCCGGATCCAGCGGCCCAAATGGCCGCTGGATCCGGACGCACACGCGGAGTTCGGTCTTTAGGCCCGGTCTAAAATCCGCTGGCTCCGCCGGGAGACTTCCAGGACCAGGCGGATGGTGTTGTCGAAATCCTCAACGCTCATGATGATGTTGGGCGAATGGATGTACCGGCAGGGAATCGAGATCACCCCCGTGAGCGAACCGGCGCCTGCCAGATGAATGGCCCCCGCATCGGTGGCCCCATAGAGGGGGGTTTTGATCTGATGCGGAATGCCGGCGTCGATGGCGGTCTGCTCGATAAACCGCGCAAGCTTGGGATGCACCAGGATCGACCGGTCGGCAAGGGTGATGGCCGGGCCTTTGCCCATTCGGCTGGGGATCTTACGATCCGGGGTTCCGGGGGTGTCGGCTGCAACGGTCCCTTCCACGGCCAGTGCAACGGTGGGCTGGATTTGAAAGGCGGCCGTCTTGGCCCCCCGCAAGCCCACCTCCTCGCAGACCGAAAAGCACGCGGCAAGGGTAAAGTCGGGGGGTTTTTCGGCGAAGGCTTCCAGTACCCGGATCAGGACCGCACACCCGGCCCGGTCGTCGAAGGCCTTTCCCATCAGGCAGTTGCCTTCCAGGGCCAGAAAGTCGCCCCAGGGGACTATCGGGTCCCCTGTGCGGATTCCCATCCGCTCGATCTGCTCCGCGGAAGCGGCCCCCACGTCGATAAACAGGTCTTCTGTTTTAAGGGGGGCCTTTTTTTCATCCGGGTCCTGGATATGGGGCGGGGTGCTTCCCACCGTTCCCGGAAAGGTTCTGCCCTCCCGGTTGCGGACAGTGACCCGCAGGGCCCCCAGAAGCCGGTCGTCCCAGCTGCCGATGGGGGTAAAGCGCAGGAAGCCTTCTTTTTCGATATGGCTGACCATAAAACCGATCTCGTCCATATGGGCATCCAGCATGAGAACAAAATCCCTGCCCGGATTGAGGGTGACGATCAGGTTGCCCAACGCGTCGGTGCGGATATCGTCCGCCAGGGGGGAGACCATATCGCGGATGGTGTCCCGGACCTGGTCTTCGAAGCCTGAAAGCCCGAAGGTTTCAGACAGGGTCTTAAGCAGTTGCCGGTGGTCCATGCAGTTGTCCTTTCTTCGATTTTCCAGCCACTCTACCCGGTGACGCAGGGGTTGTCAAACGGGATACCGGGTTGAAAATACGGCATGACTATGCCAGGATAGCCAATCGATAGCGGCGCTGATGGAAACGGAGTTTTTTTGAGAACCGGAACCGATGGATTCCCAGGAGAAAAATAGGGGGTGCGATGCGCGGGGAAAAAGCCCCGGCATCCCGATCCGGCAGAGGGATCCGGAATCACCGAACAGGGGAGGAGAGACCAAAGGTATGGATGCAACATTTATCAGAGGAATCATTCCGGCCATGATCACCCCGATGACCGAAGACGAGGAGCTGGATGAGAAAGGGTTTGCGCGGATCATCGACGGGCTCATCGATGCCGGGGTGCACGGCATCTTTTCGGTGGGGACCGCGGGCGAGTTTTGGGCGCTGAGCCTAGAGGAGAAAAAACGGGCCTATGAATGGACGGTCCAGATGACCGGTAAACGGGTACCGGTCTATGTGGGAACCTGCGCCAACTCCACCCGGGAGGCGGTTCGCCTCTCGGAAATCGCCCAGGCCGCGGGTGCGGACTGCCTGTCCGTGTTGACCCCCAATTACATCACCCCCGGGCAGGACGAGCTTTTTGAACACTTCGCTGCGGTCGCAAAGGCGGTGGACATACCGATTCTGCTCTACAACCTGCCGGCGAGAACGGGAAACGTGATTTCCGCGGACTTGGCGGCCCGGCTTGCGGAACGCTTCGAAAACATCGTGGGCATCAAGGACAGCTCCGGGGATTTTGCAAACGGCATGGCCCTTATGGACCGTTCGCCCCGGGCATTCCGCTTTATCATGGGAAACGACGCGATGATCCTTCCGGCCTTGATGCAGGGAGCGGCCGGCGCCATCGCCGCCACGGCAAACGTCGCCCCCCGGATCGCCGTGGGCATTTACGAAAGCTTCCAGCGGGGGGATATTCAACGGGCAAAGAATTTTCAGCGGCGGCTGACCCCGCTGCGCCGGGCCTTTGCGCTGGGGACCCACCCGGCCATGCTCAAAGCGGGCGCCGAGATGGCCGGGTATGCCGGAGGACCGCCCCGGGCACCGGTGCGTCGATTGACCGAGGCCCAGCGCGGGCAGCTCAAAACCATCCTGGACGAAATCGGAAACGACTAAATCAGGCCCTTGCAGGGTCATCGATGCACGATCAGGGGAAGCGCTGCGGACATCCGTCGGTCATGCCGGCGAATTATTCCACCGCGTGGCGTTTAATAAAATCCATATCCAGCCGAACCCCGATGCCGGGGCGATCCGGTATGTCGAGATACCCGTCTTTAAGGATGAACCGTTCAGCGGTTACCCCTTCACGAAGCGGGTGGGCAGATCGGTCGTATTCGAAGAACGGGTCCGCAGGGAATCGGCGTTCCGGAAAGTGCGGCAACGCGGCGAACACCTGCAAGGATGCCGCAAGCCCCACGTTGGACCCCCAGACATGGGGGACCACCGGGATGCCGGCCGCACTGGCCATTGCAACGATTTTCATCATCTCGGTAAACCCGCCGGCTGCGCACAGGTCTGGCTGCAGGATATCCACCGCCCGGCGGTTGATCCACTCCCGGAATCCGTATCGGGTGTATTCACATTCCCCCCCGGCGATGGGAACGGTGGTCTTGTTTTTTACCTCCAGGTATCCTTCCACCCCTTCGTCGGTGCGAACCCTGCATATGGCGGTTTGACGATTTCCGGTGACCCGCTGGGACCATCCAAACCCCTGGTTCGGAAGGCTCGCCCGCAGCACGTATGTTTTTACATCCACGATTCGCATACCCCCCCCTCTGCCGTCAGCAACCGCTTTCAAACGGGCGGAAGAATGAACACTTTCCCGCCGATCGGGACGATTGGTGTCGGCACCCCTTTTTGGACTCTCAAGGCTTCTTGCTGTGTATACGGATGCCTCCGGCGTGTCAACAGCGCAAGTTTCGGTATCCCGGGAGACATCCTATTGACAGGTGTTGATTCCTTTGATTATGAACAGGTGAAAGAAACCCCGGCGGCTTCCCGTATCGGTTTCGACGCGTACTGATTCTTGGGGTACGGAGGCGATGGTGCTGACCAGAAAGGAAATACTCAGAGACCTGAAAAACGAGGATGTATACCTGGGCAAAGACCCGGAACGGACCTTTTCGCTGTACCAGGAAAAAGGCCTGCTGCCCGAGCCCCAGGGGTTTCGACGAAACGAGCCGCTCTATCCCGACCATACCCCCCGGGTCATCAAAGGCATCCTTTTCGCCCAGCAGGTCGAAAAGCGGACCATCGATGAGATCGTTCGGGAAAGGCTCTCCGGCAGCGAGATCCAAGCCGAGGCGCTCATGCGGTTGGGGTTGGAGGAGCCCCCCTTGAATTTCTATACCAAGCATGTGCATCACGGAAAGTTCGGATCCCCGGATTCGGACATTCTGGTGGCCATCTACAAGACGCACATCGTCATTTTCCTGTTGGTCGGCTTGTGGGGCGGATTCTTTCATTCGTCGAACACGGCCCCGAAGCCGCTTCGGGTGTTGAAAAAATTCGTTCTCTCCATGGAACAGTACGGCGACTATGTCAGTCACCAGGCCATTCGCCGGATCACCGCCGAAGGAACGCTCCTTGAGGAAACCTATCTTTTCGAGGCCCTCTTTGGCTAACCGTTAGAAAAGCTTGACTTTTTCGTAATTTAGTGGATAATGCGCGGTTGCAGTATAATAAACCGTACATCCGTATGGGTGGATTTTAATGGTACAAATTTTGCATAAAATACCGGGTCATTGTCCGATTTTCAACCGGTGGTAACGTGTCATCGGCAGACGAGCCGGGGTGTCCGTGATGAGATCCAATAAAAGAATCCTATTTGTCGACGACGAAGAAAATATTCTCTCCATCGCCCATGAATATTTTCACCAAAAGGGCTATGAGGTGGTCATCGCCCGCAACGGCGTTGAGGCGGCAAGGATTCTGGATTCCGAGCGGATCGACTGCTGCTTTACGGATATCAATATGCCCGAGATGGATGGCCTGGAACTCGCAGAGCATATCCGGATCAAGGACAATACCATTCCAGTGGTCGTGATGACCGGTTACCCCTCCATGGAAAACACCATCAAAACGCTGAAAAACGGGGTGGTTGACTTTCTGATCAAACCGGTCAGCCTCAACCAGATGGAGCTCTGCCTTCAGCGCGTTTTTCGCGAACGGCACCTGTATGCCGAAAACATCCTGCTCAAAAAGGAGGTCGAGAGCAAAGAACGGCTGGAAAGGCTCAACTGCGAGTTGCTGGAGAAAGTCGAAGAACTGCATATTTTAAACAAGATCATGAGCGATTTTACCGCCATCAGCACCAGTATCAATGTATTCAAGCGCGCCACCGATCTTGCTCTGGAAATCACCCATGCGGATGAAACCCAATTTTTTGTCATCAACGAAGCGGTTCAACGGCCTTTTCAAATCGCCTCAGCCCAGGGGGGCAAACGGAAAAGCGTTCTGGAATGCCAACCCGGCATCGGAATGATGCGGTCGATCGAAAAGCTGATCATGGAGACCGTTTCCGATGAAATACCGTTGTTGATTTCGGAAAACAACGGGGCAGCGGGGCTTTCGCTTGAAATCCGTTCTCTGATGGCCGTGCCGTTAAAGATTCGGGAGAAAATCTTCGGTGTGCTCACCGCCGCTGTCTGCAGGAACGGTGCGCGGTTCAATGAAAAAGATCTCTACTACCTGTCATTTATGACCCAGAACGCCGCCCATGCCATCGAAAATCTGGCCCTGTATGAAAACATATACGAAAACCTGTTTGCGACGCTCTATGCCTTTGTCAAGGCGCTCGAAGCCAGAGACGTTTACACCCAGCGCCACTCCAATCGCGTTACCGGCCTGTCCCTGATGCTGGGAAAAGCCCTGGGCGTCTCCACGGAGAACCTGGATATATTGAATGTCGCCGGCCGGCTGCACGACATCGGAAAGATCGGCATCCGGGATGACATCCTGCTCAAACCGGGGAAACTGACCCGGGAGGAATTTGAAAAAATAAAAGAGCACCCGGTCATCGGTGCGGATATCGTGGGACAACTCGGTCTGTGGGAACGCGAACAGCAAATTATCCGGTTCCACCACGAACGGTTCGACGGCACCGGCTACCCCGAGGGGTTGAAGGGAGAGGCGATTCCGTTGCTTGCCCGTATTTTATTTGTGGCCGATTCCTATGATGCGATGGCGACCGACCGGGCCTACCGCAAGCGGATGCCCGAGGATCAGATCCTGGAGACGCTGCGCAAGGGGGCAGGCTCTCAATTTGATCCCAAGGTCGTTGAACTTTTTTTCAGGCTTCACCAGGAGGGGAAAATTGCCTGACAAGACCGTGCCATCCTGTACGCTGCACGGTATGTCTTCTCCGATGCGCGCGAATCCTAGCGGCAGCCAAGGGGGGGCAAGGACTCGGCAGGGCAGGGTTTACACCACGGGCACCAGGTGCTATATACCCGTTGCCTTATGATCCGGATATGCTGAAACGATAGGGGAAAAGATGCCCCAACGCGAACCCAAAGAAAAGAGAGAATTTGTTCGAACCGATCTGTCCATTCGGGCGACCCTCATGCTGTTGGACAAAGACAGCGCCGAGGGGAAACGGTACCCAAACCAGCGACTCTCTGTGGACCCCCCCGGCGACCTGCCCCCCATCGATGCGACCGGGTTTTCCGAAACCGGCATTGCGGATCTTTCAGCGGTTTTGTTCCAGATCAATGAAAAACTCGATCGGGTGCTACAGATCATCGGCGGCTCGCCCTCGGACGTCGATCGCATCGAGGTCCTGCAAACGCTCAACGTCAGCGGCTCCGGGGTCGGGATGCTCGTCAACCGGCCGATGGTTCTCGGCCAGAGGGTCGAGATCTCTTTGAGTATTCCGGAATTTCCCATGGGAATTTTCAACGTCCGGGGAGAAGTCATCCATATCAAAAAGCAAAAAGGAGACGTATCGGACCTGTACGAAGTGGGGCTGAAGTTTTTGGATATCACCGAGGAGCAGCGGGATCGATTGATCGGCTTTATTTTTCGTCAGCAGCGAAAGTCGATCCGGCAACGGAAAAATTATCTCTAAGCGCTTTGAACCCATCGATGCGTGGCGATGGGCGTGCTGCGGAGGAACACCCTTCAATGGTCAAACCGGAACGGCGAAAAGGGGTCCGCGTCGAATTTCGTGCGGACATTGTCCTGGAGACAGGGGATCTATCCATCCGTGCCGAGGGCAGTTCCACGGATCTGAGTCTCGGCGGGATCTTTGTCAAGACCGATGAGCGCTTTCCGGTGGACACCCCCTGCCGGGTCCAGGTGGTTCTGTCCGGTACCCACGAACCGGTGATCCTCAAGATGGAGGGGCGTGTGGTTCGATGCCACATTACCGGTGTGGCCGTTACCTTTGATGCCATGGACCTGGACAGCTATTCGCACCTGAAAAATATCGTGCGATACAACACGGACAATCCGGATACCATAGAGTGACCAACAGAAGCGACAGTCGGTTGTCACAGGGGCCCGGTGTCGCCGGGCCCAAACAGTGCGGGAGCGAGGAATCACGATGGATGCCAAATTGGTAAACCCGTTTATCAGCGCTACGGTGAAAGTTCTTGAAACCATGGCGGGGATCACGGCAAAACCCGGCCAACCGTATTTGAAAAAAGACAACATCGCCCAGGGGGATGTGACCGGCATCATCGGTATCACCGGCGAAGCAAACGGAACCATATCCGTTACCTTCGACCAGGGGAGCATACTGGGGATCGTCACCAAAATGTTCGGCGAGGATATCACTGAAATGAACCCCGAAGTCGCCGATGCGGTCGGGGAACTGACCAACATGATATCCGGGCAGGCCCGACGGAAACTGGAAGAAGAGGGAAGACGGTTTGAGGCCGCCATTCCTTCGGTGGTCACCGGTAAAAATCATCAAATCACCCACTTCACGTCCGGTCCCGTCATCGCCGTTCCCTTTGCCACCGCAGGGGGCGCCTTTACCATCGAGATTTGTTTTGAGAAATGATGAAAGGGATGCGCCATGGGGCTCGATCTTTCCATGACTGTCTTGATTGTCGATGATTTCGCAACCATGCGTCGGATACTCAAGAACATTTTTCGGAAGCTCGGCTACAGCAGCATTATCGAGGCCGACGACGGGACCACCGCCCTGGAAGCGCTCAAGAAAGAGAAGGTGGATCTGATCGTATCGGATTGGAATATGCCGAAGATGAGCGGGCTTGACCTGCTCAAGACCATTCGGGCCAGCAGCCAATACAAAGATACCCCCTTTTTGATGGTGACCGCGGAAGCGCAGAAAAAAAACGTCATCGACGCCGTCGAGGCGGGGGTGAGCAACTATATCGTCAAGCCGTTTTCCCAAGAACAAATCTTGGATAAATTGGAGAAAATTTTTGAATAAGCCGCTTTCGGTGCGGCCCGGCCAGGATGTTGAATTAACCCTTCATGCCAGCAGATAAAGGTGCGTATGTCCAGAATTCTTGTCATTGAAAATGACCCGAAAATAACCGGGGTGTATATCGAACACCTCAAACGGCACGGCTTTGTGGTGGAGTCCGTAGGAAACTGCACCGATGCCGTTGCACAGCTGGACAGGGCCTCTTTTGACGTTATCATGGTGGACGATTCTCCCGACGGCAACCGGACGCTGGACACCGTTGTGGACGGCTACGTCGACACCCCGTGTATCGTCCTTTCGGGCAAGGCATCGATTCGGGACTCGGTGACGGCCATCAAGCGGGGTGCCGTCGATTATATTTCAAAAGCGGACAGCACCAAGGATTTTATCGCTGCGGTGGAAAAGGCCATCCAAGACAAGAATTATGCCGGGCCCAAGCGGCGCAAGACCGATCGAGCCCAGCCGTCCAAGTTCGGTGAACTGGTCGGTGAAAGCGAGGCCATCCGCGAGGTCTTCAAGGCGATCGAGAAGGTGGCCGTTACCGATTCCACGGTCCTGATCACCGGAGAGAGTGGAACCGGAAAGGAATTGATCGCCCGGGCCATCCACTTCAACAGCCACCGAAGCGACAAACCCCTGGTGGTGATCAACTGCGGTGCGATTCCCGGTGAGCTTTTGGAGAGCGAGCTCTTCGGACATGAAAAGGGCGCCTTCACCGGTGCCCATCGGACGCGGATCGGACGATTCGAAATGGCAAACGGCGGCACCATCTTCCTGGATGAAATCGGGGACATGAGCCCGGATCTCCAGGTCAAGCTGTTGCGGGTGCTCCAGGAGCAGAGTTTCGAACGGGTGGGCAGCACCAAAACCCTTGAGGTGGATGTGCGAATCATCGCGGCGACCAACAAGAATTTGGTCAACAGCATCGATGCGGGCAAGTTCAGGGAGGATCTCTTTTATCGGCTGAATGTCATTCCCATCCATGTCCCCCCGCTCCGGGAGCGGAAAACCGACATTCCGCTGCTCAAGGACCTTTTTTTAAGCCGCCTGGGCGGCCGCCGAAGGCACGACCGGAAGCGGATGAAAAGCTTTTCGGATGCGGCAATGGCGCTGATGATACGATACGATTGGCCGGGAAACATCCGAGAACTTGAAAATACCATCGAACGGCTCTCCGTGTTGGTTGAAAATGATGTCATCGATGTGGTGGATCTTCCCGAGAAGATCCGGGGGGCCGAAATCTGCCCGGTCCAGGCGGGGGTTGTCGTCCTGGAAAACGGCATCGGTTTTAACGAAGCCATCGAGCAGTACCAAAGGGACCTCATCATCCATGCGCTCAATCAGACCAAATGGATCAAGGCAAAGGCCGCGGATCTACTGAAGATGAATCGGACCACACTGGTTGAAAAGATCAAGAAAATGCGTCTCGAACCCGAAGAAAATGCCGATATCGAAAGGGATCTGTCAGAATCCCTTTCGTCCGAGATACGAGCGTCAAATAGTTGACATTTTTAAAAAAGCGGGCACCAGATCCTCTGCCCGCCCCCGTGTGCGGCCCTGGTTGGCGCCCGTGACCGCCCCCCCGTGACTGAACGGATCGATGTCCTGGCGGACCCGCCGGGGTCAGCCCTGTCCGTGCTGCAAAGAAGCCCCCCTATCCGAATCCGGACCTCCACCTGGCATGTTGTTTGCTGTAGGGTTCATTCTGAATCCGGCCCCAAGGCCGGTTAAACAAACCGGGCAAACCGTCCCGTGCGGTTTTACGGTATGCGGATACTGAACAACATGCGAAAACGTGCACTCTGCACGCTGGTGACAATCGGCGTCCTGCTGTTTCCGCTGTCGGCCGTTTCCATCGGCACGCGGCTGATCCAACGGGTCACCGTCACCCGCGGACCGGAAGCGCTGTCGATCACAGTGGCGGACAGGACGCCCTACAAGGTCTTCCAGGTGGATCAGCGGGAATTTGTCGTTGCATTCAAAAATGCCCGGCTGGCCCGTCGGTCCATCAGCACCCCGCTGGCAGGCCGGATCATCAAACAGGTTCACTGCAAGGATCTGCCGGGGGACATCGTGGTACTGGATGTGTACACCCACACGGGTCTGACGGGGGTCAACGCGCAGTGGTCTGAAAATGTTCTGGTCGTCAAACCGGTTTCCGCCCAAAAGGCACAACCCGAACCAGCGGGGCCGCCCCCTTCGGCAGCTGCCCCTCCCGCGCCGGTGGTGGCGCTGCCGAAAGTATCCATAAAAATGCTTGAAGCGCTGGACCGGATCCCGGTCGACAGCATCGACGGCCTGCCCGAGGCCGTCAAACAGTCCGAATGCATCACGCATCCGGATATCCGGGCCGCGGTATCGTTTTGTGCCTCGGGGAAATGGGATGAATCGCTGGCCGGGCTGCAGCGCTACATCCATTCCAAGACCGCCAAAGACTGCCTTGAGGCGGCCTACTTTTTGAGGGCCTACACCGTCTACAAACGTCGGGACGCCAAGGGGGAAGATGGAAATTTAGAGGCTGCATCGGCCTTTCAGGAAGCGGTCAGTTATTATCCGAAATCGCCGATGGTTCCTTACGGCGTCTTGGCTCTGGGGAAGGTTCATCGGCTGTTGAAAAACTACGGGGAGGCCAGAGGGTTTTTGAAGGTCATATCGGATAATTACAGCGATTTTCCGGGGGTGCCGGAATCGTTGCTCGAGATGGCACGGATCCATATGGAAACAGACAAGATCAGCCTTGCCGTTGCGGTCCTCGAACAGCTCATATCGCATTACCCCAAGAGCCCGTTTGTTACGGAAGCCAGGCTTGATCTGGGCAAGGCCCTGTTCGAGGCAAACAATTTTCAGGGTGCGATCGAGCACTTCAAGGCGGTGGTGAAGTCTTCCCCCTGGATGGTCTATCAATCCGCCGACCTTCTGGTCTGCCTGGGAAACAGCTATTATCAGATGGGCCAGTTTGCGGAGGCCGGAAAGATCCTGCTCCAAGCGATCAACATCTTTCCTGAAATCCCGTCGAACCATACGGTGTTGACCCGGATCGGGGACATCTTTCGGGAGGGAAAACAGCCGGAAAAGGCTCAGAAGATCTACGAGCACGTGGTGAAAAATTTTCCGGGTTCCGATGGTTTCATCATCAGTTCGGTTCGAATTGCAGAGTCGCTCAAAAGACGCGCGGAGAAAGAGAACCTCTTTCAGATGATCATCAAGGATTTCCCGGATCATCCCTTGACCCAGCTGGCCTATGTTAAATTGGCCCATCTGTTCAACGCCGAGGGGGATCATGAAAAGAGTATCGAAACGATCCATGCATTTGTCGCAAAATATCCGGGAGCGTTAAAAAAAGAGGCGATCTCTGTCATGGAAAATGCCTACGGTGCCCTGTTCCGGAAGCTGATCACCGCCGATGATCCGGCAGGGGTCATTACCTGGTACGAAAGGGACAAGGCGATCGTCAACCGGATCAACAGTCCCGATATCTATTTTATGGCGGGCCAGGGGTATTTTCAGGGGCACCTCTATGAAGAGGCCGCCAACCTGTTTGAAAAGGCCGGCCAGCTGTTCGATAAGCAGAAGCGACCCGCCGAGTTGTTTTTCAAACTGGGCATATCGCTTCAGGAGTCCGGCAAAACCGATGCCGCACTCAACGCTCTGGTCGGTTATACCCGAACCGATCCCCAACCGGTGCACGCGGCCGAAGCCAATGTCCGGATCGGGCAAATCTTGATGGATAAAAAGAAGTATAAAGACGCGCTGGTGCGTTTTAAGGCGGCTTACCCCCACACCCGGGAAAAGTCGGATCAGGCGGCGATTCGGATCCGAGAAGCCGAGGCCAACAAGGCGTTGGGCGATCCTGCCGCCGCAGCCCGGCATCTGATTCAGGCCATCGATCTTCTGGCGGCGCTGCCCGACCAGCCGGATATGACCCTCTGCCGGCTTTACAGAGACCTTGGAGAGACCTACCTGACGGTAAAAGACTATCTGAAGGCGGCCGACGCCTTTGCCATGGCAATCAAGTTCACCGACGGCGGGCACGCACCGGACCTGCGTTTTCTGCTGGCCGAAACCTATGAAAAGGGTCGTGCAGTGGACCAGGCCGGGAAGGTATACCAGGAGATCATCGCGTTGGGGGATCCGTTCTGGGCGCGCCTGGCGCAAGAGAAACTCAAGGGAATTCAGATCGATAAACAATTGGCACCGGCCGCGACCGTGAACGGATAGGGACCGAAGGATGGCGAATCAACAGATACTCGTGGCGGATGATGACCATAAGGAACGAACCGTTCTGAGCAAATCGCTTGAGGACTGGGGATATCACGTGGCCACCGCCTCTGACGGGTATGTCGCGCTGCGAAAAATCAAGGCCGCGGCGTTCGATCTGGTCATTGCCGACTTCGAGATCCCCGGGCTCAATGGGCAGGCGCTGTTTGACCAGGCCAGAACCGAAAAAGATACCCTGCAGTTTTTATTTCTATCCCGAAAGGCATCGGTTGAACATGCCGTGGAAATGATGAAGGCCGGCGCCCTGGATTTTATGATCAAGCCGGTGGACCTCACCCAGCTCCGGCTGGTGGTTCAAAGCGCCTTCGAGGTCAACGGCGCTCAGCGGTGCTCGCCGGCGGCGAAAAAAAACCCTACCCGTATCGTGACCTGCGACAGCGCCATGCAGGGATTGCTGGCGCTGGCCGAGCAGATAGCCGACAGCAAGGCATCGGTGCTGATCCAGGGCGAAAGCGGGACCGGAAAGGAGTTGTTCGCCCGGTTTATCCACGAACACAGCAGCCGGCGGGATAATGCCTTTGTCGCCGTCAACTGCGGAGCCTTGCCGGAAACGTTGCTGGAAAGCGAACTGTTCGGTCATGAGAAAGGCGCCTTTACCGGGGCGGTGTCCCGAAAACCCGGAAGGTTCGAACTGGCGGACGGGGGTACCCTGCTTCTGGATGAAATTACGGAAATGGCCTTTCATCTCCAGTCGAAACTGCTGCGGGTTCTTCAGCAGGGCGAGATCGACCGTGTGGGCGGACTGCGCCCGGTGCCGGTGGATGTCCGGATCATTGCCACCACCAACCGGAACCTGCGGGAAGCCGTTGAGAAGGCAACCTTTAGAGAGGATCTGTTCTATCGGCTCAATGTGATTCCCCTCACGCTCCCCCCCTTGCGGCAACGGAAAAGCGACATCCCGCTGCTGGCGGCGCATTTCATCGATAAATACAACCAGATTGACGGGCGTCGTGTCAAAAGTATGACAAAGGAAGCCAGCGACGCCCTGTGCCGTTTCCCATTCCCCGGTAATGTCCGGGAATTGGAAAACATCATCGAACGGGCGGTGCTGCTGTCCGGCGGCCAGCAGATCGAAAAAAAAGATCTGCTGCTTGAAGACGGTCTGGCCGGGGCGCAGACGTATGCCGAGTCGTCCGACGATGGGGGGGGCGGCCCTGAAATTTCGCCCGGCCCCCTCCGGGAAGTTGAAAAAAAATTGATATTTCAGACACTTGACCAGACAAACGGCAATCGAACCCATGCCGCCGGGATCCTCGGCATCAGTGTCCGTACGCTTCGAAACAAGCTCAACGAGTACCGGGGCGAAATGGATGCGCTGTAATCCGGAAAGCGGCACGCAAATTGCTAATCCAAAGGCGAGGGGCGCTGTTGAGAATCTCTTCCTCAGGGGAGGTCGTTGCGATGGCCGATTTATTTGACGGGAACACGACATGGAAGGTGCTGGAAACGGCGATGGATCTATCCGCCCAACGGCACCGATTGATTACAAACAACGTCGCAAACATCGACACGATCGGGTACAAGCCCAAAGATTTTGATTTTAAGAAGGCCTTGCAGGAGGCATTGGAAAACCGGTCCGGGGGCATCCAGCGGACCCATCCCAAACACATGACCCCGCAGCCGTCCCCACCGGTACTGCGGATCCCCGCTGTCGACGGGGAGGGTCCGGGGGGGGATCCGGTCGGTATCGATCGGGAAATGGCCCAGCTGGCTGAAAACAACCTCAAGTACCGGACCAGCGTGGAAATGCTCCTGCGAAAAATCGGAGGCCTCAAAAACACCATCGGGGAGGCCGGAAGATAATGGATCTGCTGCAGTCGATGCGTATCAGCGCCACGGGCCTGGCGGCCCAGCGATTCAAGATGAAAGTGATCGCTGAGAACCTTGCCAACGCCGAGACCACACGAACCGATCAGGGCGGACCGTACCGGAGGCAAATGGTGGTGTTGTCCGAGAAGTCCCCAGAATCGTTCAAAGATCTGCTGGGGCGTGTCGAACAAAAAGATTCGGGGGTTGCCGTAGAAGAGGTGGTTACCACCGGGGAGGATTTTCGATTGGTCCACAATCCGAACCATCCCGATGCGGATCCGGACACCGGCTATGTGGCCATGCCCAATGTGAATCTGTTGACCGAAATCGCGGATATGATGGTGGCCAGAAGGGCCTATGACGCCAACATCACGGCCATATCGAATTCCAAAAACATGATCTTGAAAGCGCTTGAGATCGGGAAATAAACGGAGCGCCCCCACCCCCTCCGGGAGGATCGGGGGCGGGGCAAACCATCCGAACACGGGGAGGGGTGATGGATCGAATCCGCATCAACGAAAATATGCCTTTCCCCCCCGCAGACACACGGCTGGCGGGGGGCGACAGGGGCTTCGGGCACCGATTGAAAACGGCGGTCGAGGAGGTCAATCAGCAGCAGCTATCGGCGGACAGCGCCATGGAGAAGGTGGTCAAAGGATCCATGGGAATCCATGAAGCCATGATTGCGGCCAGCAAGGCGGACATATCCCTGCGGCTGTTGCTCCAGATCCGCAACAAGGTCTTGGATGCCTACAGAGAGATCAGTCGCATGGGATTTTAACTCTGGGAGTTGAGACGGTCCTTGATAAACGGTAAGGCACGATGAAACGGGTATTTGAACAGGTTTTCGGAATTTTAAAGGAAATGCCGCTTTCCAGAAAGCTGCTCATGGCATGCATCCTGCTGGCAGTGATGGGGGCCCTGGCCGGTATGCTCATCTGGAGCCATACGGTGGATTTCCAGATGGCCTACGCCAATGTGGCTCCGGAAGATGCCGCCCAGATCGTGGAAAAGCTCAAGGAACAGAAAATCGCCTTCAGGATTTTTGCCAATGGGACCGGCATCATGGTCCCCGCCGACAAGGTCTATGAGGTTCGATTGTCCATGGCCGGTTCCGGCATCCCCCGGGGCGGAACCGTCGGGTTTGAAATTTTTGACGAAACCAAATTCGGGATCTCTCAATTCGTTCAAAAACTCAACTACCAGCGTGCGCTGCAGGGGGAACTGGCCAGAACCATCAAGCAGTTTCGGGAAGTGGTCGATGCCCGGGTGATGATTGTCATGCCCAAAGAGTCGGTCTTTGTGGAAGAGACAAAACCGCCTTCGGCATCGGTGCTGCTCAAAACCCGTTCCCGGTTGTCCCAGGACAAGGTGGCCGCCGTGGTGCATCTGGTCTCCAGCGCGGTGGAAGACTTAACGCCCAATCGGGTGACGGTGGTCGATTCGACCGGAAAGGTTCTGTCCGCCGGGGTTCCCGAGGAGCAAGCCCCGGAGAATATGGCCAGCAAGCAGTTGGAATACAAACTGGCCTACGAACAGAATCTGTCCAGAAGAATCCAGACCATGCTGGAACCGGTTGTGGGGGAAGGAAAGGTCATCGTTCGCGCCAGCGCGGATATGGATTTCAGCCAGGTGGATGTCAACGAGGAGATTTTTGACCCGGAAGTTCAGGTGGTCCGGAGCCGCCAGAACAGCGCTGAAGACTCGGATCGAAAGTCGGTGCCCGCGGCCGGGGCTTCCAGTGTGAATCCTGCGCATTCCGCAACGGCAAAGGAGACCTCCGATGTCAACAAACGGCAGGACGAGACGGTCAATTACGAGATCAACCGGACCGTCCGGCGAACCGTACAGCCGGTAGGAGCCGTGAAACGGCTTTCGGTTGCGGTGGTGCTCGACGGCAATTACGTGACCGAAACGGACAAAACCGGGAATGTCGGTCGAAAATATGTGGCGCGTTCCCAGGAGGAACTGGATCCCTTTGTCAAGGTGGTCAAACAGGCCATGGGATTCAACGCGGACCGTGAAGACCAGGTCACCGTCGAATCCTTTCCATTCGCCTACATGGCCGATATGGAAACCGCCAAACCGACGGGTTTTGAGTGGGATACGCTTTTAAAGCAATACGGGCGCAGCCTGGTCAACATCGTGCTCATCCTGCTCGTATTTGTGTTTATCGTGCGCCCCATCGCCAGGGGGTTGCGGCAACCCCACACCGATGCTCTCGACGAGGTCACCCTGATCGGTCATGAGCAAAGAGAGGCGCTGCCCGAGCCGGACGGCAGGGGGGCGCTTCCCGAACCGGGGCGGGTGAATCTGAAAGATCAGGCGGTTTTTCAAGCCAGGCAGGATGTGGAAAAGACGGTCACCATCGTCCGAAGCTGGGTCAATGAGGCAGGCGCATGATGGACAGACGGGCGGATTCGAAAAGCATGCCGGGCCCCCAGAAGGCGGCGATCTTTCTGCTGACCATGGGGGAGGAATTCTCCTCGGAGATCTTCAAGCGGTTGAGCGAAGATGAAATCAAGAAGGTGGCCACCTGCATGGCCGAGATCGAGCAACTGGCGCCCGATGCGGTCAGCGGGGTGCTCAGAGAGTTTGTGGACAACTTTGAAGACAACGGAAGCCTCGCGTACCGGGGGGAGGTCTTTTTAAAAAAAGTCATCGGAAAATCTCTGGACAAGAACAACGCCAATTCGATCTTCAAGGAGATCGAAGATCGGAAGCTGGGGCTTCCCTTTGTGTGGAGCCGGGACGTGGATGTGATGACTCTAAGATCCCATATCGAAGGGGAACATCCACAGACCATCGCCATGATTTTGGCCTATCTGCCCCCTGAAATCTCATCGGATATCCTGGTGCAGTTGCCCGACGAAAAAAAAGGCGACATCGCCATGAGAATCGCTCAGTTGGGAAAGGTGCCCGATGAAGTGGTCCGGGAAGTCGACAAGACCCTGCGTGCAAAGCTCAGCGATTTGGGACAGTCCGGCCGTGAAGCGGGGGGGCTGCAGACGCTGGTGGATATCCTCAACAATGTGGACAGGGCTTCAGAAGATGTCATCATGGAGACCATCGAAGAAGAGCATGCCGATATGGCCAATGAGATCCGGGGGATGATGTTTGTTTTTGAAGATCTGGTGCGGGTGGACGATCGGGGCATGCGGGAGATTCTCAAAAAGGTGGAAAGCCAGCAGTTGGTCCTTGCCATGAAGACCGCCAGCGAGGAGATGAAACAGAAAATACTCGACAACCTATCCTCGCGCGCAGCGGAGATGCTTATGGAAGACCTCGAAGTCATGGGTCCGGTTCGGCTCGCCGAAGTGGAGGAGGCGCAGCAGAACATCGTTCGGTCCGCCAAGGAACTGGAAGCGGAGGGCACGATTGTTCTTGGAGGAAAGGGAAAAGAGGATGTCCTTGTCTGATCGGGCCGACGGAAACGGGTCCGCATGGGTGGCACTGGCCGCGGACCCTATCCACCCTGCGGGCGGGGATGCGGGCGCCGCGTTCCGACTGCTCTATGCGACCCCGGCGGACGCCGATTCCCCGGCGTTTGTGCCCCTCTATGGGCTGCCGAGCACCGAATCCCCCGCGCCGGTGGAACCGGAAGAAATCCGGAGCGACAGCGGACCGGCGAAAACCGATCCGGAGGACGACCACCGTCGCTCCTATGCCGAAGGGTTCTCCCAGGGTCACGCCGAGGGGCTGGCGGCCGGCAAACAGGAAACCCAAGCGCAGGTCGATCGGATGCGCAATCTTTTAAAGGAGATGGAAGGCCTCTGGCCGAAGCTGGTCGGCACCTATGAGAACCAGCTCATCGAGCTGGTCTGCCGGGTCGCTGAGAAGGTGGTTTCGGGTCAGACCGCGGTGGATCAGGATACGGTGAAACGGATCATTCTGGATGCCTTTCAAATGGTTCCCGAACCGGTTGAGGTCACCATCGAGATCCATCCGGATGACGCGCAGTCGATCGAGGCGATCAAGGCGGACTTTTTCCAGATGGTCAAGGGGCTCCAGCACAT
>ENA-OSEO01003213-OSEO01003213.1-sediment-metagenome-genome-assembly--contig:-NODE-3213-length-19973-cov-4.060967_pt1 | contig 19973 bp, 19 predicted proteins | sample MGYA00237883_ERZ534232 | MGnify/ENA metagenome assembly ERZ534232
TCAGCGTGATACGGGTACGCTGCGGCTTTTTTAGGGACCGGTTTCTCATTGCAAATCCCAACGGATCGGAACCTGTATTTTAACCATCACAGCCGATTAGGCAAGAAAAAGTTCCGCTTTGAGAACCCGACGGGTGGAAGCGGTGACTTTTACCGATTCGGCGATGCGATATCCCCCCACCCAAATGATCCTGTTTCCGCTCACGAGCATCGGGCAGCACCGGCGTTCTTCTTTGGGTATTTTGTTGTTGATGAAAAAATCCTTTACTTTTTGGGACCCGTCCAGCCCAAAGGGACGGAAGCGATCTCCGGGGTGAACGTTCCGCAAGATGAGCGGAAAGCAAATTGTATCCATATCAAAGAATGCAACCGAATGTCCAGTGTTTCGAAAATCCGGGGGGAAAAGCAAAGGAGCGGACGATAATTTCAGGCACTTTCCGATTTCGGCAATCCGGATCGTCCCCGGTTCCCGAATCCGATATTCAAATGGGACGCCCCGCTCCGGCGGGCCGGCCTGTGCATCGCTCCGCAGCGGTTGTTGCTCCCGTATGATCGACAGCATCCGATTTCGCCGCAGGATTCGGATGCTGTCCGGAAGATCGAGCCGGCGCTGCTCCGGCCCAGGGGCTGAAAGCTTCCGGGCGGCATCGATATGCGCCAGGCGGATCCGCCGCAGATTCCCCTTTACCTGTCTGATGGCGGACCGGAGCACCCTTCGCTGAAGCGCCGGATGAACCGCGCCGAATTTCTCCAGCGAGAGCGTGATTCCATCGTTTCCGGAATCCGCGATCATGCCTTGAAAGATCCGCTCCGCCGTCTGCGCCATCCAGTGATCGTCCATCCGGAGGATCTCGGAGAGCCGGTTGAGCGCATCGACGACCCCGGGATTATACTCACGCTTCAGTATCGGCAGCAGATGGTGGCGAATCCGGTTCCGAAGATACCGGGGGTCCTGATTGGAGCTGTCGACGAGATAGGGGATACTTCCTTCCTCTAAAAAGTCGATAATTTCTGAACGTCGTCGATCGATCAGCGGCCGGACCAGGATGGTGTTGCGAACCGGTGCAATCCCGGAAAGGCCCAGCGGTCCGCTTCCCCGCAGAAGATACATCAGCACGCTCTCAGCCCTGTCATCTGCCTGATGGCCCAGTGCGATCTTGTCAAAGCCGGCTGTTTCGGCGGTCGTCTCGAAAAATCGGTACCGGACCTGTCGGCCCGCTTCTTCGATACAGAGCCCCTCGTGCAGGGCGTGACGCCGGACATCGATTTTTTTATAAAAAAGCCGAACGTTCTGTTTTTCCGCCATGCCCGATACATACCGTGCATCCCGCTCCGCCTCGTCGGCTCTCAGACAATGGTCTACATGGGCGATGGCTAATCGAAGCGAATACCTGGGCGCGAGGAGGGACAGCACATGGAACAGAGCAACCGAATCGGGTCCCCCGGAAACGCCGATAAGCACCGAGTCTCCGGGCTGGAACATGTTATGGGCCGAGATGGTCCGATCGACCTTTTCGGCAAACCGATTTTTTGACGATACCGGCATGAACCGTTTGCCCCCAGACTAATATAAGGTGCCGATTTTTGTCAAGTTAATCCCCCGATGACAAAGATCGATCTCCTCTCCGATTTTTTGCTTGAAAATACCATAGGATCCTTTATATTGAAACCTGGTTGTGCTAGGCGGGGAGCTAGCGGTGCCCTGTACCCGAAATCCGCTTGATGCGGGGCTGAATTCCCCCTGGCGGGCCCGAAGACGGGGTCTGCAGGCCATTTTGATCGGCCGCCGCGCAACAGACGGTCACGAACCTCGTCAGGTCCGGAAGGAAGCAGCGATAAGTGATGCAGACTGTGTCGTGGATCGATCCCGATCATACACATGGCCCAAGGACTCCTAAGTAAGGCTCAATAGGGGGTGCACAACCGCTCCCGCCCACCGAAGCGTACCCCGCTGCTTCCTTTGGTTACACCCCATGTCTCCTGATTTTTCCATAAAAGGCTCACCCCTCACCCTGTTTCCTTGGAGCGTAGAACCGGTCCCCAAGGCGATCCGGCTGGCCCCGAAAACCGCATCTGCCTGTTTTTCCGTTCTTATTTAAATTTCATGGAAGCAGGGCAGCCCGGGAAAGCCAACTTGACAATAGGCAAGTTGGTCTTACCTTGAATGAAAATTACGTCTCGAAATAAAGAGAGATGGCCCAGGAGAGAGCTTGCCGATGTCGGACACCAAGAAAAAAATAGAAAAGTACCTCGAGGTTGAGCAGATCGGGAAAGAACACGGACACAACGGGCCGGAATCCAAAGACACCAAGGATACGGCCGTAAAGATTCAAAAGGATACCGATTTCCACCCGTCCAGGCCCACCGAAGGACCCCGGGGGGAGACCCTCCAGGCCGGGGAGCCGTGCAAGGAAGAGCCCCTTGATATCCTGAAAAAAGAACTCGAAGCTGCCAAACAGGAACTGAAAAATACCCAGGACCGCTACCTGAGAACATACGCGGAGTTTGAAAATTACAAGAAACGCACCGCCCGGGAGATGGCTGATTTTCGAAAATTCGCCAACGAATCGCTGATCCAAGCATTGCTTCCGGTTGTCGACAACCTGGAGCGTGCCATCGAATCGTCCAATTCGCATACGGAAGCAGACAGCCCCATCGTCCAGGGGGTTGAGATGACGCTCAAAGAGATGCGGGGGATATTTGAAAGATTCAACGTGACCCCCATCGAGGCTGCCGGTCAACCCTTCGATCCGAGATTCCACCAGGCCTTTCAGCAGGAAGAATCAAACGGGGTCCCTGAAAATACCGTGACCCAAGAGCTGCAAAAGGGATACATGCTCCACGATCGGCTGCTGCGTCCCTCGATGGTGGTGGTCTCAAAGAAAAGTCCGACTTCGGGCGCTGACGCATGAATTGATCTGAGCATCGTATCATCAGTATTTTATTTAACCGGCAAGGAGGAAAACAATGGCTAAGGTAATCGGAATCGATTTGGGAACCACCAACTCATGTGTGGCCGTAATGGAAGGGGGGGAGGCCAAGGTCATCACCAATGCCGAAGGCGGGCGGACCACCCCATCGATTGTCGCCATATCCGAAAAGGGGGAGCGGCTGGTCGGCCAGATCGCCAAACGGCAGGCCATCACCAACCCCGAGAATACGGTTTTTGCGGTCAAGCGGCTCATCGGGCGAAAATACGGCTCGCCCGAAGTCCAAAAGGATATCAAGGTTCTTCCCTATAAAATCGAACAGGCCTCCAACGGAGACGTTCGGATCAATATCCGGGGAAAACAGTACAGTCCGGCAGAGATTTCGTCTTTCATACTGGCCCACATCAAGAGTTACGCAGAGGCGTATCTCGGTGAAAAAATCACCGATGCGGTGATCACCGTTCCGGCCTACTTCGACGACAGCCAGCGGCAGTCCACCAAGGATGCCGGAAGGATCGCAGGGTTGAACGTGCTGCGGATCATCAACGAGCCCACGGCGGCATCGCTGGCCTACGGCATGGATAAAAAGCGGGACGAAAAGATCGCCGTATTCGATTTGGGCGGCGGCACCTTCGACATCTCCATACTGGAGATCGGTGAGGGCGTATTCGAGGTGAAGGCCACAAACGGCGATACCCACCTGGGGGGGGAAGATTTCGACCTGCGGATCATTGATTACATTGCCGATGAGTTCAAGAAAGACCAGGGAATCGATCTGAGAAAAGACAAGATGGCGCTCCAGCGGCTCAAAGAAGCGGCCGAAAAGGCGAAGATGGAGCTTTCCTCCTCGATGGAGACCGATATCAACCTGCCCTTCATCACCGCGGACAGCAGCGGACCCAAGCATCTGAACATCCGGCTTGGCCGCGCCAAACTGGAAAGCCTGGTGGCGGATCTGCTCGATAAGCTGGAAGGACCCTGCCGGATGGCGATGAAAGACGCGGGGCTGTCGCCAAAAGAGATTCAGGAGGTCATCCTGGTGGGGGGGATGACCCGTATGCCCGCGGTCCAGGATCGGGTTCGCAGGCTTTTCGAAAGGGAACCCCACAAGGGGGTCAACCCCGATGAGGTGGTGGCGGTGGGTGCGGCCATCCAGGGCGGCGTGCTTAAGGGGGATGTCAAGGATGTTTTGCTGCTGGATGTCACGCCGCTTTCCCTGGGCATCGAAACCCTGGGGGGGGTGATGACCAAGCTGATCGAAAAGAACACCACCATCCCGACCCGAAAGAGCCAGATTTTTTCCACGGCTGCCGACAGCCAACCGGCTGTATCCATCCATGTGCTCCAGGGCGAGCGGGAGATGGCCGCCAACAACAAGACGCTGGGCAGATTCGAGCTGGTCGGTATTCCCCCCGCCCCCCGGGGGGTGCCCCAGATCGAGGTGACCTTTGACATCGATGCCAACGGCATCGTCAATGTTGCGGCAAAGGATCTGGCCACCGCAAAAGAACAGTCCATCCGGATCACGGCTTCCAGCGGTTTGTCCAAGGAAGAGATCGATCGGCTGGTCAAGGACGCCGAACTGCATGTCGAAGATGACAAAAAGAAAAAAGAGATCGTTGAGGCCCGCAACCATGCCGATGCGCTGATCTATTCCACGGAAAAATCGATAAAGGAACTGGGCGCCAAAGTGGACAGTGCCACAAAGTCCCAGGTCGATTCGGCCATCAGCGCGCTTCGAAAGGCCATGGAGGGGGATGATCCGGCGGAAATCAAGCGGTTGAGCGAAGAGCTGACCCAGGCCTCCCACAAAATCGCCGAAGCCATGTACAAACAGGCCGCCCAATCGGGAGATGCCGGGGCTCAGCCCGGCCCAGAGGCCGGGGCCCAGCCCGGGGCCGCGGGTGGGGACGAGGATGTGGTGGACGCGGACTTCGAGGAAGTCAAGGAAGAAAAGAAATAAACCCAACCCGTCGATGACTGACGAATCCCGCGGGTCTCAAGCCCGCGGGATTTTTTTGTGCGCCGGGCTTGAATTCGAATCCGATATTTTGTAGCGTGCCGGTTGCGCACGATGTCGAAACGAGCGAATGCATGACGCAGACCGCCCCCCATACCAGCCGCTACCGGTGGGTCATGCTGACCCTGTTGTGGCTGCTCTATTTTTCCTTCGGGATGATCACCCGATCCCCCTCCCCGCTGGTTTCCCCCATTCTTCGGGATCTGGGCATCACCTTTAGCCAAATGGGGCTGGTCCTGGGCTCCTGGCAGATGACCTATATCGTGCTGGCGGCCCTGGCAGGGGTGGTCATGGACCGATGGGGAATCCGGCGGTCGATTTTTTTCGGCGCCCTCGTCATCGGCCTCTCGGCGATCCTCCGGTCGTTGTCCACGGGGTTCGTCACCCTGCTGATCTTTGTCGCCCTGTTCGGTGCGGGAGGCCCGATGATCTCCATCGGCTGCCCGAAGGCCATCGCGCGATGGTTCCACGGAAAGGAGCGGGGCACGGCGGTGGGGATTTATTCGACCGGGCCGTGGATCGGCGGGATGTTTTCGCTGGCGGCAACCAACAGCCTGGTCATGCCGATGACCGGATACAGCTGGCGGTTGACCTTTGTATGCTACGGTTCGCTGGCGTTGCTGTTGGCCCTGCTCTGGTGGCGGCTGGCCAAAGAGCCGGATGCCGGCCCGGGCTCGGATCGATTCGATCTGATCCGGATTTTTTCAGATTTTTTCAGGATTTCTCCGGTTCGCATCCTCCTGCTTTCGGGACTGCTCTGTTTCGGTTTGATGCACGGGTTCGCCAATTGGCTTCCCAAAATTCTGGAAACCCACGGCATGTCGCCGGAAAAAGCCGGCTACGCAGCGGCCCTTCCCTATATCACCAGCATCCCGGCGGTCCTGATGCTGCCGCGGCTCATTCCGGCCGCTGCACGGCCCCGGTGGATCGCCCTTTTCGGGGTGCTGACCGGGGCTGCCGTGCTGTGGGTTGCGGCAATACAGGGCCCCCCGATGGGCGGGCTGCTGCTCTTCGGGGCCAGTGGATCCTGCCTGTTTCCCCTGCTGGTCTTAACCCTCATGGATACGCCGGCGGTGGACCCCCAGGTGCTCGGATCGGCAGCCGGGGTGTTTTTCGGCATCGCAGAGATCGGAGGGTTTTTCGGGCCGTTCGTCGTCGGGACCCTGGTGGATCTGACCGGAACCTTCAGCGCTGGGGCCGCGTTTCTGGCGGGGCTCGGCGGGCTTGTGGCGATCCTCATGCTCCCCCTGGCCAGGGCCCTGCGCCCGCAAACGGCCCCCCCGGCTTCCGTCTAGGGGATTAACGAGATTTGCTGGTCCCGCCAACATCGGCTTGACAGCGCCGTGATTCTTCTTTTATAGTTTCCCCGCTGGGATACTGTGTTTTCCGAGGCGTTTCCTGCCGAAGCTTCTGTCCTCAGCAGCCGGCATCGGAAGCGACACCGGCTCCAAGACAGTTGATTTCTCCAAAAATTTGCGCATCTCACATCACAGGAGGCAAGCCGTGCTGATCATTGCCGAACGAATCAATGCGTCCCGAAAGTCCATTGCCCAGGCCATCGCCCAAAACGATGCCGCCTTCATCCAGGCCGAGGCCAAAAAGCAGGATGCAGCCGGCGCCGACTACATCGATGTCAATGCCGGGACCTTTGTCGGCGAAGAGGCGGACAAACTCAAATGGATCATCGATGCGGTTCAGGCGGTAACCCAAAAGCCGCTTTGCATCGACAGCCCCGATCCGGAGGTGATCAAGGCGGTGATACCGCTGGTAAGCAAAACCCCCATGATCAATTCCATCACCCTGGAGCCGGAGCGGCTTTCGGGGATCCTGCCGATCGTGGTGGCGCACAAGGCAAAGGTCATCGCCCTGTGCCAATCGGAAGACGCCATGGCGGAAAGCGCGGAAGAAAAGCTCAGACTCGCCGGTCTGCTGGTGCAAAAGGCAACCGATGCGGGGATTCCCCTGGACAATCTCTACATCGACCCGCTGGTCTATCCGCTGGCCACCAATACCCAGTCGGCGGTGGCGACGCTGGAGGCCATCGAACGGATCATGAAAACCTTTCCCGGGGTGCACACCACCTGCGGGTTGACCAACGTCTCCCACGGACTGCCCAGCCGCAGGCTGATCAACCGGACCTTTCTGGTCTCCGCGGTTTGCCGGGGGTTGGATTCGGCCATCCTGGATCCCACCGACAAACAGCTCTTCGCCACGCTGACGGCAGCCCTTGCGGTCAACGGCCGCGACGATTTTTGCATGAATTATATTTCGGCCTTTCGAGGGGGAAGACTGGAATAGAAAATGAAAAGGAGTTCTAAAAATCTAATGATATCGGATAATGCTTCGGATATCCGCCCGCGGGTGGCCCTGATCGCCTGCGAGGTCATGAAACCCGAGCTTGAGCGGGCCCGACAGGACCGAAACCATGTCGAGATTTTCTATCTTGAACAGAGCCTGCACCGTACCCCCCAGAGAATGCCCCAAAAGGTCCAGGAGATGGTGGATCGCGCCGCGGAATTTGCCGATCGGATCGTGCTGGGCTACGGGCTCTGTTCAAACGGGATTGTCGGGGTGACGGCCCGCCGGCAGGAACTGATCGTTCCCCGTTGCCACGACTGCATCGCGTTTTTTTTGGGATCCCACGAGGCCTACCAGCGGGATTTCGAGTCCAGGCCCGGGACATATTATTTGACCCCGGGATGGATTTCCGAGAAAAAGGACCCGCTGGGGATCATCGAAAACGACTACCAGCCCCGGTTCGGAAGGGAAACCGCCGAGTGGGTCATGAAGGAAGAACTCAAACACTACACCCATATTGTGCTGATCGATACGGGTACCGCCGAGATCGGTCCCCTGCGGAAGCGGGCCCAGGAAAATGCGGACTTTTTCGCAATGACATACGAAGAGATCGAGGGGAAGAGCCTGGCCTATTTCGTAAAGCTCCTTGCAGGACCCTATACGGAGGATGACTTTTTTCGGCTCAAGCCCGGAGAAAGCGTCACCCAGGAGATGTTTATTGGATAATCGCAACGCTTCCCCCCCCCGTGTCTTCCGCGTCACGTTCGAACCCATGGGGTTTTCCTGCCTGGGCAGGCAAGGCCGGCCCCTGCTTGACATCGCCGCCGAACACGACATCCGGATCCGCTCGGACTGCGGCGGTCAGGGCCGATGCGGAAAATGCCTGGTGGCCGTTCACCCGACCGAAAACCTTTCCCCCCTTACGGAAGCCGAAGAGCGTTTGCTGACGGCCGACCAGATCGATGCGGGCTTCAGGCTGGCCTGCCAGGGGCTGCTGCAAGGTCCGGTGGCGGTTTCCATCCCCGAAAATGCCCTGGATCGGGCCGATGCCATCGGTAAAACAGATTTTGAGGGCCATTATGCATCGGACCCGATGGTGAAACGATGGGTGGTATCGATTTCTCCTCTCCGCATGTCGGCATCCGCGAATGCAGGGCCCCGGGACTTCATCCAGCATATCCATCGGAGCAGTGAACCCATGGGTTTTTCTTTTCGAGATGCGTCGGTGATCCGTTCGTTGAGCCGTCCGGAATACTACGGTGGGGAGATCACTTTGGTCGGGCATCGGGAACAGGGGATCACCGCGGTTGTTCAAGGCCGAAAGGAGCGGTCGCTGGGGGTGGCCCTGGATATCGGAACAACGACCCTTGCCGCATACCTGTGTGCGTTGGAATCCGGGACCCTTCTGGCATCCGCGGCATCGGCCAATCCCCAGCGCCGGTTCGGAGAGGATGTCATCAGCCGGATCACCCATGCCAGCGAGCACCCGGCCGGTCTTGACATGCTTCAGAGAAGCGTGATCGACGAGATCAATGCGCTTGTCGGCAGCTGCCTCGAGCGCGCCGGTGCAGACCGGTCCGATGTCGACGAAGTCGCGGTGGTGGGAAATACCACCATGCAGGAGATATTTCTCGGCATCCACCCCCACGGGCTCGGTTGCGCACCCTATCTTCCGGTGACCCGTGAGCCCCAGAATGTCAGGGCCGCCGATGTCGGACTGGATCTGAATCCGTCGACCAACGTGTACGTATTTCCGGTCATCTCCGGGTTTGTGGGGGGAGACACCATGGGGGTCATCCTGTCCGAAAGGCCCCATGAACAGGAGGCGGTCTCGCTGATCGTGGATATCGGCACCAACGGGGAGGTGGTTCTGGGAAACCGGGACGGGCTTTTGGCCACCAGCTGCGCCACGGGTCCGGCCCTTGAAGGGGCCCACATCGACTGCGGAATGCGCGCGGCTGCCGGGGCGATCCAACGGGTGGCCATCGATCCGAAGACCTTCACCATCGCGTATGATGTGATCCGAAACGATCAGGACGAGCCCCCCCGCGGGATCTGCGGATCGGGTATCATCGATGCGATAGCGGGCATGCTGCGCGCGGGCATCATCCTTCCCAACGGTCGGATCAGAGAAGGGATGCCGGGGGTGATTTGCGATGAAAAACAGATCGGACGAAAATATATCCTTGTCGCTTCAAACGGCTCCCCGCCCCGGCGCGAGATCGGGGTTACCCTGGGGGATGTGCGCCAGATCCAGCTCGCCAAATCCGCGTTGTTTGTGGGCATCAAGCTGCTGATGAAATCCGCCGGCCGGTCCCGCATCGACCGGCTTGTCCTGACCGGCGCCTTCGGGGCGAGGTTTGACTGGAAAAATGCGGTCGCCATCGGTATGCTGCCGGAGATTTCCAACGGCACGGAAGTGAAAGTGGTGCCCAATGCCGCGGGGCTGGGCGCCATCGCGGCCCTGGTGGATCGGAAACAGCGGGAACATGTCCAGACGATCGCAGAAAAGGTAAGGTTCATCGAGCTTGCGGAAGATCCCGACTTCCAGATGGAATTTGCCGCCGCAACGATGTTTCCCGAACCCACCCCTTAGCGAAAACCTGCGCACCAGCGCTCATCGGCTCCGGGTCCATCGAGCCGGTCCTGTTGGGTACGGCCCCGGGATTCGGCAAACATGCGGTTGATAAAATATATTCCAATAACCGGTCAAATAGGGTATATACCCCATTTCCCTTCATGTATCTGTGGGGTTTAATCGATCACGACAATCAGCCTTCATTGAGCAGGGCCGGCTATCAGAGGTACCGCCTTTCCGGTTGCTTCCAGCTTCCCGACGCGATGCAGTGATGTGGGTAAAGGTGAAATTCGTATGAATGAGGAAATTCAAATCGTCCTGGACGACGATACCGTAAACTTTACACCGGATGGAAAGATATTCGTTCTGGATGCCATTTGCGCAATGGCCGAAACGGACAAGGCAGACCGGATTTGGCGGAAAATGCAGGCGGACAATCCGCAGATCGTCCATCATGTCGAAGCCTACGAATGCAAAAAAGGCAGACCGATTCCCGTTGCGGACGGCGCGGGCTGGGAAGCGATCCAGGACGTCTTGTTCGAATACCTGGTTTCATCCAAGGCTGTCCGTGCAACGGTGCCGAACCGTTTTGCAGGGGAGAGTTCCGATGCACCTTTCGCAGGATAAACGCGTTCGAGGGCCCGGCGCGTTTGAGGTGACCTTGCGGGTCAATGATCAAACCCACACGGTGCTTATTGAGCCGCGCCGCACGCTTTTGGACGTGCTTCGCAAGGATCTCGGGCTTACCGGTGCCAAAAAGGGATGCGACGAAGGGACCTGCGGGGCCTGCACGGTTCTGCTGGACGGCAAAGCCGTGTATGCCTGCTTGACCCTTGCCGTCGAGTGCGAGGGAAACCGTATCGAGACCATCGAAGGCCTTTCATCAGACGGTGTGATCCATCCGGTCCAGGAGGCGTTTATTGCCCACGATGCGTTTCAGTGCGGATTCTGCACCCCGGGCCAGGTCCTTTCGGTAAAGGCGATGCTCGACCAGGACCCGAACCCGACACCGGATACGGTCAAACGTGCCGTGAGCGGAAACCTGTGTCGATGCGGCGCGTATTCGGGCATCGTCCAGGCCGCGCTGGCAGCAGCAAAGGCGAAACCTTCCGGGAGCTGAACAGGCCATGGCGCGTCTGATCAAAACCAAGGTCGAGTTTGAGGGGCGGTTTTACGAAAAGACCGTCGTTGTCGAAGGCGAAGACATCGCACCCTGGGAAAGCGGACACGCCTTTTCCATCGTGGGCAAGCCCCACCCCCGGATCGATGGGATAGAGCGGGTGACGGGGGCTGCGCCCTTTACGCACGACATCCATCTTCCCGGCATGCTCTACGGTAAAATACTCCGCTGCCCGCATGCCAGCGCCCGCATCAAGCAGATGGATACCACCCGGGCGGAAGCCCTGCCCGGCGTCCATCATGTGCTCACCCACCGGAATGTACCGAAGATCTCCTGGCATCACTCCCAGACGGTTCTGTTCGACACCCGGATCCGGTATGCCGGTGAGGAGATCGCCTGCCTGGTCGCCGAGGATGAAGCGATCTGCGAAGATGCGCTTCACGCCATCGAGGTGGAATACGAAACCCTGCCGTTTGTGATTGATCCGGTCGCTGCGCTTGAAGCCCACGCCCCCGGGATACGCGAGTCGGGAAACCTTTTGGGGGGACGGCCAGAAGTCTACCAACGGGGAGACATCGATCAAGGTTTTTTGGAAGCGGAGGTCACCGCCCAAGGGGTGTTCCACACCCCGACCGCCGTGCACCACTGTCTGGAAACCCACGGCAGTGTGGCCTGGTGGCAAGGAGAAACCCTGACCCTGTGGGATTCCACCCAGCACATTTACGGCGTGCGGGACCGGGTCGCCGAGGCATTGGGACTTGCACACCACCGGGTTCGGGTGATCAAACAGTACATGGGCGGCGGTTTTGGAAGTAAAATCGATACCTGGAAATACACGGTCATGGCGGCGCTGGCTTCCCGACGAACCGGTCGGCCCGTTAAGATCCTTCTGGACCGCTTCGAGGAAAGCCTGGCCACCGGAAACCGTCCGGCCGGGGTCCAGACCCTAAGCATCGGGGTCAAACGGGACGGCACACTGACCGCGATCCATCACAAGGCGGTTGCGGCCCTGGGCGCCTATGCCAATCGGATGGCAAGCCCCTGCGGGCCCACCCGGCGGATGTACACCTGTGCGAATATTAAAACGGAAGATTACGGCGTTTTGACCCATTCAGGCCCTTGCTGCGCCTTTCGGGCGCCGGGGTACGTGGAGGGGACGTTTGCTTTGGAGTCCATGATGGATCGGCTGGCCCGCAAGCTAGGCATGGACCCATTGGCGCTGCGGCTTAAAAATTACGCGGGGAGGGACCCGATTACCGATCGGCCCTACACGACCAAGGGGCTTTTGCAGGCCTATGCGCGGGGCTCGGAGCTGATCGGCTGGCAGGATCGGGAGGCCTTCAAACAGGCGCATTCAACCGAGGTGGAAAAAGTCGGCTTCGGCATGGCCGGTCAGGTTTGGGGGGGCAGCGGGGGGCCGCCCGCCTATGCCCTGTTGAAAATCAACCCGGACGCAACGGCCGTTGTCGTTACGGGCACCCAGGACATCGGCACCGGTACAAAGACCGCACTTGCCCAGATCGCTGCCGAAACCCTCGGTTTTGCCATCGCTTCGGTGGCGGTTCAGCTGGGCGATACCCAGCCGGGGGTTTACTCGCCGGTCAGTGCAGGCAGCATGACCCTTCCGTCTGTGGGGCCTGCGGTTCGTGCCGCTGCCGAAGATGCCCGGCATCAACTCCTTGAAATCGCCGCGCAGGTTCTGAATACCCATCCGGACCAGTTGGGGATCCAAGATGGGCATGTCCTTGAATTCACTGCGGGCAGGCGCACACCGATTCGGGATCTGCTGCAGGATCTGGGTGGTTTCATGATCGTGGGGCGGGGGGCGAGAGCACCCAACCCGGAGGGGAAAAACGTGAACACCTTCGGCGTGCAGTTCGCGCAGGTGGCGGTCGAACTTGAAACCGGCCGGGTGAAGGTGAAAAAAATCGTCGCGGTCCACGAAACCGGCCGGGTGATCAATCCGATGGCGGCCCGCAGCCAGCTGGAAGGGGGCATCATCCAGGGCATCGGCTTTGCGCTTTGCGAGCAGCGATGGATGGATCAGCGGGTCGGGATCGTGATCAATGCGGATTTGGACCACTACAAATTGCCCACCGTCCAGGATATTCCCGAGATGGTCACCGAGATGATCCCCCTGCCCGATCCCGAGGCCAACAGCATCGGCGCCAAGGGAATGGGTGAACCCCCCATCATACCCACGGCGGCCGCTGTGGCAAATGCGGTCGCCGATGCCCTGGGAAAGCCTATCGATACGCTTCCGCTCACACCCGATCGGGTGCTGTCGATTCTTGAAAACGAAGAGGGCGAAACCCCATGAAAAAATTCGAGCATGCCGATGCACCGGATGTTGAGACCGCCGTCGCCCTTCTGCATCAGAAACCGGGGGGCGCAGCCATTGCCGGCGGAACGGACCTGTTGACAGAGATGAAACGACGGATTCGAACCCCGGATCGGCTCGTCAACCTAAAGTCGATTTCACGGATGCGCCGGATTCATCCGGAAGAGGAAGCGCTGTGTATCGGCGCCCTGACGACGATTGCCCAAATCGAAAAAGACCCCCTTATCGGTAGACACGCACCGATGCTGGCGCAGGCCGCAGCCCAGGTCGGCAGCCCGCAGATCCGGAATTCAGGCACGCTGGGGGGAAACCTCTGCCAGAACGTGCGATGCGGGTATTATCGACATCCGGATGTGCGCTGCTGGCTTAAAGGCGGGGATGCGTGTTTTGCCCGGAAAGGGGTCAACCGGCATCATGCCGTATTCGGGAAATCCCCCTGTGTTGCCGTAAATCCTTCGGACCTGGCTCCGGCGCTCATCGCGCTGGATGCCCGATTGTGGATTGCCGGCGCCGAGGGATCAAAACAGATTCCGGTGGAGGCATTGTACCGGCTGCCTGAAACGGATCGGCGGCGCCAAACGATCCTCAAGGAATCGGACCTGATCGTGGACATCCGCATTCCCTTGCCGTCCCATCCTTCCGTCGGCACATACCTCAAAGTCATGGAACGGGCAACGTGGTCTTTTGCGCTGGTGAGCGCAGCCGTGCAGATCGCTTGGGAGGAGGATCGGGTGAAGCAGGCGCGGATCGTGCTCGGCGGGGTGGCGGGAAGGCCCTGGCGGGTTCAAGCCGCCGAAGCGCTGCTGGACGGGAAGCGAATCGATGAACCTTTAGCCCGCAGGGTGAGCGAAGCGGCGGTTATGCACGCCGTCCCCCTTGAATGGAATATCTACAAGCTTTCCATGGTGAAAAATCTGGTAAAGCGGGCGCTGCTGGACATGACGGGGTAAACGGGGATCGCGGGCGGCGCATCGAGATCCCGGATGCCCCTCTGCCTGGGCCCGCCAAGCCGGGCGAACCCGTCCGGTGGAGATAAAGGGTCGACCCTCCAAAGTCGTTTGCCCTGCCATTTTTCACAGCACGGCTTGACTTCGTGCCCGGGGAGAATAACCTTATCCGTACGGCCGGAAAAACAGACGATGAGATTCGGGCGGGTTTGAGGAATCCACTGTTTTCGGCCTCGGGCCAACCAGGGTCTGGCGCTGGACAAGGCGCTGACCGGCTGGCTTGACTCCCAAAAAATGAAATTCACCCCAGGCGGGTACGAGGAGGTGATTTTGATGGATGAAGCGAAAATAACCCAGGAGAGCGAAAAGGCACAAGACGAAAAGAAGGTCTCCAGTGCGGATCCCTGTTGCTGCTTTGTCAGGAATCCCTGCGGATGCTATGTGGATCCGTGTGGATGTTACGTTGATCCGTGCTGTTGTTGATGTGATGTATACCCGCGACAGGATCGGGCGAATCCGCCCGATCCTGTCGATACCATCCGGTCGCGACATTCTTCGATAAAAATGCAGCGTGTTTTTCCCCTCCGCTCCAGACGGGGAACTGTGTCCTTGGGCGAAATCGGAGTCGATCTGTGACGGTGCCGGTCGGGTCTACTGTTCGTTCGATTCCGAACCGTGTATCGTCAGGACGGGGCACGAGGCCAAACGGACCACCCTTTCGGTCACCGAGCCCGAAAGAAACTTTTTCCATCCGGATTGGCCGTGGGTGGCGATGACGATCACATCGACCTTTTCTTCCGCAGCCAGCCGAACAATCTCCTGAGCCGGGGTTCCCTCAAGGACAAAGGTTTCGGTTTCGATTCCGTCCGCCACCTTTTCTTTTTCAATTTTGCGGATCGATTCTTTGGCCGAATCCCCGAGCTCCTTCAGCAGCATCGGAATTTGGGTCCCCATGGGCTCGTAGGCAGCCGGCATGATGGGAACCGGGGACACCACATGCACCAGCAGGAGTTTTGCAAAAAAATGCTGGGCCAGCTCGTTTGCGGCTCTCAACCCCTCGTAGGAGGGTTCGCTGAAATCGGTGGGGCAGAGAATTTTTTTAAACGGTAGCATCATATTTCCGCTCCTTCCATTGGGTCATGCCGGTATCTGCAGCCAGGGCCTGGGGCTGCTATCTGCCGGAGCGCACCTTTCGGGCGCTAGGGTTGAAAAAAAACTCACCGCAAAGCACATTCCGATTACAAAACATATCATACCGTGAGGGAAACCGATATCAATTTTTTACGAACTCATCGCGTATTTTTCCATCGAAAATCGGCCTGCCTTAAATGATCTTGAAATTATTTCTGTTTCACGTATCCTAAAGGCTAAGGATTTTTGTGTCAAACACCGAGCATCGATCGGCGATCCGTTGCAGAATCTTTATCGCCGGATTCCATACCGTCTGGCTGCCCGCCCAAGATCATGGAGAATCGGATGAACCAACAGAAGATACGGGTCCTTCTTGTCGAGGATGACGAAGACGACTATCTCATTGTCCGGGACCTTTTTAAAACCCTTCCGGGCTGGGAAGTACGACTGGACTGGGCGTCGACACGCCAGGCGGCACTTGAAAGGGTGGGGAAGGAATCCTACGACATCTGTATCGTGGACTACAGGCCGGGGGGAGAATACGGTATCGATCTGATGCGCCGGCTGATCGAAAACGGGTTCGGCGGGCCGGTGGTGGTTACCACCGGAAAGGGAACCCGTGAAATCGATATCGAGGCCATGCGGGAAGGGGCTTCGGATTACATCGAAAAATCGAATTTGAATCCGGACACCCTCGAACGCTGCATCCGGTACAACATCGAACGGAGCCGGGTGTTGAATAAATTGAAAAATGCCCAGGATCGACTCCGGAAGCTGTCCGTGAAGCTTGTCGACGCGCAGGAACGGGAACGCAGACTCATCGCCCAGGAACTCCACGACAGCATCGGCTCGAGCCTGACGGCCATCAAGTTCGCCCTGGGTGCCAAACTCAGCGACATTAAGGCCGAGAACCCGCCTGCAGAGGGGATATCGGTTGAAAAGATACTTTCAATGGTTCAGGAGACCATCGAAGAGACCCGCCGGATATCGGCCAAGCTGCGCCCCTCGATCCTGGACGACCTGGGGCTTGTCCAGACCATCCGATGGATGTGTCGCAATTTTGGAACGCTCCATCCGCAAATCCGTATCCGGCAGGCCATCGAGGTTGAAGAATCGGAGGTGCCGGAGTCGTTGAAAACCGTTGTCTACCGGATCCTGCAGGAGGCACTCAACAATGTCGCGAAACACAGCGATGCCGACACGGTGAGCCTCTCGTTGAGAAGAACAGAACAGGGTCTATTGCTGGAAGTAAAGGACAACGGTCAGGGATTTGACATGCAGAAAGTGCTGCCAGGGGGGCGACCCGAAGACAGCGTAGGGCTCGAGGGGATGCGGGACCGTGCGGAGTTTGCCGACGGAAGCTTTGAAATCATCTCCCTGGAGGGAAAGGGGACAACCGTCCGGGCGCTGTGGCCTATTTTTCCACCAGCCCCTTTTCGATAGCATACGCGGTCAGCGCCGATGCGTTGTGTAAATCCAGTTTTTGCATGATGTTGGCCCGGTGCTTTTCAACGGTCTTAACACTGATGCACAGATAATCGGCGATTTCCTTGTTTCGATACCCTTCCCCTACCAGTTTCAACACCTCCCGTTCCCGCTGGGTCAACGTATCCCAGGAGGATTTCTCTTTGATCCGCTTCTTGGTTTCCAGGTATCCTTCCAGCACCTGGGCCGAAATTTCGGGGCTTACATAGACCTTTCCGGCCAGTACGGCGCGGATGGCCACCAGCAATTCAGCGTGGCCCGAGGATTTGATGCAATACCCGTTGGCCCCGGACCGGAAGGCCTCCAGCACGTATTCCTCGTCTTTGTGCATGGTCAGGGCGACGATTTTGGTTTCCGGATTCCGGGTCCGGATTTCCTTGATGGCCGATATGCCGTTCATCCGCGGCATGCTCAGATCGAGCAGCGCCAGATCCGGGTTCAGCTCCTGAATCCGGCGGATGGCCTTCAGACCGTCTTCGGCCTCTCCCACCACTTCGAGATCATCGCTTGCATGGAGCAGCGCTTTGAGCCCGTCCCTGAGGATCTGATGATCCTCGGCAACGACGATCCGCTTCTTCTTTTTCATGAGATGCCCTTTTGGACCCGAGCCTGGAATTTTTTCGGCGCCGTTCTTACCGATGCGATGCTGAAAACCTATTCGTGATTCTCCGCGAGATCCCCTGCCGCAAAGAAAATCCTTCATTCCCGGCGAAAACTCCATACGGGGTGGACCGCTTCAATATACCGTATGGAACCCATATACCATCCCCTGAAACCGGAGTAAAGTAATTAGGAATGCCATGAAATGATCATCGACAACGTCGAGCAAGGAATTTCCATGTCGAACCATGTTATGCTCGTTGAGGACAATGCTTCGTTTCGTAAGGTGATGAAAGCCATTTTGAACGCGCGGCTCCCGTCGATCAAGATCTCCGAGGCGGAAGGCGAGCGGGGGGCGATGGATATCTGCAGCAGGGCGGTCCCCGATCTTGTCCTGATGGATCTCGGACTGGCGGACGGAGGCGGCCTGCCCCTGACCCGGCAGATCAAGCGGCTTTCTCCGGATACCATGGTGGTGGTGACCAGCCATGATTCTCCTGAGTATGCGCAGGCCGCGTTTGACTCGGGGGCCGACTTTGAAAATACAGGATTTACCCCATTTACTCTGTAACGCTGTAGCGGAAGGGTGAACGGGTACGAACAAAAAGGCTGGTGTGACTATAGTAAAAACTGGGACAAAAGCTACGATTTATAAAAACCAACCCGGATAGGATAATAGGATGGATACCGATTGCAAAGATCAAAGGGTATTGTCTTCGTCTTTTTATGAAACCGAACTTGTGGAGGAAGAGGACTGGGGGGATTCATTTGAGGAAAAGCTCGTGATTGAATGTCTCTGCCCGGGATGCGGCCTGAAACATGAACTGCCGCTTTTCTGGACCGGACGGGGGACTCCCCGAAAGTATTGTCCTTCATGCAGAAAAAAATATTAACCCATCTCCGGTTCATCGGGTATGGGGTCATACCGAATGTGGTTCTCCACAACTCTTTTGGAGATGATCCTGGAATGTTAACAATCCCTCCCGACTTCCCCTCCCGGAGGGGCAAAAAATAGTTTCGAACGGTTCCAAGGGGATCAGGAGGAAGCGCTTTGAAGGATCCCGCTTATCCGTAGGGCGCAGCCTTGGGTAACCGGCTGCGCCCCGGGGGGCTTACCTTTTGAGCCGGGCGTTCAACGTGATTTCGGTACCGGCCAGGGCCTGTGAGACGGGACACTTTTCTTTTGCGGCGGTGGCCTGCTGCCGAAACGTATCTTCATCGATGCCCGGTATGTCGGCTTCGGTTTCCAGTTCGATCTTTGTGATCTTAAACCCTTCGCCCACCTTGTCGATATGGACCTTTGCGCCGGTTTGAATCGAATTCGGCGGAAATCCGGCCTTTTCTAAGAATACCGACAGCGCCATGGAAAAACAACCGGCGTGTGCTGCGCCGATCAGCTCTTCGGGGTTTGTTCCGGCCGCAGACTCGAACCGTGAGCCGAAAGAATAATTCCCTTCGAAAGCGCCGCTTCCCAGTTTCATCGTGCCCTTACCGTTTTTGAGTGTGCCTTCCCACCTGGCATTTGCTGATCTTGTCGGCATGATAACCTCCTGTGTGTAGGGATTAAGGATTATGGTCTCTTCAGCCCTCATCTGAAAGCTGAAAGTGTTGTATCCTCTTCTATTAGATTCCTCTGTTGCGCAAAAATACGCAAAAGACCCCATTTTTTTTAAAATTTCAGTTGTTATTATACTTTGACAGGCGGTATCGAATGTCAATAGTGAAAAAAGGAGAACTCTCATGCTGGACAAGAAAACACTCTGTGAGAAGATTCGGGAAATTTACCCCGACATCGGAGAATGTGGAATCAAGGTGGATGTGGACTATGACCACGTTCAAAGCAGATGGACGGTTCGGCTCAAAAAGGACGGCCATGAGCTGGTGACGTATCTGGAACCCGGAGATGCTGAAAAGTGCATTCAGGGCCGGCAGTGCGTCAGCCTGGGAATAGAGATCGCCCAGCTCAAGGATAGCATCCAGAGAATGCCCAAAGATCGGTAAGCACCCCGAGGGTGAGCCGGCTCAGGAAACGGATCCCCCCAACGCCTCCACCGGGGGGTGTGATCTACCCGAATACAGGTCTTGCCAAGTTCGAATCGCTAACCGGCGGAAATACACTTCTTTGCCCGGTGACCGCTGCTCCGGGCGGCAAGTCGATAGCACCGGTGCCGGTCGGACGCGGTTTTGGATTCTTTGTCGCAGAGCGCGAGCTCTTCCACCAATCGGTCATATTCGCGGGTACAGCATTGGGTTGCTTTTTTTCTATATTCACTGGTCATGATTGCCTCCGTGTGGTCAAAAATAGTTGGAGAAGAGGGGTCACGGGGTCAAGCCAGGCATGCCTTGACCCCGTGAATCCTCAGGATCTCTACAACTCTTTTGGAGATGATCCTCAAATAAAGATAGGTGTGGGTACCCGGGATGTCCATGCCGGCGGGGTTCCCCAAGACCGGAAAATAAGAAATTTGTAACTATCGGTTTTCAAAGAGGAAAAGAAACATGTTTTGCTACCAATGTGAACAGA